>Ga0209427_10001682_pt1 | contig 25610 bp, 18 predicted proteins | sample DeeMarSWOR136_30_FD_187465 | JGI IMG/M metagenome (GOLD analysis project Ga0209427, IMG submission 187465) | Marine sediment microbial communities from White Oak River estuary, North Carolina - WOR-1-36_30 (SPAdes) (version 2) | ecosystem: Environmental > Aquatic > Marine > Intertidal zone >...
TTTCCTTTTTAAAAATTTCGCACCATTGCCGCTACTGTGCTGAGAAATGCGACGCTCAAGATCATTTGTATATCCTGTGTAGTATGTACCATCTTTGCATTGGACTATGTAGACCCAGTACTTGCTTCTACGAATAGGATTTCTTGGCATAGTTTTTATGTTAAATAGAAATACATCTGGTCGAGGGTCAGGATCGCCTGCATAGCCTTTGTTCTTGTGTATTCCATTTGTTCAGCAACGCCGTGAGATACACTGTGGCGTGACAGGTCAAGTTGGCCTGTTTTTAAGTCGAAGTTCTGGAATATTGTTTCTTTCAGATACCGGTAGAAGACATCTGGGAAACCAAGACTTTCCCGTGGTCCAAACTTACCTTCGGCTTTCTCTTTGACAAAGTCAATTAATTCCTTGAACTTTGGATCCATCCCTTTTTCCGTCACGTACCTTATCCTAATAACACCTTCGATTTCAGAGTAAAGTGTCTTCACACAAGCGATATAGCCTGCTTGTGTTTCTGATAAATACGCATTTATCCCAGCTTCTAATATTTTTCGCTTGCGCTCAAAAATCTGATTTCCCCACCACCGATTCACGAAGGCTTTGATCCGATCTTTACTGAATCTGTTGAGAAACGTCTCCATGTTGCCGGGGAAGCTCGATTTGTGCTCGTAACACTTGGCAAGCTCTTCAAAATCACCTCCAAGTAACTGTATGAATGGGAACCAGCCATCAGCAAACATGGGTTAAAAAAGCGGCTTGTTTTCCAGAATGGAGTACAATTGCTGGAAAGACAGATATCGATAGTAACTCCCAAGGTCATGGAATAAACGTTCCAAGTCGAGGGTTGATTTTGGGTCTGCTGGGCAAAAATCAAAAAAGAGACCGAATTTCCACCCCTTTTTGAAGCAGAAAACGACGGAGTCATCTTCATTGATGTCAATCCGAGGAAATCGAAGTTCCGCTATGGCGGCGATATCGTTCTGGTAGATTGGCTCTCCCGCTTTCACTTCTCGTTTTGTCATCATCTTAGCTTGAAATGGAAAATCTACGTATACATCTGCGGATAAATCTCTATGAATGAGAATCAGGTAGTTACAAATATTGTCAATAAAGAAATTTGCCAGAAACAGCTTCGATACTTGGTCGCAATATAAGTAGAATGCTGGATCGTCTGAACAAACAAATGCTCGCGTTAGGATCCACCCAAATGCTTTGGGGGGCATATCCGTCGCTGTAAATCCCGCTAGGGGGGGAACTTTTTCAAGCCGTGTATGGGACCCTTTTGTTACCATAAGTACACCTCAGTGCTAAAGCGAAAGCTCGAAACGCATAATGGACCCAATATATCAATCCAGTCCACGAGAATCAACGAAGCTCTAATAAGCCAGACTTCTGTTCAATGTCCGTTGGAAATCTTTGAGGCGGTTTGTTTCGCTGAAGCCGAGCAGGAAAATCGGGAAGGCGGTCTTGTTGTGCATGAGCGGCTCGTCCATATCAATGTACTTTCGGCAATACTCGCCGTCGGGGGTGCCGGGGATCGGCGAAAAGTCGGCTAACATGCCCCGAATGCCGAGGCTGTGGACAAGTCGCATTGAGGCTTCAAGCTCCTGGATGCCGATATGGGGATGGCCCAGGATTTGATAGGCGGTGATGCTCGCCGGCTCTGCCCCGGCGGCAAGAAGATGCTCGACGGCTTGTGCAAGTTCCTCCGAGAAGACCTTCGAGCCGGTGCGCTTCTGCCATTGCTCAGAGGCGCTCTCGAAGCCCAAATAGAACGTCTTGAAACCAGCCGCTACCATTAGCTTCGCCAGTTCCGTCGTCAGAAAGCGAGCGTTCAGGGCGTTTGGGCAGTGAAAGTTCACCTTCGGATTACACTTCACCGCCTCGTTCAAGAATGGAATAAGAACCTCCTCAGGCTCGAATAGTAGGGCGTCATCGTAAAAAGCAATATTCTCAACGCCAAGCCGACAGAGCAGTTCCAACTCGGTGATCGACCTTTCCAGCGGTCGTCGTCTAAATTTACCGTAGATCTTCGGCACCGAGCAATAGGTGCAACTGAAAGGGCAACCGTCACTGAGCTTCAGCACGCCGACGTTCAGCTTCTTGTAGGCCTGCCACAAGGCCGGCTGCTTCAAATCCGGGGCGATTCCCAGGTATTCCCAGAGCGGCTCAAGATTTGTGCCCCGCACCAGGAAATCCGCCCCCAGCCTCTGTGCGTGGTCCCGGCAAAGGGTGGCGTAGTTACCGCCCAATATGATCTTCGCCTCTGGCCATTCACGGCGGACATCCGCTATCACCTCTTCAAGACCCATATACCAATAGGTCATGGTCGTTTGTACAAAGGCAAAATCGAACGGGCCTTCTTCCGCCAGAAAGTCTTTGAACAGGCCGCGCGGCAGGCCGAATCGCCGAAAGTGTCGCGGAGTGGTTTCCAGCGGCGGAGGACTCGGAATCTGTTCGCAATAAAAGCGGCCTTTACCCCATCGGTCGGATGCGAGCTCTCTCCGGCCTGTAACGAAGGGATCTAATCGGTCGAGATAGTCGAAGAGCTTGAAGTCAGCTTCCGCGAGAAGAAATCCTGCCACGCTAAGCAGGCCGTAGGGCTTAAGCCAGAAATCATATGCGGCAAAGTCATAGATCGGGGGATTCACGAGTAGAATCTTCGGCTTTGTCATTCGTCGCCGCCCAACGTACCATTCCCGCGCTGAGACACAGACTCAAGGACCGATAAAAGCCTTCGGCATTCGTCATCCGTGTGTCATCACTCGCTTTCTTTCTTCCTGCGGTCGGCGTGTCGGCTCTTAGGCTTCCTCGACGACTTTGAATCCCATCAAAACGCCCAGTTCTCTGATCTGCTCCATGTGGTCGCCGTAGAAAACGTCACGGTGCAGCAGCGTCATGACGCCATGCTGCCCGCCTTTGATTACGTCGGCGCCCCAGTTATGATACATGCTACGCGCGTCGGCCACCTTGGTCCAGAATTGTGTGCGGCAACCAAGCTCATCGTGCGTGATCTTGTAGATCTTTCCCGTGGAAATGAGCATCGTGTCGAGATTCACGAACTTGGCGCACGTGACATCCTGTCCGATGCGGTTTTCCACATCCAGCGACACGCCTCGCTCGCTGTCGCTCTGCGTCCGGATCGTGAAAGGTAAGCGTTTGCCGGCCGGTCCATCCATCTTCGTCGACGAAGTGCAATGGAAGTGGATTAGCGCATTTTCCGAGGTATCGAAGACCGGATCGGAAATGAACCCCGGCACGCCAAACGCGTAACTGAATATCAGCATCGTCAGCGTCGAATCCATGTCTCCCTCGCAGGCCCCGACGAGCCCGAGATCGTTAAGCTTGCTGTACGTCAGGCAGCCTTTGGCCGGCCCACCCATGCAGTTCGAGCTTGTGACGGCCCGCGCCCCGTGCTTAATCATCAGGTTTTTCGTCGCCAGGTAGAAACGCGCCGAGTTGATGATCTCGTCTCTGGACGGCTCGACGATTCTCTTGGCCTTGCTGAACCAGTATCTCTCGGCCTCGGCTTCAGCCGCCCTGATATCTACTGCCTCATGGGCCTTGATCGTTTCCTCGACGGTAACTGGAATCATCTCCGTACCGAGACACTTCTTGACCTGATCGGCGGAACAGGCCGGATCGGTTCCAAGCGGCCCGCGCACGACAAGGATGCGTGTTCGCCGCATGTGAGGCGCCACCCGCATCAGCCTGGCGACCTGCTCGATCCTGCTCCAGTCACTGGTCGGCAGGAGAACGACCTTCTTGCCGGATTTTTGCCACTGTGGGAAATACATCCAACCATGCCCGCTGAACGGCTGCGAGAAGACCGCCGTGGGCAGTCCCACGTCGATGATTCGATCCATGGCCGCCTTCGGCGCGCCTCCCCCGTGGCCGGAAAGATGGAATAGGAGGACACCGTCGGCGCCACTGAGCTTGCCAACGACTTTGTCCACCTCGGTCGGGGGAACCAGTTCACCACCAATGAATTTGACGTCGCCGAGCTTGCGCTCCACCCCGGAGAGATATTGGTCAAACTTGGCGATTTCATCGTGCGGTCTTGAGAGATAAATCCCGCCGGTCCGGCCAATATAAACCTTGTAGATCTTCACTGCCGGCAATTGGGGCGGCCATTCCGCACCCTCCCGCGCTGCCGCAAATCCACTTAACCGCGTACCCAACATCATAGCTCCGGCTCCTGCAGCGCTGGCTCCCAAGAACTCTCGTCGATTGATTTGACTACTCATAACCTGGCCCCTTACAAATCATATTTCAAAAGCATTCCAAGAATTCGTTTTTCCCACATGCCGATGCCTTGACTCCACATCATCCTCGCCCACGACGACTCCATAAACCGGCGTCGGCGAACAAGTCAACCGATGATACACGCCCTCGACTCGCAAAGCAAGAACCAATTCAATAGCCGTTGACTCCAATGTGTCCTATATGCTATAATACGTAAAGGTTTTAGGTTACAGAAATTAGCCGGTATTGAGTCGTCCGGACGATCCAGGGGGGAGGGGAATTGACGATGCTCGGATATCGAAGAATCTTGTCATCTGTCTTTTTGACAAGCCTGCTGCTGGCTGGCCAGGGATACGGGGCGGAAGTCCCGCTGGTCATCAACGAACTCATGGCATCCAACAGCAGTGGAATCCAGGATCTGCAAGGGCAGTACGAGGACTGGATCGAAATCCACAATGTTGGTGCCGAGGAGATTGATATGAGCGGCATGTATCTGACGGACGACCTCTCGGCTCCCACAAAATGGCAGATTTCAGGCGGCGGCCGGGCAGGAATGGTCGTTCCGGCAGGGGGCTACCTGCTGATCTGGGCGGATGGTGATACAACCGACCCGGGCTTGCACGCGAACTTCAAACTCGATTCCAATGGTGAGGAAATTGCGCTATCCGATAGGGACGGCACAACATTGATTGACTCTATCATCTTCCCGGACCAGACAGTCGATATCTCCTACGGTCGCTATCCCGATGCCGATGATATATGGCGTTTCTTCGCCACTCCGAGCCCCGAAGCCCAGAATGATGGGGCGTATGCCGGTGAAGTCGCCGACATAGAATTCAGTCACAGCCGCGGTTTCTACGATACCCCCTTTACTGTCACCGTCGCCACGGAAACTGAAGGAGCCGTCATCCACTATACGCTTGATGGAAGTGAGCCATATAGTACTTCTGCTGGCCGTTTCGCCTCCGGCAGAGTGTATACCGGTCCGATTCCCGTCCAGGGGACCACATGTCTTCGGGCAAAAGCGATCCGGCACGGCTTCAAACCCACCGACGTAGTAACTCACACGTACATTTTTCCGGCCGACACGATTAGGAAAAGCCAGCAGCAAGTCCTTAACGCGGGGTATCCGAGCAAATGGTTTGAGACCTACCCGGCGGACTACGAGATGGACCCTCAGATCTATAATCATTCCGCTTATGCCGCCTGGATGGACGATGCGCTGCTATCTATCCCCACGCTTTCAGTGGTGACAGATAAGAACAACCTATTCAGCCACCAGAAGGACCCGGATATAGGCGGCATCTACATCTACACCGGCCATTCGACCACGGGAGGTCAGGACTGGGAACGGCCCGTTTCGGCCGAATTCTTCACGCGGGATGGCGTAAAAGGGTTTCAGGTCAATTGCGGCCTGCGAATCCAGGGCGGTGAAAGCCGTCGGCCTGCCAAGTGCCCCAAGCACTCCTTTAGCCTGCGATTCAGCGAAGACTACGGCCCGGCCAAACTCGATTTTGACTTATTTGACCATTGGCCTGTCAATTCTTTCGATACCCTCCAGCTTCGCGGTTTCTTTAACAATGCCTGGACGCACTGGGCGCCGGATCAACGGGCGCGCACGCAGTACATTCGGGACCAGTGGATGCGGGATTCCCTTATCGACATGGGCCAGGCGGACGCGGGCCAGGGCTGCTACGTGCATCTGTATTTGAACGGCATCTATTGGGGCCTATACGACCTGCATGAGCGCCCGGTGGCCTCCCATTGCGCGGCCTATAACGGCGGCGATAAAGACAGCCTCGACGCCGTCAACGGCGGCCGGGCCACAGATGGCACACTCACCGCCTGGAACCAGATGAAAACCGTTGTGGCCGGTCGTAATTGGGAGGAAATCTGCAACCTGATTGATGTAGACAACTTCATCGACTTCACCATCGTGAATTTGTTTGCCGGTAACACAGACCTCAAGAATGACGGCAACTGGCGGGCCGCTGGCGGCGGGCCGGAACGCAGACCCTGGCACTTCTACAGTTGGGACGGCGAGCATGTGCTTGAGAACACGTATCAGACCGGCACGAGACCGTCATCCGATCCCACCGGTTTGTTCAGCTCTCTCGACGATATCGAGGAATTTCGCGTGCGGTTCGGCGACCGTGTTCACAAGCACCTTTTTAACGGCGGCGCCTTAACGCCTGAAATGAACGCTCAGAGATGGATCAAACGCGCCGACGAGATCGATCTGGCGGTCATCGCCGAGTCGGCGCGATGGGGGGATTATCGAAGAGATATGCATTCATATAGTTCAGGTCCCTACTATTTATATACCAAGAACGATTACTGGCTTCCTGAAAAACGCAGGCTTCTCGATCAATATTTTCCGTATCGAACGAACCATATGATCAATCAATACCGAAACTTAGGTCTCTATCCAAACGTGGAAGCCCCAGTCTTTCGCATTAGTGGTGCCTATCGGCACGGGGGCTCGATTTCGAAGGACCGCTCTTTTACGATGACGGTCCCGTCGGGCACAATCTGGTATACGCTCGATGGCTCGGATCCTCGAGTCCCGGGCAAACCCAGATCTCCCGCCAGTATCTCGCCTACGGCGATTCGATATGCCGGCTCGATTACGCTACAGCACAGTGTCCACGTCAAGGCACGCGCGCTTTCCGACAGAACCTGGAGCGCGCTGAACGAAGCGGTCTTTGCCGTCGGCCCGGTGGCACAGAATCTTCGCATCACCGAGATCATGTATCATCCACCTCGTGGCGAGGGCGTCCCGCCCTTGGATCATGGGCAAGACGCCGGCGAGCCGAACGAAGAATTCATCGAACTGACCAACATCGGAACAGAAGCGGTTAATCTCACTCTGGTCCGCTTCTCAAACGGGATCGACTTTACGTTCCCGAGCCTCGATTTATCCCCCGGCGAATATGTCGTTGTCGTTCAGGACCGCGACGCCTTCGAGGCCCGATACGGTACAAACATTAACATCGCAGGCCAATACTCCGGCAAGCTGAACAATGCCGGCGAACGAATCACACTCGAAGATGCCATCGGCCAGACGATTCTTGACTTCAATTACAGCGACGGATGGCGCTCTCTGACAGACGGCGAAGGATTCTCGCTGACGATCATCGACGCGACCAATCCTGACCTCAACAGTTGGAACGAGAAAGACTCGTGGCGCGCCAGCGCGTACATCGGCGGCTCGCCCGGACAGGATGACAGCGGCATTATCCCCGATCCAGGCGACGTTGTCATCAATGAGTTGCTTGCCAACTCGCCCGGTGCTAATCCCGACTGGATCGAGCTCTGCAATACGACTGGAGCTGCGATCGAGATTGGCGGCTGGTACCTCAGCGACGACAGTGATGACCTCTTCAAATACGAGATCGCCCCCGGCACAAGAATAGGTCCATACGGGTACCTAGTTTTCTATGAAGATATGCATTTCGGCAATACGAACGATGACGGTTGTTATGAGCCGTTCGCGCTGAGTGATAACGGCGAACGGTCGATCCTCAGCTCGGCACAGAGCGGCGTCTTGACGGGCTATCGCAACGCCGAAGATTTCGGACCTTCCGCAGTCGGTGTGTCCTTCGGGCGTCACTACAAAGCCAGTACGGATAATTACGACTTTGTGGCGATGGAAATCCCAACGCCGGGCGCTGAAAATGCCTACCCACGAGTTGGGCCTATTGTCATCAGCGAGATCATGTACAATCCGGACTGGCCCGATGGTGGTTCATACACGAACGACCAATACGAATACATCGAGCTTCACAACATCAGCCTCGAGCCGGTGACGTTATACGACTATGACAAAGAAGCGCCGTGGAAGTTCACGGACGGCGTGGAGTATACCTTCCGTGCCGATCCGCCCGTCACAGTCGCTGCCGGTGGATATATCTTGGTCGTTAGGGAACGCGAAGCGTTTGCCTGGCGATATCCAGACGTGCCCACTGATATAATTCTGGGCCCGTATAACGGCCAGTTGAGCAACGCCGGTGAGAGCGTCGAACTGAGCCTGCCGGGCGAACTTGAGCGGGACGGCCAGCAGCATTACATCCGTATCGACCGGGTCAATTACAGTGACGGCTCACATCCGGAGGCTTGTCCCGGCTCCGCAGACCTTTGGCCAACTGAACCGGACGGCTCCGGTTTGTCGCTCATACGAAGAATCCTCGCCGACTACGGCAACGATCCCGACAATTGGGTCGCCGGCGCCCCTTCCCCGGGTGAGTAGGCTTCTTCCGGTACAGAAATTCCTGGGCAAAGGAGAACCGAGTCGATAGAATTCAGTCGGAATCCGGCGAGTGGATTCTCGTTACATTGTCCTTGTCTTTCTTTGGCGTTGTAAGGATAAGCGTTGAGCAAGAAAAGCGAATTATCACCGATAGGCACCGCCGCAAAAAAAGCTGGCATTTCCCGGCAGTCTCTGCAATATTACCTTATGGTCGGGCTGCTTGAGCCCACGGAGACTACGGCGACCGGCAGACGGCTTTTTGATGAGAAGTGTATCGAACGAATTAGGCTGATCAAACAACTGAACGACAGCGGCTATCCGTTACGTGCCATAAGGGAGTTGTTTCTGGAAGGCCGCGGTGATTTGAAGGGAGGCAAATAGTGAGCGACTATGAAACCAGCCAGAGACGGCGAAATCTCGTTGTAGGTCTTTTCGTGTTTGTCGGCGCGTCGGCGCTGGTGTGGTTGATTTTCAAGTTCGGGGATCTGCCGGGCATCGTGACCCAAATGAACGCTTTTCAGGTCAACGTCCAGTTTCCAACAGCGACGGGAGTGCAAAAGGATACGCCCGTACGTTTCTGCGGCTATCAGATAGGAAGAGTCACGAGCGTCATGGCTCCAGAGGTGCGCTCAGAGATACTGGGGGACGGGCAGCCGGGTCTTGAATATTATCAGACGGTGGTCATTCTCAGTATTGACAAGCGGTATGTCACCATCCCTTCCTGCGTTGAGGTAAAACTGATGACACGAGGATTGGGCAGTAGTTATATCGAACTGAAACAGTATCCTGAGAAACCTGTGGTTCCGCGCGATCCGAACCGGCCGGAGACGAAGTATTTGGTTGACGGAATGTGGCTGCAAGGCTCGACCGGCATGACCAGCGAATTCTTCCCGGAAGAAAGCCAGCAGAAGCTGAACGATCTAATCGAAGGCATCAATAATTTTATTGGCAACGCCAACGACATCTTCGGCGACAAGAACAGCAAAGAAAACATGAAGAAGACTCTGGCGAATCTGGCTGAGGCGTCGCGGCAGGCTAAGGCGACGATGGAAGAATTCGAGAAGCTTGCCGCCGCCGGCACCACGGTTCTGGAACACGCCGATGCTAAAGTGGAGGAGGTCGTAACTGCCCTTGTCGACACAAGCGACGAAATCAAAGAATTTGCCGCCGCCGGGACAGCAACCCTGGAAGGCGTTGATGCAAAAGCAGAAAGGCTCATGGTTGCGCTGGTGGATACGAGTGAGCAGCTCAGCGGGGCGATGAGACAACTGCGGTCGGTTTTGGAGAAGATCAACAACGGCGACGGCACCGCCGGCAGGCTCCTCAACGATGCAGCCTTTTACGAAAATTTGCTTGATAACACGATGCAACTCAAAGCCCTGCTGGAGGAAATGAAGGCCTTCATCGCAGAGTGGCGCGACAAGAAAATCGACGTCAGGCTCTTCTAAGCGTCTGGACCCGCCCAAATGGTGGTCCGGGTCGCCACGAAGACGACCTCCCGGTACTGTCGTTGTGCTGGTATGTTTACTGCGATAAGACGAACTGAGCCAAATCCTTTATCTCGTTTTCTGTCAGGTTCGATGTGATCCCGTGCTTGTCATCGGGATTGAATTTTGTCAACACGTCTTCAATAGTGGTCGCCCGCCCATCATACAGATAGGGTGCGGTCCGCCAGATTTCGATCAGGGTCGGCGTATCGAACTTCCGGCCCCGATCCAGTCCCTCGGCCGTGCCGACGTCGTATGATTGCAAGTCCGTGCGCAGCCGTCCTTTATGGCACGCTCTGCAGCCGGCATTCTTAAAAAGCTTTCGACCTCGCTTAGCCGATTTACTGAGCTGCCCATCCACAAGGTAAGGACTGGGCAACGGTTCGAGCGTCTTGAGGTATGTGTCGATAGCCACGGCCTCTTCTTCGGGACGCACGGCGAACTGGATATGCCGTATTCCGGCGCGCACGGCCTGCTCGGCGTTTCCTCGAACGCCTGAAATCATTGCCGGCGGCGTTTCGTGCGAAAGGAGCAGGCTCTTGGTATTCTTCGGATTGCCCAACCCGTCGTTGAGCAGATCCCAGTTCAAGGCATCGACCCTGGCTTCCGAGGGGTGACAACTGGCGCAGCTCTGCCAGCCCTGGAAACAGAGGGAGGCATCGTTAAAGAGCATCTCGCCTCTTCGCTCGGTGGTCATTGGACGCTTCGGGCCCAGAGCCACAGACGTCGTCTTGGTCCGCGATGTGTTACTCATGTCCACTACGGTGAGAGTGTCGGTGAAGTATTCTGCGACGTAGGCCCTACGCCCAAGAACAGCCAATGCCCGCGCGCCCTTGCCGAGAAGCTTGATCCGCTTTCGGATGCCGTATAGAAAGCTCAGCTCGTTGGGGATGTTTGAGGCCGTCCCGTAACCATAGGCCGCATAAGAGCCACTGGTGTAGCTCTGAGTCGATACGCCGTTGCGTCGATGGGTGCTCCTAATCTTCTCGAGCATCGGAGCAATTTCAATCACGCTCAACTCATCGGTTCCGGTATGGGTGACACAAAGATACTTCGAGTCGCTCGTACAGGCGAGGGCCCACGGATTGGCGGCGCCGTAGTCGACATCGTCCAGAAGAACCGTTTCGAGAAGCTTTTTACTTCGGGCGTCTATGATACTCACGGCGTTGGTATTGATCCACCCGCGCTCCAACTGAGTCGTTGGAACTGTGTAGCGGGCGAGAATGTGTGAGGCAAACACGAACCGGCCGTCCGGTGAGATGACAAGATCTTGGAGCCCCGTGCTGCCATTCGGTAAAGCAACATCAATGTCGAAGGCCATCGTCCTGGCATTGATGATTGAGACATTACACGCAACGGAGTCGGCGGAGGCCGGTCCGGCCGGGAGCTGGTTGCCTACATAGAGCCAACCACCATCAGGTGTCAAGGCGGCAGCTACCGGCTCCCGAAGGGCGGGTATTTCCTTAATTACCTTGCCGTCTTCGGTGCGGATCACGGAGATATCGTTGTCAAAGCGATTGCACACGTAGAGTAACTTGTCGTCCCACGCAAGCACGGGAGCTATGGGGGTATGGCCCACAGGTAGAGCGCGGAGCAACTTCAGATTATGGACATCAATAACACAGACTCTTCCTTTGGAGCCCGCACAGGTAACATAAAGGGTGGCTCCGTCGCCGGTAAGGGCCAAATCCGTCGGTTCTGCAGGTACGTCGATGGTCGCTGTTACCTTTGCCGTCTCAATATCAAAAACAGCGATTTGTTTGGCGGTCGCCTCGGCGATGTAGAGCCTCTCACCCCACCTGCCGGCCACGAGTGCTGTAGGGGATAAATAATCCCCGCCGGCAAACGCCGCGTCCGTCAAGCCGGTAGAGATGAAAACAATGCTCAACCATAATGCGATCCCACTCGTAACACGTCCGCTCATATCTTGTTTACTCCGTGACGATTTGATCTCGTTCGAGTTTTTCTATTCCGCACACAACGCGAAATCCAACATTGTGGACGCGCTGCCATGCCGGATAACTCAGGCGAAATGCTGAACGGCATCGCTTAGGACGGTCGCACCATGAGCCGCCCCGCACAACTTTCTCGCCCGATTCGGTCAAGCTATCACGACCATCGTCGGTTTCATAGGGGTAGGCCTCATAAATCGTCCGCGTCCACTCGGAGGCGTTGCCGTGCATGTCGTATAGTCCCCAGGCGTTGGGCTTGTAGCTACCGATGCTCGCCGTCGCAATGGCCCCATCACCAAAGCGGGTGTCGCAAAGAATGTTACCTCCGTAGACGGCTGATTCGAGGATGCCCTTGCCGAAATGGGCGACGATATTGGACTCCAGCCCGCCGGTTGTTCCAGGCGGGACACTCAATTCCTTATCGGCGACGTTTGCCCAGCGGGAAAAATCCGTATCCACCTCGCCAAAAGAAAGCGCGCTCTGCGAGCCAGCACGACAGGCGTACTCCCATTGGGCTTCGGTAGGGAGCGTGAACTCCGTGCCGGTCCGTCGTGAGAGCCAGCGGCAAAAGGCCCGTGCCCGCTCCCACGAAACACGAACGACCGGCTGCTCGGGCTCGGCAAGAGAAAGCCCTGGGCCGTCCGGGCCCTGGAAGCGCTTTGTGAAGTATCCCGAATCGTGATCGGGATCAAATTGGTGATACTGGACATTGGTCACTTCAAACGCGCCCATCCAGAAGTCTCGATCTATCGAAACCCTCGTCAGGGGACGTTCATCCGGCGAGCCGTTGAGATCGCCCATAAGGAATTGCCCCGCCGGGATACGCACGAGCTTCATCGTGATGCCGCCGCCCAGGTCGATGGTTTTTTCAAAAGGCCCTCCGGCCCTCTGCCGGTGCCGGACGTCGTCGGGCTCAAGGGGCCAATCTGCAAGTCTGGGCATTCGTTGCTTCGCCTGATGGATTGGTTCCGGGCGTACCGGTTCGATACATGATTTGGGTATCTGCGGGATCGCCTCGGGATCCCGCGTTGGGCCGCCGTGGAGTCGGCGCAGCTCAAGACGCCGCTTGTCGGCTCCGTTAGGAATCGGGCCCACGTCGCCCCAGGTACCATGACAGGGGCCGTTCAGGTCGATCCAGGTGACGAGCCGGTCCCAGGCTTCGTCGTCCAGGCAGACGTTATAATGGCCTTTGGTGAGCATTTGGATCAGCTCGCTCGTATCGGCGTGGTATTCTCCGGGGACTAATAGGCCGACGTGGTCCTCGATGTTGACCCGGCGAATGTAGGGGATCAGAGCTTCATACGCGGGCGTGTATTTAATCCTCGTTCCCCCAAACGCCCGGCGTACGACAGGATGCAATCGATTGGCTCCCAGCCGTGTAAGCTCTCGTCCTCGGTAGTCCTTTGCGTAACGCTCCGGCCGGAGGTCGAGAATCTGTCGGTCGTCCTGTCCCGGCGTGCCGTTGTGGCAGGCGACGCAATACTTATCAAGCACGGGCTGCACATCTCGCCCAAAATCGAGTCCTCTGGCCGGACCGTACCACGGCTCGATACGCGCCGCCGGACGTTTGGCGGCCACTCGCTGACTGAGCATGGGGATTTGTTTAGGCTCCTCGTGACAACCGACGCAGGAGACGGTCTCGCCGGGCATCGCCGTGAACCAGCTTCGCATCAACTGTATGGCTTTGCCTTGCGCGTCCAGCGGCTGCACGCTCACCGGCGTATTGGCCGGTATGCTGAAAAGGGCCGAGCCGTCCTCGTGAACTCTCACTGTGCCGAGGATCCGCATCACTTCCCACGGGCCTCCACAGCCGACCTTATCGGGACCCGCCATCCCCGGATAACCGTAATGATAGGCCAGAATTCGCAGCTTCTTGACGGCGCCGCGAGGAACGCCCGCCAGTCCCGGCCCGACGTATACATCGTCCATGTAGACGATGGCATCGTCGCGCCCCAAATCCACCCTGTCGGGAATGGCCGGGGGCCGCGGCGTTTTCGTTAGCGGAATCGGCTCGAACAAGTCGTACTTCGGCAGCACGCAGATCGGCAGCATGTTGTCGAAGACATCCACAAGGTAAATGCCCCATGGACTCTTGGGACCGAGTCGGCAGGACACTATGAAGTACTTGTCGCTCAGCGGATAAGGATGGAGAAACTTCGGCCAGGACTTATCGACCAGATTGTCACGAATGATGGTTTCCACCAGCTTGCCCCGGCCGGGAATCCTCTGGACGATTCCGGCGGCGTCTTGCCAGCCCTTCGTCGTATCGATCAATCCCAGCTCACCCATTCGCGGCACGCCATGATACCCGGCGATGATGGCGATGATTTTGTTGGGGGCGCCGGGTATGCCCCGGGGAAAGTAGAGCGCATTGGGCCAATAAGAATTCGATCCATACACGGCTCGCTGGCCGGTGCCGTCGGGATTCATCACCATCAGGGGCCGCAAATAAATGTGCATCGTCCCCGTGTAGTCCCACCGGCTGAAAGTCACCTGGCCGGTCGGCAACACTGACGGATGGAGATCCAGGTCCTGATCGAAGCATAACTGTCGCACGTTACCGCCATCCGCGTCCATCAGATAGATGCCGCACGCGCGCTCGACGCCGTGCCAGCAAGGAACTGCCGTGAAGGAGGCGGTCGAGACGAACACGATCCTGCCGTCGGGCAGATAGCAGGCGTCGAAGTTGTCCACATCCGGATGCTCGTCGCGCGAGATTTGTCGTAAGCCGGCGCCATTAGTCCCGATCTCGAAGATTTGCCACGTTGGGCCTTTGGGCATGGTGAAAAGGAACTTTTCAGCATCGTAATCGAGGTCGATTTCACCGACAAATTCATCCGCGGGCGGTCGAAAGAGCGTTCGCAATGTGCCGCCGGGACGAACGGGCGAAAGCAGTGCGATCTCGTTATCGTAGCCGGTCCGCTCGATACCCGAGTTGCATTTATGATTGACGGGCAGACCGAGCTGTCCCCGCTTGCGCTTGAGCAGCAAGAGCTGATCAAAGTCGAGGAGCGGACTGGAAAGCAACGCCTCATTCCGAAGTTTGTTCAACTCGCCCGCGAGCTTTAACAGATCGGTTTTAGAACGATACTGGCTGAGGTTACTGCTCAGCTTTTTCAAGCGGTCCAGATGCTTTAAATACCCAGCACCGTTTGGGTATTTTTGACCAAACGTCTCATTCAGGTCTTCTATGGCTAAACGAAGGAGTTCGAAGTCAAAACGTCGCACATATTGTCTTGCGTTATTTTGATTGAAATCGGGATCGCCTGGCGATACATCGCCGGCGGCTCCTGAAATCAACAACATCTGCAAAACAAACAGCACAAAATGACGATATCGGATGCGTCTGAGGAAGCGGTTATCAATGTTAGTCGTTGCGTGTTTCATAGTCTTCATATATAAAGGATTTATGGAAAAATGTCAAATAGACCTTAGCGAGCATGATTTGTCGATTCGCGTCCGAATTTAAGGAGTGGAAAATACAATGACAGCCAGCGAAGTCCTGATTTATCTATTTACGCTGAGTATCTTTCTTGTGTCTCTTACGATCCATGAATACGCTCATGCCTGGACGGCGTACCGGTTCGGGGATGACACGGCAAAGAGAATGGGCCGTCTGACCCTGAATCCGATGGCCCATATCAGCTTGTTCGGCACGATTATTATGCCGCTCTTAGTGCATTTTGGATGGGCTAGGCCCGTGCCCGTGGACTTTTCGGTTCTCAATAAAAGGCAAATGTTCATTGTTGCCTTTGCCGGCCCCGCGGCGAATCTGTTGCTCGCCTGTGTGCTGGCCATCGTCTTTCACCTCTTTCGTTTGGGAGCCGTCCCCGTCCTGGGTGATTTCGTGTTGCTGGCGATACTGTTCAACATCATTCTGGCCATATTCAATCTCATTCCGATCCCACCGCTGGATGGATCAAGAATGGTGTATGCCGGCTTAAAGTCTCCGGAGGCCATTAATGCCTACAGACAGGTGGCTCAATTCGGAATGCTGCTCCTGATAGGCTTTCTCTTTCTCGGAGGATTCGATAAAGTCATATGGCCTCTGGTCGGATTGCTTTATAGATTGCTCCGATTGCCTGTGCCCGCCTTAACCATTGAGGATTTCCGGCTCACCAGCAATAGGAACAAAAAAGGGAAATGACAATGCGATCAGCAAGAGAACCTCGCAGACAGAATGATTCTGGAAAGTGCTCACCCATATCCTCTGCAGGTTTGCTTGGCGGTACCATCGTTAACATCATCGTCGCTCTGATTTTTTTCGGGCTTCTTGCCTACGGCATCTTGTGGCTTATTAAGGGATTTGCCGACGTGGGGCAGCAATATGGCGAGACCATGGTCGAAACGACCTACAGAACTGAAGCCGTAAAATGTCAGACAAACCTGCGAGCTATCGGCCAGAATATACAAATGTATGCGATCAGCAACGACGCATTTCCACCCTCGATGGAAGCCCTCGTGCAATGGAGCGGGAGCACGCAGCTCTTTCGCTGTCCCGCCTCCGAAGGCGAAAGCTACATCTACATACCCGGCCAAAACGCCGCGATGCCTCCCGCGAATATTCTCGTGTACGAATCAAAGCCCGTCCATGACGGTCTCTGCAGCGTGCTCCGGCTGGGCGGCCAGATCGAGCTGCTTACTCCTGAAGAGCTTCAGCAGGCCTTAGCTCAAACCCTCACTCATCTCCGATGATCTGACACTCATCACGAGCGAGCTTGCTGAAAAGAGCAAGGCTTACGTCGTTATTCTTTTGAGATTTCGAAGATGACGGTGCCGCCGTTCGTGCAATCGAAGGGGTCCGGGCATTGTATGTAGGCCTTGGACTTGTCTTCTTTGCCGTCCAATCCCCACTGGGAGGGCTCGGAGACGCGCAGCGCGTTATAATAAGGCATCAGAGCCGCCAGAGCGTGCATGCACACGGGAGTATCACTGACAAGCTGATAGCCGGCCTTGAGTCTGAAAGAAGCCCCCACGCGGTACGTTGGGCAGTGCCCCCTGATTTCTTTGACTGTTACGACAATGTCCATATTCAGTTATCTCCGTAATGAGAATTCATGTGCTTATACCATGCCTTCCTACAACACTCAACAATATATACAAAACTTATTGCTCTACGGAGCTACTCCTGAATTTGTTTATGTCGATATTGAATATAAAATTCTCGCATCGCGACGTAGGGCTCCACAGCTTGCGCCTTGAAATCTTCGTACTTTCCGATCTGAAAGGAACCGGCATTCATACCCTTTACTACGGAGATGCCAATCGAGACTTCCCGCGGGTCCACGTAGCGCAGCGGATTGAGAAACTGATCGCCCACCATGCCGAGCGTATCCCGCGCCGTCGACGGGCCGAACAACGGCCAGACGATATAGAAGCCCTCATCGACTCCGTAGATCGCCAAGGTCTGGCCCAGGTCTTCCTTGACGGGCTTCAAGCCATATTCGTCCAGTGCCGGATCGCCGAATCCGAGAACACCCGCCGTGGTGTTGATCGCAAACCGGCGGAATTCCGTATTAGCCGCGTCATTCTTTCCCTGGAGCAAGCAGTTTACTAAGCGGGCGGGTGTCGAGGCATTATTGAAGAAATTGCGGATGCCCACGCGAGCCGGCTCCGGCATCACGCCTTTGTAGACTTCGAGGATCGGCTTGGCCACCCAGAAGTAGAGTATGTCGTTCACACCGAACATAATCCGATTCACGGGTTCCAGCGGATCGGCCACCGCCTCCTCCTGCCCGACAAGCTCTTCTTCCAGCAATCCAAACTCGTCATCGGTTCTAGAAAAATCATCCGCTGGGGCGGCATTATGAGAGGCGGCTATCACGTATTGACGGTCCACTGAGGTCTGCATCGAAGAAGGATTTTTTTCGGAAGCCGCACAGCCCATTGGAGTAAAGACTGAGGCAACAGAGAAGGCAAAAATGAAGACGGAACAGGCGAGGGACGAGCAGCGACGGACGAGTAATGAGAACCGTGTCAGCCGTCGTCCATCATTTTCTGTCCTCCGTCTTCGACGTTCTGCCTTCTGATTTCCGCCTTTCATCATCTAATCTCCTCATCTCAGGAATTTCAGGCCTCCTTGCCGAATGCTCTGGACAGAATCAGCAACTCCGGCAAGAGGGTCAGGGCGGCGAGCAGCGCAACGCACATGGCCAATCCGGTCAGCAAACCAAAATACACAGTCGGTTTGAAATTCGACATGGCCAGAATGGAAAAACCAATGATAATGGTCACCGAGGTGTAGTACATGGCGTACCCGATGCTCCCGTGGCATCGATACATCGTTTGGAGATACGTCCGGTCCTTCACGAATTCATCTCTAAATCGGTGAATATAGTGAATCGTGTCGTCCACGGCAATTCCCAAACCGATAGCCGCAATGGTGATCGTCATCATGTCCAGAGGAATGTTCAGCCAGCCCATCACGCCGAGCACCAGCACGATAGGCAAGACATTCGCAAGCATCGCGATCAGCGCTATTCTCACCGACTGAAACAGCACCATAAACATCGCCGTCAGTGCCGCCGCGGTAAAACCCAGGGTCAGTATCTGGGACCCGAACAGGTTTTGCAGCATATTGTTATAGAGCACCAACAAGCCGGCCAGTTGAACTTGTTCTTCCTTAAGCTCTCCCGGTGAACCGGGACCGGTTAGATCGGCCTTGATTTTCTTCAGCAGTTCGTTGCGTCTCAGGGCCTTGTCGGAATCCTTCACGCGAATCCAGAAGCGAACCTGGTTGTGCTCGATGGAGACAAACGGTTCGACAAGCAAACGCTTCAGTTTCTCCGGGACTTCAGCGTATAGCAGGGTCAGTTCGAGACTATCCAGAGGCTTACTGCGATTCAGCTTCTCCGCGATGCGCGTCATAGTGGCCAATGACAACACCTTGCCGGTCTCCGGCAGGCTGTCAAGATAATGATGCACAGCCTTCACGCGGCTCATCTTCTCGGGAGTAAACCAATATTTTTCATCCGTCGCGGCCTCATCGAACTCTGCAAATTCATCGAATACGTCATCCCCTTGCACGACGGATACACTTGTCACCGGCGGCGCGCCGGAATCCTCGAATTCCACGATGACATCCAGCGGCGTCGTCCCCCCCAGATGTTGGTCAATGATCTTCATGCCCTGGTAAATCTCAGTGCCTTCGTCGAAGTAATCGATAAAACAGTTCTCCACTTGAAGTCGCGAGACACCGACAACACTGAAAACCAGAACGAGGCCACTCATAATGACGATCAACGGGCCGTGGTCCGCGGTAAATCTCGCCAGGATGGACGTAAGGGAAAAACGCCAGCTCTTTCCGCGATGCAGCGTTTCTTTGGGGATCAGCATCAACACGGCGGGGAAGAGCAAAAAGGTCACCACCAGAGATACCACCAAGCCGGCGATCATCATCCAGCCGAATGCAATGACCGGCAGGATGTCACAGAGCACGAGAGAGCCAAAACCGGCAATTGTCGTCATGACCGCATACACGCAGGGGCGGAGCTTCATCAGGACCGTATCGAGGATCAACTGGCGATTGGCGGCTTGCGGACTTTGCATGAGGAGTTCCCGGTATCGCACAATCAGATGAATCGCAATGGCTAGAGTAATGATCAGTTGCAGGGAGATGAAGTTGGACGATATCACCGTCACTTCCCAGCCGAACCATCCTAACAGGCCAATCATGCAAATCACGGAGACCACACAGCAGAGCATCGGCAGACATATCCAGCGGATTCCCCGGAATATGACCCCCAGCATGAGAATCAGAAAGAGCAGGACCCCGATGCCGAATACCTTTAGGTCGTTCTTGATGAAGGTGATCATATCGTCTGCGATCATACTGACCCCCCCAAGAAACAACTCGGCATTCCCGCGATATTTGTCTATGATTGCTCGAATCGCCACGATATCCTGATGCCGCCGTCGCCTCGCCTGGTCCCTCTGTATCCGGATCTGGTCGGCTTCGCGCCTCAGCCTGGCACGCTCTGCCGACAGCTCTGAACCGGAGGGCATCTCCGCTTGAAGCCCATCCGGCTGTTCGCCTTCGGCATGGTCCGTATCATTATCCGAAAGGTTAATGAGCAGAGCGGTCGTTTGCGTATCCCCACTGAGCAATAAATCCCGTGAAAATGGACTGTTACGAAGTTCCTCTCGGGCCAGCTCCACGTCAATCCCCGGCGCGCTAAGCGTAGGCACATCGGCCGAAAGCTCCTTCAACGAGACGGGGGGATTCTCCAGCAGAGGAACGTCTAAAACAGTCAGCACAGATGGAACGCGTTCCAGCGATTCTAAGTCGTCCCGAAGCCGAGCCAGAGTACGGAGTGACTCTTGTGAGAACAGATCCTCTTTGGGCCTAAACGTCAGAACCAGGAAATCATTCTTGCCGTAACGGGAACTAATCAGACGTGCGTATTGCAGGTCCGCGTCATTTTCCAGAACCAGCGTCTCAGCCGAAGCATCCAGCCTGAAGTTTCTCGCCTGGAAGCCGAGAAAGCCCACCACCACCAGGACGCAGACAATGACCATCCGGGGGTATTGCAGGATTATTCGGTCAAAGAAAAACAAAGCCAATGAGGAATGTGTCTCCATACGAGCATCCGACTGAGTAGACGAGGATTATTCAGATGGTGGTTTCTCCAGCCGGGAAAGAAGATCCTCCACGGTGCCTTTGTTAAGGATATCGTCGAATTGTGATCGGTAAGTCAAGAGGATACTGACGCCCTGTATTTCCACATCGTAGACCTTCCAGCGCTTGTCCGCCTTACGCAGTTTGTGCAGGATCGTCACCTTCTTGTCCTTGGACATCAACTCCATCGGGATGTGGATGATGTTCTTCTTGCGAACTGCGGCTTTGAACTGGACCTTCTCATCCGTGTAGAGTGCGATTTTCTCCCGATACGACGTCTTGAGCCGCTCGACAAAGAGTTGCGTGAATTTCTCCTGTTGCGGCGGGGTCAGTTTGGGCCAGTGATCTCTGCCCAGCGCCAGTTTGGCCATCAACGGAAAATCAAAGATCGGGCTCACGATTTTGCTGATCTTCTTCTCCCTTGCTTCCTTATCGATGTCTTTGTTCCGTAAGACCGAAATGACGGCACGCCACTTGCTCCGCACCAGTTCGTTCGGATCGCTCGGATAGTTCGGATCTTTGGTTTCCGCATTGATCCCCTGGCACATGGCCAGAAGAATCAGAAGGGCACCCAAAAGGCTTCTCATGGTCCACTCCTTATGTGCGTTTGTATCCATACGGAACACGATTCTACCGAGGGCCCAACAACGCTGCAAGCCAAAATGTGCCGACATGATTCATTTTTCACCAAGTTTTCGGGGGTAAATGTGAATGGTGAACGAACTTCGGCATTATTCCGCACGTATCTAATAGTACGCATCAGGACGCCTCTCGTTCTGCGCAGACGTAAAAGAAACATGGATGGATCAAAAAGAAACGCTTGCAAACCGTGATTCTCAGTTTTAGGATAGCCGGTGTTGGAAAACTGAAGATGGGAGGCAGATAGGCATGAGGAAGAGACAGGTAACCCAAATCGCCAAATGTGTCGTACTTACTGCGGCTATCATCCTCTTTCTCTCGGGGCAGACGTCCGACGCAAGTCAAGCTGCGCCGCAGGGCAAGGACGACCCGGCAAGTCAGTCCAAGCAGACCTCCAAGGTCGCTCAAGTACAACCGAGGCCAGTTACTGCCAGTCCTTCGTCCTTCAGACCTGATATGACCTTTGCCGAAGCAATAGACATCCTGCGGAACTCAACGAGACCCCCACTGAATATCGCCGTGCTCTGGAAAGACCTGGAGGAGAACGCGGATATCTACAGGGATACGCCCATTGGTGTCGAAGGTCTGTCGAAGGTCTCGCTGCGTATGCATTTGAAGTTCCTGCTCATGGGTGTTTCGGCGGGAAGTCCGGCGGAGATAGGATACGCCGTTGATGGGGGAGTAATCCTTATTGCGACGAAGGAGTCTCTGCCTGTTAAGATGAAAGCACGCGTCTACGACGTGACTGACCTGGTTGCTCCTCCGGCCAACTACTTCTTCTTCCCGTCGCCCGGCATGCCCTTCGGAGTCCCTATGGGTGGCTTCGGGGGATTCGGACCCGCTGGAGGTTTGGGAATGGGTTACCAGGGAGCGGGTTTCGGGATGACCCCGGGAGGTTCCTATGGTGGATACGGTAGCGGCCTCATGGGTCTGATCCAGAATCAATACGGAACCGGCGGCAGGTCGTACGGAAATTATGGCGGGCGGCCGACTCGTTAGAAAAACCGCTGCCTTACACCTGCGGGCTTGGCCGACTTCTTCAAAGAGCCACAAGAGAAACAACGTCATGCCTGTAGTGCTTGTCTATCGCACGTCATATCGGAGGAACGATACAAACGCCGCAGCGAACAGGCCCAGGTTCATCAACGTCAGCAGCCCGATATCCCAAATGGCCAGTTTCAGTGATTGCCCCAGGGTCATGGCGCGCTCCTGAAACTTTGGCACGCTGTCAAAGTCAACGGGATTGTGTGAGATAGCTCGCCATGAGTAGGCCATACCGTGCTCCGGGCCGATGAGGTGAAGGCTCTGAGGGTCCTCCATGTCTCTACTGCGGATGAATTCTTTCAAATCTGCTCCGTACCGCTTGACTTGTCCGTACAAATCAGCACAACGTTTGATCCCCGTCCCGGCAATCGCTTCACAAGCCCGCTGATAAATGACCGCCGGGGAGAGACACGCGAAATTGCGACGAGCAAGGGCCTGCTCTAACCATTTCGTATGGTGTTCTTGGAGAAGCTGATTTGTCGCATCCATGATGGCATTTTGCAGGCGGGCCCGGGCGGGTGGATTGTTAATCGGATCGCTGAGATTGTTGGACATGCTCCCGGCGTTTTTGCCGTATCTCTCGGAGTTGTCCCAGATTTCTTTGCGTACTTCCCTGATGCGCCTTTGCAATTCCTGCTCGGTAGGTTCTTCAAAGGTTACATCAAAAATGATTCGGCTGAAACTGGGTAGCAGGATGACCGACACGACCCAGACCAGCAGAAGAATCGCCATGGCATTGACCGGATGGCCCGTCCGGCTCGAAACAAACATGCCCAATAAAACAAAAATAGAAAGATAAAGCAATGACACAAGGGCCAGTGTCAGGATTTTGAGCCACCCGCCGCCACCGATGACGACGTCTTTGGAAGGAATGACGATAATGAGGCTCACGAGCATCCCTATCATCAGTGGGATGGCCAGTGTCATCATCACCCCGGCATATTTGCCGAGGAGCACTTCATGCCTGGGGATCGTATTCGCCAACGTCAGGCGCAATGTTCCGTTCTCTTTTTCACCACAGATATTGTCATACGTAAAGACCAAGGCTGCGAAACTCAGGATCAACGAAACAATCAGGCCCCAGTCAACATGGCTAAAATGCGGCAGGGCGAAGTTGGCCTGCCCTTTTGTTCTTGGCAGGTCCGCCGTGAAGGCATTGACCTCGAAGAAGTTCGGAAGCGCCTTTTCCTCGCCCTCGGCACACAAGGCGAGCGGCAGAGGTTTGCGATAGATCCCTTGTTTGTAGAAGGCGACTTTGTACAACTGATCCGATTCTTCGCGAAGGGCTGAAAGAGCGTCGTTTGCTTTCTTCCAGTAATCTGTCAACTGTTCACGATACTCATCGACAAACACATAACCACAGATCACAAACAATGACGTGGTTAAAAGAACAGCGAGGGCAAAACGCAAACTCAGCAGATTCTCCAGGACTTCTTTGTAGATAATTTGACGGATCATGCTCGTTCTCCCAATAGGGCTGACAATGTCAATAACAGAATGTCTTCTGTTTTGTCACCTTATGTCATATCTTGCAAAAGCGGCAAAACTCATACCAAACAGCGCTATATTCATAATAAGCAAAGCCGCCAGGTCCGGCATAGCATTATGGAGATCAGCCGCGGAGTTCGGACGGTGTCTGAACCAGGGAAAATCCTCCAGATTAAGAGGCACCGCTTCCCCCGGATGTTCCCGCTTCCATTCGTTCAGGGCCTGTTCGGCTTTGGCTTTCGCTTGCTCATCCTCAGCCTCTTTTGCCTGCACGTACAGCTTGGTGAATTCGGCGGATTCCTCTTCGGTGCAAATCGCGAAAAAGGACGCCGAAGAGAAGCTGTCCGTTTTGTCACGAATGTACGCGACCACTTCGTTTCGATGGTTTCTGACCTGGTTGATGAAGTCTTGGAAGCCGGCCAGGTCCGTCCCGGCCAGGACGGCCATCACGTTCTCATACGTCGAAATCGGGGAGATAAGTGAAAGTCGATGGGCAAGGTGTTTTTGCCTGAAAAAACCATTAAGATAACGACGCTCGGCGTCCCAGAACCTGTCCGCATACCGGAGTCTGATAGGGATGGTGAGATTGTTCAATTTTTGTTCGGCGTTGAGCCAATAAATGTCCCTTCTTTTGGCGTAGTATCCTCCGAAAGCGTCGCTTTCATCACTTGTGATAATCGAATGTGAAAAGTCCTCCCTAACACTATTAAACTGGGTTCTCAGCTCATTGTTCAGCTCTTCTCTGATGGACGTCATTCGGCCATCTCGCTTCTCCTGTGACTCCAATGGCCGGAGTTTGGTCGCCAATTGAACACTGGCGTTGGGTATCACGATGGCAAAGATGATCCAGATAAAAAGCCCGAGCACCATAGAAATGGCGGAGCGTTTTGCCAGGCACGAGAAGAGCAGCCCGAATTGATACATCACGGCGGTGAACGCCAACGATGCAACGAACATCAGCCCTATCCGGATCCAATCCGAGCCGCTGAAGGCCACCATGGGGTAAGACAAGAGGATGACCAGACCGATGACAAAGGTGATTACCACAGGTACGCTCAGCGTGACCAATCCGGCCAGGAGCTTACCCAACAAGACCTGGTGCCGGGCAATCGGATCTGACAGCATGAGTTTGAGCGTGCCTTGCTCGCGTTCTCCCGAGACGACGTCATAGGCGACCAGCAGAGCCAGGATGCTGATAATGATCTTGAAAATCAGGGATTCGTCGAAGACGGCGAGGATCGGCAGATAAGGATTGCCGCCGCGTTCGGTCACGCTCAATTCCGGTACTTTCTCCAGCTCGATTTTCGCCGATCCCGCCAACTGTTTTTCCAGACCGGCGCTAAAGGCCGACAGCACGACAGGCGGGCGGTAAATCATATGCTTTATATTTCTGTAAACGATGACGTTTCGAAGCTCGGTGTCATTATCGGTCACGTTTCTGTTGTACAATGCCAATCGCTGCCGGTAATCCGCCGCCAGGATGGGCATGAAAACGACGGTTAAGAATACACAGGCGACAGCCCCCACGGCGAACTTGAACGTCATCAAATTCAGCAGCAATTCTTTCTTGGCAATCTTCCAGATCATCGTTCACTCCCCATAGACAAGTATCCAGAGCCTGGTCCTGTTGTTACAGGATTCTGACCATCTGGGACTCGGCGTTATGAGTAAGACGCCGCTGTCCTGCCTCAGCATCGACGAAAGTGTGGTTTACGCTACGGTCTCGGCGGCTTGCATTTCACGCATGTAAATCTCTTCGAGGTCCGCATGCTTGAAATCCTGTCTTTGTCGGATGGCAACCAGGCGACCCTGCTTCATAATGCCGACGCGGTCGGCGATAATCTTGGCTCTGAAAATGTCGTGCGTCGTCATCAAAATCGCCTTGCCGCCCT
>Ga0209427_10001683_pt1 | contig 25605 bp, 22 predicted proteins | sample DeeMarSWOR136_30_FD_187465 | JGI IMG/M metagenome (GOLD analysis project Ga0209427, IMG submission 187465) | Marine sediment microbial communities from White Oak River estuary, North Carolina - WOR-1-36_30 (SPAdes) (version 2) | ecosystem: Environmental > Aquatic > Marine > Intertidal zone >...
ATCATTTTTATAGAAATTCCCTCATTGATCAAGTATTCTGTAGCTTCTTTTAGAATTCCATATATTGATCCCCAACCGATAACGAGAAGATCGGCTTTATCAGAACCTATCGAGAGAGGGGGAGACATCTCTTTTGAAATCTCCTCCAGTTTTTTAAATCGCTTTTCTACCATTTTACTTCTGATGAGGGCGTCTTCTGTAATATGTCCATCCTCTCCATGCTCATGGCTGTCAGCGATGGTTTCCATTTCTTCCCATGATGGGGGAATGCGAGGAGAAACACCTGTATCTGTGAAACGATATCGAAGGTAGGGTTTTTGATCGTTCAGTTCTTTTTTCGATGGAAAGAACCGATTGACTTTTATCTGGGAGAGATCAAATCTCTCTTCAGTATAGAATGAATCAGCAAGATATTGATCAGTGAGGATGATTACAGGAACCTGGTACTTATCGGCTAAATGGAATGCCTTTATGGTAAGATAAAAGGCTTCTCTCGCTGTTGCAGGTGCCAGGATGATGCGAGGGAATTCACCCTGGGAGGTATGGAGAGCGAATCGGAGATCGCCCTGTTCTGTTCGAGTAGGAAGACCTGTAGCGGGACCAGGTCTTTGAGCATTGACTACGACTAGTGGAGTCTCGGATATTCCTGCCAGTCCTAGAGATTCAACCATGAGGCTAAAGCCTCCTCCAGAGGTTGCTGTCATAGCTCTTACCCCGCTAAAAGATGCACCAATTGCCATGTTAATTGCTGCGATTTCATCCTCAGCCTGTTCTACCACCATATTGAATTCATCTGCTTTACCGGCTAGGTAAGTTAAGATGGAGGTTGCAGGACTCATGGGATACGCAGAGATAAATTGGCACCCCGCAGCCAGAGCACCTAAAGCGATGGCCTCATGACCGTTGATAAATATTTTCTGAGAAGGATTTCGAGGTGGAAGGATCAACGATTTATACTGGAAATGCCGAAGGGCATAATCATATCCTGCGTGAGCTGCATGACTATTTGCCTCTGCGATTTCTTTTTTATGAGAAAAAAAATCTCTTAACAAATTATCGAGGGAGACACAATCGAGTTTGAGAATTCCGATGGCTACACCCAGGGCGACAGAATTTGAATAGATGATATCTCCACCATTCTTAAGGGCTAAATGTTCAAGAGGGGTTCCAGCTGAGTGAACCTTAGTGGGTTTAACCTTTATTTTTTCATCATCAAAGATGATGGCTCCCCTTTCTGAGAGTTCTTCTTGGTGAGCGGTGAAAGCATTTTCGTTCAAGGCAATGAGAATATCTACTAAGCTGGTCATGGAGAAAACAGCTTTCTCACTTATCCTTAATTGGAAAAAGTTATGTCCACCCCTGATGCGGGATTCATTGTCTTGAATCGCAAAAACATGATATCCACTTCGAGTCAAGACTTTTCCTAAGATAAATCCTAAAGTTTGCATGCCTTGACCTGCCGCTCCAGCAATCTTGATATTGAGTTCTTTGTTCATGAGTGTTACCTTCTGTTTGTCTCCCATAGTGGGCTATTGTATAATCCATCAATTAATAGAGTCAAGGACTATCTATTGGGGGTTGGGTGCTTGATACATGAGCCAATAGAGAAGTTATTAAAATCAATACAAATCTCTTGACATGATTTCTTTTGAGGTGTTATTTATAATCGCTTTTGACTAAGCGAATATCATATCTATTGAATTAACAAGAGATGATACGAAAAAATGTAGTCAGTATGTTTATAATTAAGTTGCAACTCCTCTTCATGAGGTTAAGTATCAATAGAATTGAAATAACAGTCCAGCACATTAAGCTTTTTAATAGATAAGATTAAAATTCTTAGTGCATCTCTATAAGGTGGAGAGAGGTATGTCTAGAACGTATTCATTGTGGGTTATTTCTTTAATCTGTTTTCTATTTATGGCTACACCATCCTTGGCTGAGTCAGAGTTTGCAGAGCTTCGTGAGAGGATAAATAGATTAGAAAAGGAGTTAAAAGAGTTAAAAGATATTTTGAAACAACAGCAACAAGCTAGAGAGGAAGAAAGGGCAGGGGGAGAAAAACTTGAGCAGAAGGTGGAGAAAGATTCTTCTCAGATATTGAGTGCATTTACATTTAAGCCTTACGGTTTTATAAAATTGGATGCTGCTTATGACGACAGCAAGACTAATTATGGAAATTTTGTTTTGTTTATTCCGAATGAATTCGTTCATAGGGATGATAATGAATTCAATATTACCGCAAGGCAGACACGTCTAGGACTGCATATAGTGGCGCCAGATATCTATGAGTGGAAGGTGTGGGGGAGGATTGAGTTTGATTTTTATGGAGATGGGGCCCGTCACGAAAATAAAGGAGCAGTATTGCTGCGCCATGCATTTTTAGAAGTGAAGAGGGAAAATTTTAGTTTACTTGCAGGTCAGACCTCAGACCTTATTTCGCCTCTCTTCCCGAATACCTTGAATTATACCGTTGGGTGGGCTGGAGGAAATATTGGCTATAGACGTCCTCAATTGCGTGCAACATATATTTATCCTTTTAGTGATGGCACCAAGCTTATAAGTGCACTGGCTATTGCCAGGACTGCTGGAACAGTCAATGAGGATCTTGATCTGGACAATCAAAATGATGGAGAAGATGCCGGTTTTCCGACAGTGCAGGCACGGCTTGCCCTTGCGACCAGATTTTTAGCTAAGAGGTATACTATGTTTGGCATATCCGGACACTACGGGGAAGAGGAAATAGACTGGCAGTTAAATCCTCTTACTGCTGGGATGAAGCAGGAGAGGGTAAAGAGTTGGTCACTCAATGGGGACTTTGATATTCCGCTCACTGATAGGTTTTCAATTAAAGGGGAGGCATTTGTAGGCTACAACCTTGATGATTACTTCGGGGGTGTTTTGCAAGGGGTTAACTCCACTACTCAAGAAGTGGTTAAGACGGCAGGAGGCTGGCTGCAGCTCCGTTACAAACACAATGATACGTTGAAGTATCATCTGGGATTTGGTATAGATGATCCAAAGAACGCTGATCTGAGTGGTGAGATGAGAAGCAGAAATAGCTTTTACTTCGGAAATGTAATATATAGCCTTATTCCCCCAGTGGATATAGGTCTGGAGTATACCCATTGGGAAACAGAACACAAACAAAGGAGCACGGGTACGGACAACCGCATACACACATCAATTATCTATAAGTGGTAACAAGTGGTTATTTATTACATCACCTGTGAGGAATAGTTCGATTTATAAGAGAACAATTCTGGTTATTTAGGGAGTTATTGACAGAAATTATGTTATTATTATGGGCAATAGCTCCCTTTTTTATTAGTGATGTTATTTGCAGAAAAGGCTATTAATCAGCTTAACACTCCTTACAAAGTGATAATTTCTTTTTAGAAAAAGCTGTAACAATTCTATAATTTGTGTTACATATTACTTATAGTGACTAGCGTTCACTAATAATCTGGTGTAATTCACTACCAATATAATGATGGTAGATTATGAAACAAATTAGTATAGAGGAAGTCCTTGACCACGCAATCCACAGAGAAGAAATAGCCAGTGTATTTTATACAAAGCTTGTGAATATAGTGGAAGACAAAGCTTCGAAAGACACCTTAGTCTATATGAAGAATGAGGAATTAAAACACAAACAAATTTTGGAAAGATATAAAAATGGGGAACTTGGAAAAGAAGCTCTTGGTTTAAATGAAGCTGTTAATGGTAAAGTAGTAGAGGCTTTGGGCCCTCCAGAAATAACTGAACGTTTAGAGCATAAAGATATCTTTCTCGTTGCTGCTGAGCGGGAGAAGTCATCTCACGAGTTTTATAAAAAATTTGCGGAACTTCAGCCTGAAGGAGAATTAAAAAAGCTTTTATATAAATTAGCTCAGGAAGAGTTAGCTCATAAAGAAAAGACAGAATATCTTTATTGTAACGCAGCTTTCCCGCAAACTGATGGAGGGTAATTTTTACTTTTTGTTTAATACTGTTAACTGATAAGAGAATTTCTATAGATTAAAGAAAGGAGGAATTAATGCAAATAAAAACGTATGATGATTATCGAGAAGCACTAAAGCTTGCTATCCAGAGGGAAGAGGATGCTGCTCAATTTTACCACACTATGGCGGAAAAGGTTCATCAACCTGACCCAAAAGCACTATTGAAGCGATTGGCTATTGAGGAGAAGGAACACAAGAAGATTCTTACCAAATGTGCTTCTGAAGTAAAGAACCCCCCTGAGGGTTCTTTTACACCACCTGCTTATTCCTTTGATCAAATAGAAGAAAAAGATCTGACTCCAGAAAAAGTATTTCGGATAGCTATCCAAAAAGAGGAAGAATCACTCAACTTTTACTCCCGATTCCTAGTTTACTTCTTTAAAACAGGACATGAAGAAGTATTTAAGAAGATATTTGAGGTAGAGTTAAGACATAAAGAAGAACTGGAAAGAAACTTTGTGAACTTTGTTAAGAAGTAAGCTGAACAACTCCTTAGTATAATTGAGGGAGTGTGTGATCTTGCCTATCACAAGGGAAATGCTTACTTTAAGAAAGTAAAGAATTATGAAAATTAAAGATAACGGGGAAGAGATACAAATCTATGATTTTAATGCTGTAGAAGCATACAAGATTGCTCGAAAGCTGGAAAAGGAAGGAATAAGTTTCTATAAAAAGCTTATAGGATCTGTAAAAGACCCTAAAGTAAAGGAAATATTGATTTACCTATTGGGTGAAGAGAGGGATCACCTCCAGCTTTTTGAAAAAATGCTTGAACGTGAAGACCCTGAGGCTTTAGATGATAGTGGAGAAAACATACTGGATATTTTAGATACTAAAGTATTTAACTTATCAAAGAATGAGGAGGTAACGACGGATTTTGATGAGGCTCTTCAATTAGGTATTACCATCGAGAAAAGATCTCTTGCGTTTTTTTTAGAGATGTTGAAACATACAGAAAGTGAGGAGGGCAAAAATGGTCTTAAAAAAATTATTGAAGAGGAAAAGAAACATTGGGACGAATTGAAGAAACTCATTCAATGAAGGTAATGATTAAAAAACATTTTTTTATAGGCTTATGGTTATGAGCATACCTCTATTTTCTTTAGTACTGTTATTCTTTGTATGTCAAACTGCATGTTCCCAGGATGTTAAACTGGAAGAAAGTAAGCTCACCGCTCTCATACTTTGCCAGGCGCAATTCAAGCAGGTAAGGGGAGAAGATGGAAAGGAGCACCCTGTTCCTGGTGCAGCAAAATTGATATTGGTATACCCTACACCTAAGGGATGGGAATCAGAGAGTATTGAAGACCCAGATAGTAATGTCTTTCATAAGGCCACTCCCTTCAAAAATGGTTTCATAACTATTGGGGCAAATGATGCTGCATTGAAATTATGGTCGAGGGTAGGTCAAACATGGAAAGCTGAAACCCTCTGGAAGAGTTCTTTTGGTGGGAAGCAGAATCGCTTAAGGGATATTGAGATTGGCGATGTGACAGGCGATAGCAAGGATGATCTGGTGATTGCAACTCATGACCAGGGTGTGGTTGCTGTTCTTCAGAGCACGCGCGATAGCTGGAAGGTTACAGAATTGAACCGCTCTCCACAAACCTTCGTTCATGAGATAGAGATAGGGGATGTAAATGGCGATGGTATTAATGAAATTTTTGCAACCCCTAGTGCACCCAATAAAGTTGATGGAACGCCACAACCAGGTAAAATACTGATGTTTCGTTATAATGGAAAGTCTTTCGACCGCTCTGTGATTGAAGAATTTCCAAAACGCCATGTCAAAGAGATTTTAGTTGCTGATGTTGATCATCCTGGCTGTCCTGACTTATTTGCGGTGCTTGAAGCAGAGATGACCAAGGTTAGTGGGCAACAACAGATAGTAGACACGGTAAAAATCAAAAGATATCACTATGAGAAGGGTAAGTTCGTGGGGAGTATCATTGAGAGTCTACCGGATGTATTCTGTCGCTTTCTTAACTGTGGAGATGTGGATGGAGATGGAAAGATTGATCTTATAGCCTCTACTTTTAAATCCGGCATCTGGATTTTAAAGAGAGATAAAAACGCATGGCATAAAGAATTAATTGATGAGAATTCGAGCGGTTTTGAGCATGCGACTTTGATATGTGATCTTGATAGGGATGGACTGAGCGAGATCTATGTAGCTGCCGATGATCAAGGAGCGCTTCGAAAATATCAATGGGATGGAAAGAGATTTAAGCGAGAAAAGTTGCTTTCTCTTCCTAAGGGCACTATCACTTTTAATCTTACTGCCTTCAAATTATAAGGTGATCACCCCAGAATTATTCCTTTTATCGTTTCTTTCATAGTGCTCGTTTTATTTTACCTCATTCCTTTTCCACTCATGTGTGGGCATAGAGAAGTCAGGGGTAAATTTACGAAGCACGATGCGTGTGGGTTCGATGCGGATGAGATTGAGTGCTTCAAGTATCTTTTCAACCCTTTCTTTCTGTTCTTCAGGGCTGAGGTCTTTAATCAGTGAGAACATTATTTTTTCCCCTACCTCAAGCATGTTCCATTTTTTTACCTTTTCCATAAATGTTTTCTTGTCATTTCGAACGTTGATGAGTTCTGCCTTTCCCCACATTTGAAGACTCCTCTGAGTTTTTGAGTGGTCCAAAGGTTGTTCATAGATAGCTGCACATACTTTAGGATTTCTTTTGATATTGGCAATCTTGCCTCCCGGTTCACCGAAGATATAGATGGTGAGTCCTTCATTGAAAAACTCCAGAGGAGTAGCGCGTGGTTCATCATCATATGAGGTAGCGAGCACCAGTGAAGTACGGTGGATTATTCCACAGCCCTGCGGGCCAGGGTTTGGATCTATCATACCGCAACTATCGTTTAAGAATGCCAAAATTTCCTTTTCTAGTTCTTGGTGTGGTATATCCTTGTTGTGCATTGCTACCCTCCTTGAAGCGAGATTTATAATAAGGTGTAGATTAATGTGCCATACCTTATACGGTTTTTTAGATGGAGTAAAGATAGGTTTAATATTTTAATAGTGGCTTTTTACATTTAGCAGCTCAAGCATTTTTTCTATATCTATTGTTGGTAATTTACAGGTATAGTTAGTACAGACATATGCGGTGGCATTGCCATCGATGCTCACCAGATTCTTTGTGAATGCTGCAATATGAGAGATATCGGGATTATCTTCCCTGGATGGTCTAAAAATCACTACTTTGTTGGGTATAAATTGTGTTCTGAGGGCTTTCAATACATCCTTGGTATCTTTTCTCTGAGATTCACCAACAATAACTATCTCGTGTGAAGGTCCTGCTGCAAAGTCTAGAGCGACCATGAGTTGAGTATATGCTGCTGGAGACTGTTTAACAGTGTTGGAGAATGCTCGTCCAATTTGTGCCGCCTTTTCTTCTAAATCGACTTGTGCTGTTATTCGTCCCAGGCGAAGTAGGTTCAGCATTGCAACTGAATTACCTGATGGAACTGCAGCATCATAAATTTCCTTTTGGCGAATGAGTAGATCTTCACCATCATTAGGAGTAAAATAGAACCCACCATTTTTATCGTCCCAGAAATGTGTTATCATATCTCTGCTGAGGTCAATAGCGGTGCGAAGGTAATTGACCTCAAAGGTAGTTTCGTATAGTTCAATCAATCCCCAGATGAAAAATGCATAGTCATCCAAATTTGCTATTATGGCAGCCTGCTTATCTCGGTAGCGGTGTAAAAGCCTATTATCTGAGTTATGCATATTTTTGAGGATAAATTCAGCAGCTTTTTGTGCAGCTTCTGCATAGCGTGGTTCACTAAAAACCGCTGCACCTTTTGCAAGGGCAGCAATCATAAGACCGTTCCAATCTGTTAAGATTTTATCGTCTTTGTGAGGGTGGATACGTTTTTCACGCACACTAAAAAGTTTTTGTCGTGCTGATTCCAGTTTCTTTTGAAGTACTTGCTCTAACATCTTCAACTCAGAAGCACTATCAGTTAGCGACTTTTTTAGATGCGTGATGTTACTTCCAGTTTTTTTCCTGGTGGCCTCCTCGCTAAAATTACCATCTTTTTCGAAGTTAAAGATCTTGATGATTACATCTGATTCTTCTTTTGTTAGTATTTGTGTGATTTCATCTTGGGTCCAAAGGTAAAACTTACCTTCTTCACCCTCACTGTCAGCATCCTCAGCGGAATAAAACCCACCTTCTTGTGCAGTCATATCTCGTAAAACGTAAGAAAAGATCTCGCGTGCTGTTTTCTCATACTCCTCTTTTCCTGTTGCTTGATAAGCTTCACTATAGGACATTGCGATCATTGCCTGGTCATAGAGCATCTTTTCAAAATGGGGCACAAGCCACTTTTGATCTGTAGAATAGCGGTGAAAACCAAATCCGATATGATCATAAATGCCGCCCTGGCGCATAGCGTGAAGCGTTTTTTCTACCATTTTTAAGACGCTCTCATCACCGCTTCGTTTCCAGTACCGTAGAAGAAACAGGAGATTATGGGGGGTTGGAAACTTAGGTGCACCACCAAAACCTCCATATTGTGTATCAAAACGTTGAGCGAGTTGGTGATAGACGGTCTTTAGGGTAGATTTATTCAATAGTTCTGCTGGGAGATATTTTGCCGTTTGTTCAAGGGAAGAGGAAATTTGGTTAGCCGAGTTTAGCACCTCATTGCGTTGTGTCGTCCACACATCTTTGATTCGGGGTATCAAATCTACCATACCGATTCTTCCAAATCTACTCTCTTTCGGAATATAGGTTGCAGCAAAGAAGGGTTTTTTATCTGGAGTCATAATAATAGTAAGTGGCCACCCCCCCCTTCCGGTCATCATCTGACAGACTGTCATGTACATTTTATCTATATCAGGGCGTTCTTCTCGATCTACCTTAATAGAAATAAAGACCTCGTTCATCAATGTAGCTACCTCAGAGTCCTCAAAAGACTCCTGTTCCATTACGTGGCACCAGTGACAGGTTGAGTATCCAATTGAGAGAAAAATTGGTTTTTCTTCTTTGCGAGCCTTTTCAAAGGCCTCTTCTCCCCAGGGATACCACTCTACAGGATTATCTGCGTGCTGAAGTAAATAGGGACTTTTCTCTGATTTAAGCCGATTATAGTGCTTTTCGATGGTTTCTATATTCTTTACCATGTTTATCTCCTTACCTCTCACATTTTGACTTCTAATGAGTAGTAACACAATCCATAAAAAAGCAATCCATAAGCCAACAAGTAGGTTTCTTTTTAGTCCCACACGGCAATCTTTTCTTAAAGATATGTTATATTTTATCTACTAATGCTTCACTAGAATGCGCAATTTAAAAGGATTAGTAAAAAGCTAACACATGAAAATTAATGATGCAAGGTGTGCTATTAGGTGGGAACATGCTTGGCATCTACTGTTTATCGTTTGATTTTTTTTAATCTTCGAGAGGCACCTTCTCACAAGAGGTGATCAGCATACCAGATAACAGTGTTAGGATTGTCCTCTGCCAGTTTTTCAATCTGTTCGCGTGTTTCGTCCTGGATCCTCCCTCAACAATCACTACTTGGATTTTGCGGCTTAATATTTATCATCAATATTTAATATCTTAGGGACTTTATCTAATGTTTTACTTAATATCTTATAAAAATATCTTGAACGAGTTAACCGGATGATTCCATCACTGTGTATGTTAGCAATTCCATAGTGCGCTTAGGGGAACCGGGTGGACCTACTAGTCCTTCATAACGAACCAGATAGTGAGGAGAATCAACACTATACCATACTTTTATCTTGGGAAGAAAAGTTCCCCAAAAACCATCCATGCCAAATTCAATCTTGTGACATTCAATCGATTGATGATTAACCTCTACTTTTTCTCTATTTTTGTATTTAGCGCTAAAAGTATATTTTTCCTTACTTTCTTCTCCATAGAAACCAATTTTCAATTTCTTGAGTTTGCCAAAAGGGAATCCACGAAAGATGTAAGTCATAACTGCAAAATCTGCTAACTTAACCTCATCTTTGCCAGGATGAGGTTTTTCATCAATCACGGTTAATTGTGAATCCAGAGTCACCTCTTGAAATTTTCTCACAGTATAAACGGATAAGATTGCCATCGTTTCTTTTGCTAGTGAGATTGTTCTATCCAGAGACTCTGAACGAGAGGTTATTTCGTAACGCTCCTTTCCCCTTTCTCTTTTTACCACAGCACGTTCAACTACAGTCATCAACTTGTCACCTACACGGGAGTTATAAGTTATTACTTCCCCATTGGGTATGCCCGGATCCACGAAGGGAGTCTCAGCCCATATAAAGCTCGGACTTTCTAGCGCAATAAAACAGGTCAAAAAAATTAGAAGTAACATTTTAGATTTCATGTCTTTAATCCTTTCTATGTGATGATCAGTACAAAAATTTTGTGTGTGTATATATGGTGGAGGGATTTATAGATATGTTTGAGTTACTATGTGTAGCGACATTAGTGAAAGAATTTATGTGTCAGAAGTACCATGAACTATAATCTCACCCTGATAGCCATCGACCGTAACTATGGTCTCATCCTTGAGATGACATGCTCCGGATACTGAAACGATGGCAGGTATTCCATACTCTCGAGCAATTATTGAACTGTGTGAAAGGAATCCCCCTGACTCTGCAATGATAGCACCTGCCTTGGTGAATAGCGGTGTCCACCCCACATCTGAGTAAGGGATGACCAAGATATCACCATTTCTCAGTTTATGCAAGTCCTGGATACCCTGGATTACCTTCACTTGTCCTTTATAATACCCTTTCGACGTCGGGATACCTTTTAGTGTGGTACCTCTTTGAGTTTTTACAGGAGGTAGATAATCTCCATAGATAGTATTGGGCAGAGTGATGTTTTGATATTCTTTTATTTCACGCTTTCTTTGGGCAATCTTCTCTTGGTAGTTGTTCTCCATATGACTCTTTTCTACGAGTGATCTCACTTCGCCAAAGTAAAGGTAAAATATGTCTTCACGGTCTATGATAATTCCCCTGCGCACAAAGTGATCACCCAGAGCAAGAAAATAAGGCCTAAACAAACCATAGCCAAATGTGTAGAGAGAGCTTACTTCTTCCCGATAAAGTCTATATTTTCGAGCCTTTTTGTAAATTGGCATGAATAGTAATCGGCGTAGTGTGGATATATTTAAGTTCGAAATGTAGAGTTTTTTGGTGCCCTTAACCTTGGAATGCGTGTAGTTAATAATCATTTTGAGGACGATGCTGGGATCCTCCCGCCAGGGAACTGATGAGAAATCGTTGCCGCTGTTGCTCAGATAACCAAAGTGCTTTAAAAAGTCTACAACATTTCGTTGTAAGTCATCTATACCCTTAAGCATTAAAAATTCTGTAAAAGTGCTTTTTCTAATTTTATCTTTTACCTTCTCGTCTAACCGGTTAAACTGCTGATTCATATTCTTAAGGTGTATAGTTGGATCAAATTGTTTCAATTCATTCATACTGCTGGTGAGGTCGATGTTGTCAAAGTCAACAGCAATTTTCTTCAATTGGTGCTTAAGAATACCATTGTATAATCCCATTAAAAGATAGATGTTAATAGTATAGTATGCAGTTTTTTCATTTAAGGCGTAGAGTCTTTTAATCTCGCTGATAATATCTTTTTTACTTAAATGATTTATGTTATCAATAGAAAAGGATTGGTAGTTGAGCTTCAACGCTGGGAAAAATGCCTTAATCTTTCTGGCGAAAGTCATTTTATCTATGGCACATCGCACTATTCTTGGCAAAAGTAGCAAGGTCTTTTTGGTAGGTTTAAAAGAAGGCTTTTCAGCTCCTTCTACATCAACTTCCATCAGCAGCTCGATGGTATTGCGGGGAAGTCCCAGGGCTTCAAAGATCTCGCCAATTGCTGCCATGTTGAAGTATGCTCGGTAGTAGAAAGGCTTAGCAAGACTGTAAGGATCAATGTCATTTTTGCCAATAAGTTCAGTAAAAAGCCTTACCCATGCACCGCACACTATGGGAACGTTGGTTGACCATATCAATGGTTTGATCATACCTGGAAAGACCTCTTTGGCAAAGGTGTTTGAATAAACACTGAAGTTCTTTAGGGATGTGATTTCACGTAGTTGGACCCAATTGATTATATTACCATCGTAGACCCACTCTAAGTCTACGTCTCTTCCATAAGCACAGGAGATCTCTTTAGTCTTGTTAACAACTTCTTGGATGATATTAAGATTGATATTCCCATTGTGAGGCCTTAGGATCCATTCTCCCCACTTATTAATCCAGCGTTCGGGAGTAATGCCATTCTGAAGCAAGCTTTCACCGCTTCCTTTGATAGCCTCCACAATCACTTCATCCATTCCCGTCAATGGGTTTCTGCTAAAAGAAACACCTGAGAAGACAGGAGGTACCATTTCTTGGATGATTACTGCAATTTTCAGTTCTCTGTGGTTTTTCCCAATCTTTTCTAGGTATGTTCTCACGTTCTGTGCATTGGTTGATGACCATATAGTTCTTACAGCGTACATAATATTTTCTAATCCCTGCGCATTAAGGATGCTCTTAAACTGACCAGCAAATGAATAATCGCGTTCATCTTCGAGATTCACTGAGGAACGTATTGCGTATCTCCGACTCACGTCGATATTTTTTGATAACTCGTCCTTTATGATTGTAATTATCTGTTGATCGTTTTCCAAATATCGTGTGTAGGCATCCCAGGTACAGACGTAGGTAACAGGGGTTTGAAATTTTTTATCAATCAAAAACCGAAGCTGCTTGGCTTTATTACCAATGTTTTGAGGAATCTTATTATCTTTAAGATTATGAATGTAGTGTGTGTGCACTGCGTGAGTCCCTCGGATCTGACTTTCGATGAAAAATACCATAGTGGACAAAGTCATCTTTTCTTTTGTAGCTGTTTAAATAGAAGAGAATGCTGGTCAAAATACCAAAGAGGGCGAAAAACACATCTTGCTCAAAAAGGAAGATTACCATCGGGATGAAAAGCAGGGGAATTTTTTTTATCAGAAAGTTGCCGCGTGAAACCTTGAGTATAAGTATCCATAGAACTAACAGGGTAAATAGTGATTTCCATGAAAGAATCAACAGGCTCCACATGGCAACCGTGCTTCCTTTACCACCTTTCCCTTTGAGAAAGATGGAAAAGCTTGTTCCAACGAGTGAAAGGTATACAAAGAGAAGTGTAATGTAGAGATTACCTGAGAAGAAACGATGGGCGATAAATATGGGAACCAGAGCCTTGGAGGTTTCTCCCAAGACGGTAATAGTTCCAGCCGCATAGCCACCGACCTTGAAGGCGTTAGTTACGCCAATATTTCCTGTTCCTTCTTTACTGAGATTTTTCCGCTTGAACAGGTAGGTGGCTATATGAGCACAGGGAATTGCACCATAGAGGTATGATATAAGTGAATAAAATATAATTTCCATAAACATAGTTACATCTTGTTATTGTATCACAGATGTTATGGCAAAGCTCGATTGTTTATAAGGGCCATTCATCTCTCTAAGATTAATGGCCCCTTCTATAAGTAGTCTTACTATATAAGTTTGTGAGAAATTGCTTACCTTACACCTTTTATTATTCTACCGCAGTAATTTTTCCGGTTGAAATCTGTTCCGTTTTTTTTCCTTTCCCTTCGCTGACTATTCTCCTTACTTCATATGTGTAGTCCCCCTTATAGATGAAACAAATACTGGCAGTTCCACCCTGGGGTATAGTACTAGTTTCATAGTAGCCCCATAGGTCAGAATAAAAGTTGACAGGTGCTTTGCAGGCGATACCTAACTTATCAATGAATTTGATTGTAACGGGTTCAGGATCGTTATTGAACCATACTATGGTGGTTCCTAGCTTCACTTTAAGATGTGTAGGAGAGATACCTGCGGGCTCTTTTTTCATGATTACTGTTTTTATCACCTCTTTAGGGATGGTCTCCTCTGCAAAGGAGTTGGTGTTGAGTGTGGGCGAAAAAACGCACACCATGGAAAACGAGATAAGTAATACGACTAAACAACATTTTTTGGTTTGGAACATGAGAACCTCCTTTCATTTAAAAAGTTAAAATTAAGTTAATTAATGAATGGCAATTTTTTACTAAGCGTGAAATCACTAAAAGGTACTTTTAATCTGAAGTTATTATTGATTTAACGTAATTAATTTACTTGCCTATCTACTTTTTATTTACAATATTAATCAAACTAAGAAGTGATGTCAATAGGTAAAGTATAGTATTTTTACTGGAATAAGATAGTAGTTAAAGTAGGTTTGCTAATTTACCTCAGCTAGAGTAGAACCAATAGAGATTGATTTTCGATAATAGAGGTAGAGAGTGCTATGGTAACAAAGCGATTAAACTTTAACAATTTATATCTATGTGACTGAGGTATAAGTAATAATTTATATCATTCCCGAGCATTGTCAAATCTTTTCTTTGACCAGAGAGCTATAAGGAGCAGTACAATGGCGAGAGCAATCACAACTAAAGTATTTTCTGAAACTGGGCTGCGGACTGCTTTTTCTAGTTGATTTTCTAGAAGAGTCATAATAACAATAGCAGGGGATATACCAATCAGCGTACCGATAATATATTCTCGAAAGCGAATATGGGATGCTCCAGAGATGAGGTTTATAATGGTAAAGGGAGCGATAGGAAAAAAACGAAGTGTGAGAGTCGTAGAAAAACTGCGATGGGCAAGTTGCTGGCTCAATTTATTGACACGACTTCCTGTCGTCAACCGGTTGACTGTATCATGACCAACCACATGTCCAATGAGATATAATACAGAAGCATTTGCGAGTATACCAAGTAGCGAGTAAAGACAGCCGAGCATGGGGCCAAAAATGAGAGCAGTTGCAGGGATAAGGATGAAGACTGGAAATACTACGAGCCCTCCAATTACATAAATGGCAATAGCTAAAAAAGGAGCTAAGGGGCTTGTCCTCAACTGGAGTTTTAAGGTCAATAATTTATCAGTTTCAAAATAGTGTGCGAGAGATATGAATCTCCAGACAGCTGCAATCACACAGAGCAGAACCAATAATGCTACCAAGCACAATAACCTAAACTTTGTTGACCTGAGAATATCTTTTGTAAGCAACTTCCTCAGTTTTTTAGATTAATATGATATTAGAAATTAAAAGATCCTTTTTACTTTTCAAAAAGCTTTTTGTATTCACCGTATCCCTCTTTTTCTAGATATTCTTTCGGGATAAAACGAAGAGCGGCAGAGTTGATACAATAACGAAGTCCAGTTGGTGCAGGTCCGTCACGGAACACGTGTCCAAGGTGAGAATTTGCGTATTTACTTCTCACCTCTGTTCTTTTCATAAAAAGGCTTCTGTCTTCTTTTTCTATAATGTTTTCCGGCTCAAGTGGTTTAATAAAGCTTGGCCATCCCGTTCCGGAATTGTACTTGTCAAGAGAGATGAAAAGAGGTTCTCCAGATACTATATCAACGTAGATTCCTTCTCTTTTGTTATCCCAATATTCATTATCGAATGCCCTTTCTGTTCCATTTTGTTGGGTAATCTTGTATTGCAGGGGAGTTAATTTTTTTCTGAGTTCGTCTTCGGAGAGTTTTTTGTATTTTCTGTTGTTATTTTTGCCATTCGTTATTTTCACATTGTCTTCCCACATCTTTTTCAAATACCGATCACGACCAGAATTATATCTGTAGGATTTATATTGTATGGGATTTTTTTCATAATAATCTTGGTGATACTCTTCTGCTCTATAGAATTTCGAGGCACGAACGATTTTTGTAACAATCGGTCTCTCATATATTCCTGATTTATCTAGTTCTTCTTTTGATTTTTCTGCTAATAGTTTTTGTTCTTCATTATGATAGAAAATAGCAGTTTTATATTGTTGCCCCCTATCAACAAATTGGCCGTTTGGATCTGTTGGGTCTATTTGTTTCCAAAATACATTTAGAAGTTCTGAATAGGTTATTTTAGATGGGTCGTATATGATTTGGATTGATTCCAGGTGAGCAGTTCCCCCTGCTGACACCTCTTTATAGGTAGGGTTTTCTTTTTGTCCACCTGTATAACCTGATATGACTTCTTTAACGCCTTCTAATTTTTCAAAAGCTGACTCCATACACCAGAAACAACCTCCGGCGAAGGTAGCTTTTTCTTCAACTTTCTCCATCATAGAAATTTTGGGTTCTTTATCAGATTTTCCTTCTACATTAGACATTTGTACCTCCTGAGATCTTATGTAATGAGGTTGCCCTAGAAAAATACACAAGCTTAAAAATAGTATAACAATAATTTTCATCCCCATCACCCTCTTTTATCAATATGTCAATTATTACTCAAATGTAACTCCGTGTATAAAGTTTTTAAAAAGGAAGTTTTTGATGGAACCCCTCTATGATATAGACTCAAAAGCTCTAAGCCACTAACTCAATCACCGTAAATGATGATGGTTTGTCGCCTGTAGGTACCAATCAGGAATTCTTGAGTTTTGAGTTCTGTGTAATAGATCTTTTTGATTCCTGCTTTTTGTGCTGTTTCGTTGATACGTTCTGTATTCCACTCCGCTGAGACGCGTGATCGAGCCAGCGGCATTATAGGTACCTGAATCTTGTGAGCACTAATGGTACACTTCTTTGAACCAATGGGAGTGTTGTTAAAATCCCTTGAATGCGGCCTCGTCACATTGGTGTAGAGGAGTCCACATCCTGAAGAGGCTATCATGATAGGTAGTATAAGTAAGAAAATCAAGATTTTAATCACCGTACACCACCGTAGTTAACCGTGTATAGAGACCTAATAAAATCGTGTAGTACTCTACATCAGCGTGTCGTATGACTTTGATATCACCGCTTTCTGCAGCTGCTCTCGTTCCCGCATCACCCCATGAAACAAGCCAGCATATTGAATGGAGCGATGATCTCCCTTCTTTAGTTCCTAGCTCAGTTTTATCATAATTTTTATCATGCGGTCTTTGGACTTTCATATACACACAACTAGTCATAAGCATCGTTACCACTATAGCGAAGGCTATAGTTTGAAACAAAGATTTTTTCACATCTTACCTCCTCTCTAGTAATCCATAGGTTATGTTATTCATTCTAATCTAATATGCCTTGATCCAATCAATCTCAATATGAAAAGAGCCCTCTTGTTTGTCGGAAATCAGTATACCAAATGATTTGACCTTACTGATATCTATGGGAGGCTCATTAGTAAGGATTCTTCCTCTGAAAGTGGGCATTAAAGTGTTAAAAGGAATACGAACGATAGTCCACGCTCCTTTTTCCGTCTTGAAGGAAGCTTCATAACGATTAGAGTCAAGGTACACATTGTTCTTTAAGGAAAATTTGTAACGTTTGCCATCTCCCTTGAGGCGAATGGCGATTCCCTCGTAGCCTGTAAAGTTATACTCCGAAGATTGAGATTGAAGAGAAGCAAACCCTCCGTAGTTTTCAAGAGATACATTGCCGGTAAAGAGGGCATTCCCTTCTTTGGTGAGTTGAAGCTGGCTTTCCGATATTCCACCCATCACTGTGTCATTTATCGGCCTCCATTGATTAATATCACTTGCTTTGGTGAAGTCGAAGATAACTAATTCTTTTTCTCTACTCATTGTTGTATCTCCTTTAGCTGGAAGTAGAGGATCAATACTCTTTTGATTATTATTTTTTGACAAGTCGTTGTCTTTACGTGCCTCAATAGCGATGAGTGTTGTAGCTATCACAATAAATATAGCTACTATTGACAAAGTTAGCAGTATCCTAGACATTACATTGTACCCCTCTCTTATTTGTTAACGCCGGTATGCCTTCACCTTTAAAAGATGGAGCTTAGCTCACGAGAATAGCGAGTACACCATGAACGGTGGCAGTGAAACACAGCACGATACCGACATTTTTGTGGAAGCTAAATGGTACTCTTATGAATTTCAGCCCTGAAGTAATTTGAAAAAGAACTAACACAAAGTTGACGATCCCAAGAATGAGTATTATTGAAATACCCCCTATGGTCATACTAGACTACCTCTCGTAATCTATTCTTTTACTGATACATTTTTTATTGCTTTACCTTTACTGCCATGCGTGTTGCAGCTCGCCTCTGCTACTATTTCTATAGGTTCATTCACCGTATATAACACTTCCTTGGTAAAATTATTTCCCTCCGGTCTCTTACGCCATGTGTAGTCCCATCTGGCAACTTCTTCGCCATTAATCTTAACGTATACCCATTTTGTATAGTGGAAAATGTTATTGGCGTTGTGCGTTATATTTATCCTTATAGTTGTCTTAGACCCTTTCATGACATTTTCTGGTACATCAATTGATACTGAGGATTTATTGGCACGTGCGCTGTGTGCTGAGAGAGAAAATACTATTACTAATCCGATCGAAATCAGAAATTTTGTTTTACACTTCATATTAATCCCTCCTCTAAATGAATTTAGTTTTTTTATTTTAGCCTCCTTGGTAAAGAGTTGTCAATAGTTTGCATCTTATAATTTTTAACTATTTTTTATTTAACTTACTCTTATTTCATAATAATCATCCCCCCACTAAAGGTAAATCCTTTGTTACACGAAAATATACCACATACTTTACTAGATTACCAATTCCAGAACCAACAACTCTATCTGCTTCCTGACGTATTTGATCGAGCAGTGGTCCCTCTATTTCCTCTCGCACCTTTTCCAGAAATAGACGTACTCCCTGAAATCCCCCCTCGTTGAATGCGTAGACTGCATGGGGGTTTTCATGCAGGTTGGCATGAGTGAGGCGGTCAGCCATACCGTAGGCGAGGGTGCCATCTTCCACCACTTTGGGGCGTGAGTAGACTGCAATATCTACCTCACCCCTGCTGTTTGAGGTGGCTAGAAAACCCATTCCGGATTTCTTTTTAAAATAGTCTTTCCATTCCATACTTTACCTCCTTAAAGGCTTGTGATCAGCATGTTCTATAAAATGTTTTCGTTGAAATGAGTGTGCACGTTCAAAGCTTATAGAAGTATTCACCCAATTATGATTTCACCCTGGAACCCATCAACAGTGACCACCGTATCATCTTTGAAACTGCATGCCTCAGGTACGGATACGATAGCAGGAATTTCATACTCACGTGCGATGATCGAGCTATGTGAGAGAAATCCCCCTGATTCAGCTATAATAGCTCCTGCCTTGGTGAAAAGGGGTGTCCACGCCACATCTGAATAGGGAATTACCAGCACATCTCCTTCACGTAGCTTATGAAAATCACTAAATCCCTTAATTACCCTCATCTTTCCCTTATATACTCCTTTTGATGTAGGCATTCCTTTTAGTCTTTTACTAGCAGAGGTTATAAGTGGAGGAAGGTGATCTCCATAAATAGTGTGCGGGAGGTTGACCTCCTGATGTTCCATGATTTCCTGTTTTCGCTGAGCGATTTTGTGTACATAGTTTTTTTCCATTACCTCTTCTTTGACGATCTCTTTTATTTCATCATAGTAGAGATAAAAGATGTCTTCCCGATTTGTAATAAAGCCACTGCGGACAAAGTGAGTAGCCAGAGCGAGGAAATAGGTTCGAAACAAACCATAGCCAAAGGTATAGAGAAATCCCACTGCCTCCCGGTAGAATCTGAAATTTCGAGCCCTCCTGTGGAGTGGAGTGAGGAGCAGCCTCTGTAGAGGGGGCAAATTGATTTCACCAAAATCAATTTTCTGGGCAGACTTATCCTTTCTCTGTGTATAGTTGACGATTATACTAAGTATGCTGTCCGGGTTCTCACGCCAGGGAATCGATGAAAAGTCATTGCTGCTGTCACTTAAATGGCCAAAGTGTGCTATGAAATTTTCTACATTTTTTTGAAATGAGCTGAATCCCTGAAAGGAAAGGAACTCATGGTAACTACTCTTCTTTATTGCATTCTTAGTAGTTTTATCAAGCTGGTTGAATTGTGTGTTAAGTTGCGCTAATCCTGTAGTAGGGTCGAATTCGATGAGTTCATTCATCCCTCTCATGAGATCAAAGTTTTCAAAGTCGACACCGCATTTCTTCAACTGATACTTGAGCACTCCATTGTACAAACCCATCAGCAGATAGGTTATGATCATATAGTATGCGGTCTCCTCATTCAGGGCATGGAGCTTTTTGATCTCAGCAATAAGTTCTTTCTCGTTTAGTTGTTCTACCCGATCAATGGAAAGCGAGAGATAGCGTTTTTTCATAGCAGGAAGAAATGCTTTAATTTTTCGGGCGAATCTAACTTTATCGAACGCACATCGTATCATTCTGGGGAGGAGGGTTAATGTCTTTTTTGTTGGTTTAAATGAGGGCTTCTCCGATCCATTAGATTCAATTTCCATCAGCAACTCAATAGTGTTACTGGGAAACCCCAGTGCTTCGAAGATTCTCCCGATAGTACCCATATTAAAGTAGGCTCTGTAATGGAAGGATTTGGCAAGGCTGCGGGGGTTGATGTCATTTTTTCCAATAAGTTCGGTGAAAAACTTAATCCAGGCACCACACACCAAGGGTACATTGATTGACCATATGAGCGGTTTAATAATTCCTGGGAATACTTCTCTCGCAAAATGGTTAGAGTAGAGCGTGGTGTTCTTTAACGAGGTAATCTCTCGCAGCTGGACCCAGTTAACTTTGTTGCCGTCATAAACCCACTCCACATCTACATCACTCCCATATGCCTGTGCAATTTCTTTTGTCTTAGCTACGACCATTCGGATGATATCGGGATCGATAGTACCGTTGTCAGGTTGTGCAATCCATTCTCCCCACTTGTTAACCCATCGCTCTGGAGTGATGCCATTCTGAAGCAGATTTTCACCATTTCCATTTGTTGCCTCTACGATGATTTCATCCATCCCTGTTACCGGATTCTTACTGAAAGAAACACCCGAAACGGTGGAGTGAACCATTTCCTGGATAATCACTGCCATCTTCAGTGTGCTCAAATTGACTCCGATCCTTTTTAGATAAGTCTTCACACCTTTGGAGTATGTCGATGACCATATAGATTCAATGGCCTCTATAATGTTGTCCAGCCCCTTAACATTGAGAATTGTCTTAAACTGCCCGGCGAATGAATAATGTTGACCGTCTTCAATATTAGCTGAAGAACGAACTGCATAGTGCTTGCACACATCAATTTTTTTTAGCAGTTCATCTCTAATAATATCATTTATTTGATTTCCACTTTTCAGAGAATGAAGGTGGGCATCCCAGGTACACACATAGGTCTCAGGTATGGGAAGCCTCTTCTTAATCAAAAAACGGAGGTTATTTGCCTTTGCTCCTATAGTATCCGGAATAGTTCTATCCCTGAGATTAAAAATGTACTCTGTGTTCACCTTTTTAAAGCCTCACCTCTATATCCACTACCAAATTGTATCATTACCGCAACTTTTCTTAATGGTTCTCGATAAAAATTTCCTATGGTGCTGAGGTTCTACATTAATTGAGCCCTACGAAATCTTTTAGTTCATTTTTAGACGTGGAGTTTTTTAATTTCCTTAAAGATGCGTCCAGGATTTGTCTGATTCTTTCTCTGCTCAGTTTGAATTTTTTCCCTATTTCCCGCAGAGAATGGTTATGGCTTTCTCCAATGCCAAAGCGTAACTTTATGACATCCCTTTCTCGTTGGGATAAGATAGATAAACTGACATCGATTCTTTGAGCCAAATCTGAGAGTGTTGCCTGTCTGATGATAACGTTCTCTGTGTGATTGGGAGGGGAATTAAGTGCCTTTTCACCATGGTCTTCAATGAAGGTATCGAGGGAGAGCGATTCTTTAAAACTTTGTGTGACCTTCTCAATAGCATCCAGGGAAATGTTGGTTGTTTCAGCTATTTCATCGAGAGTTGGTTTTCTTCTGCGTTCCAGCTGTAATTGATTCGATAGTTTCGCAATCTTGTTCATCTTTTCTCTTAAATAGACAGGTGTTCTAATGGTCCTTGAATTGCAATAAATCATTCTCAGCACCGCCTGTCTGATCCACCAGATTGCATAGGTACTAAATCGGTGACCTTTACGATAGTCATAGGTATCGGTGGCCCTTATTAAACCCAGATTTCCTTCCTGAATAAGGTCAGCAAGAGGGATGCCATGATACGCATATTTCTTGGCTATGCTGATGACGAGGCGTAAATTAGCTTTTATCAATTCATTTTTCGCATTGCTTATTTCATGTAAGGATCGGCTGATTTTTCTCAACGTCGCTCCCAGTTTCCATTCTACCTGCTGCTGTCTTTTTGTTTTTCTATGACCGTTTGATAGTTTCTTGACCTGTTTTATGAGAGAATCGACCGCAGGTTTAGTGAAGTTGATTTGTGCTATAGCCTTGGAAAGAGCTGCCTCAACCTTGTATAACTCTTCCTGTAGGTCTTCTTGAGCGGTAGTTTCATGGGTGAACTTTTTCCGAGTGCGGTAGAGTCGCTTTCGTTCCCTCTCCAAATTGATGAGATCGTCAAATGAGCTGAAAGTACCATTGGCACGGTAAATTTTTTTGCGTATCTCTTTCACCTGAACAGCCGGGAGGCTTCTCATAAAATCTCTTTTGAAGAGCCGATCCCACTGAATGATGAGATCTTTCAACATGTTTTCATTTGCTTTTATCCTCATTGCGAGAGTTATCTCTTCTTCCTCGTTTAGAAGACTAAACCTGCTTATTGACTTAAAATATCTGGCCAGTGTAGAGTCTGTCCCATCTTGGGAAGTTACAGAAAGCTCTTCATCTCTCTCTGGGGGAGATTCCGCTGATACATTGCCTGGTAAGTTTTCAGAAGCAGGAAAATGAAGGATTTGTCCCGCTGTGTGGTCTGGGGTATCAACCAGGGTTAGTACGAAACCTTCTTCTTGGCTGACTTCCTCGGTGAGGAAATCCTCGTCCACTTCTGCTAACGCTTCATGTCCATAAGGTAAATATTTAAAAACCATGGGAATAAATTTTAATTATTAGTAGTGTTGACGAAGTGAAAAAGCCTTCTTAGGTGCACCGCATCTTGCGCTCATAGTAATTAATCCACATTCTCATTAATTTCATATACAGTTCAATATTAAATACCTATATGTGATTGGTCAATGGGAACAAGATCCTATTTTGAAGCGAATAATGCAGTATTTCTGTCTCGCAAGTACTGTAATTACTTAAAAATAATTTCATTTCTTGTTTTGTGCTGATAATCCAAACTATCAACTATCAGAGAAAATAACTTTAACCAATTCAATGATTTCCTCCCTGCTAGATGAGCCTTTGGCAAGAAAATAGTTTGCTCCATATCGTTATGCAGCATCCTGATACTCAGGCATATTATAGCTCGTGAGAATGACAACAGTAATGTCAGGGTTAGTTGTTTTTATTTGCTGAGTTAGCTGAAGATCGTTTTCACCTGGAAGTTTTATATCCATAAAAATGAGATTAGGGTGGAAATCTTCAATTTTTTTAATTATTTCCTTGCCGTCTGCTGCTTCCTCAATGGTAATAGAAGGAAAAGAGTTGTATAAAATTTTCCTGAGTGATTGCCTGAAGGTAGCATTATCATCAACGATCAATATTTTAGCCATATCCACCTCATCAAAGCACTAAAAAGCACTTATCCATTGATTATTATGAGTATTTTTCATTGATAAGGTCGGATGTTACGCTTGAACACATTCGACTCCCTATTGGAAAAATCCCGGAAAGCCTTCTACAATAAATGATCACATACACGTTACTGTCTAAAGGGATGTAAAACACTGTTTAAAAATATAGCTTATGTGATAAAAGGTAAATAAGGTGTATACATTATTTTTCTAGTATAATCATAGTATCTTTGGGAATCATTGAGGAAATAGGGATACTCTTACCCGGCGTGATCGTGAAATCTTAAAACCGATTGCGGAGGGGTATAAGAATAGAGAGGTTGCAGAACATCTTTGCATCAGCACGAAAACGGTAGTGAAACACCGGGCTAATCCTTATGGAATAGTTAGACCCTTCATAGTATCACTGCGTTGACTACCTTTGCCATAGAAGAGGGGCTTGTGGGAAGGTAATAGTTTTTCTTAACATGGCAATAAAACCCGTAATGTAGTTCCTTTCTCTTTATCAGATGTGATTTCAAATGAACCACCCAACATTTTGGTTCTTTTTTGCATGCTGATGAGCCCTAAACCATGTTTAGGGTTTTTAGTCGAAAGAGTGTAGTCCACATCAAATCCCTTACCGTTATCTTTGATACAAAGTTCAATCATACGTTCAGCCTTCTTAAGAGAAATGCATATAAGATCTGCCCCGCTGTGCTTGGCTGTATTGTTTAAGCTTTCCTGCAGGATTCGATAAATAGCCGGTTTTAAGTTTTGGGGTATTTCATCTTCTGCTATATCAATCTTCTGTTCTATCTCGATTGCTGAATAAATCGATTGAAATTCCCGGTAAAACCAGCTGATGGTCGGTATAATACCCAGATCATCAAGCATGGATGGCCACAACCCTTTTCCGATTCTGTCTATCTCTTCAACAGCGTTTTGAATCTTAGGTATGAGAAACTCCAGTGATTGAGCCCATTTTTGGTCTACTCCGTTACTTAATTTGCTGATAATATTCTCCACGCTGTATTTTAAAGCGGCTAAGGTTTGCCCGACACTGTCATGTAGCTCCTGGGCGACCCGTTTCCTTTCTGCCTCCTGGTAGGTGAGGAGCTGTGATGAAAGGAATCCGAGCTGTTTTTCAGATTCCCTTAGCCTTTTTTCCACCTGTTGTCGCTCTATGATATCTTGCTCTAGTAGTTTTTTAGCGCGTTTTAATTCCTGTGTGCTTCGTTCAAGCATCAATTGATTATACTCATAGCTTCTCAGATTATCTAGCAGTCTTTCCACCTCTAGAGACGTTTGATGAGGCTTAAGGAATTCTTCTGGTGGTACGTAATAAAAGTTTTTACACACAAACCCTCCGTAGATGACTAGAGGATGAGTTCTAATAACATTCATGATGACTTCTGAACTAAAACGATTACGGTTGTACTGACAAATGGCGAGAGCATCGTTATCAGAGAAAAAATGATTGAGTTTAGCTTCATATTCCATCAGCTTCTCCACACCAGGATCACTTCCCAGTGCCCAGGTCATTTCTCCCGTTACCCTTAAAGCTGAAAATCCTGATGCTTTTGCAGCCTCCGTGACTTTTGCAAGGTAGTCGATCATCAGATCAGGATCAAAAAACCCCTCCTTAAGATATGTTTCCTGCTTGTGGGCTATGATTAGTGCACTGGATTTAAGCGTGGAATTACTGTTAATTCCGTGTTCTCTCATAGCGTTTAACACCACCTGAGCGGTATTGTCATCAACTATATAAATACATTGTTCGTTACGCTCTAAACCTAATCTTATAAATGGAATAGCTGCCGCTAACTGATCCGCGGGTGAGTCATAGATGAGACAGAGGTGATCGTGGACGTCTATTTTCTTAAGTATATCGATAAGTTTAAATTGGTGGGCATTTGCGTCATTCATAATTGAGCTACCTTTATGTGTTCTGAAATATATATTAAATACATTGATAAGTCAACCTATCGAGTTATCAATGGGGTCAATAAATAGTTTACATAAAGACGAAACGTCATTGCGAACAAAGTGAAGCAATCT
>Ga0209427_10001685_pt1 | contig 25597 bp, 23 predicted proteins | sample DeeMarSWOR136_30_FD_187465 | JGI IMG/M metagenome (GOLD analysis project Ga0209427, IMG submission 187465) | Marine sediment microbial communities from White Oak River estuary, North Carolina - WOR-1-36_30 (SPAdes) (version 2) | ecosystem: Environmental > Aquatic > Marine > Intertidal zone >...
CGTCGCAAAACCCCTTGCAAGATTTCAATGGTGAATGAACCTTGTGTGGCTACCGTTTCAAAAATCTGCGATGTGCCGTTAAGTCCAAGAGTATTGATGAGTTCAAATCGGCTAATCATAGGCCAAATATCCCGCTTATTTAAGGCAAAGATTACTGGGATTTCATCCCCCAGCCGATCTCCAAAGAAACCCTTGAGTTCTTCCCAACATCGTTGGTTTTCCTTTACTAAATTTGGATTAGACTCCGCTACGAAGACGATTCCATCAGTTCCTGCAAGAACGGTCGAGCGCGTTTCTGCATAATAATCTTGACCAGTTGCTGACCAAATATGAATCTGAATAACCCATTCACCATGTGAAAGCTCAATGGGTCCATAATCAAAAAACAGAGTTCTACCAGAAGTTGTCTCGATGGATTCTAGCCGAGATAAGATATTAAGACGGGAAAAAAGGGCACGAATGCTTTCTGTTTTTCCACTCATGGCAGGGCCGTAATAGACGATTTTTGTTTGAATGACTCGTTGGCTCCAATCAATTAGCACTCTTTTTCCTCCAGATTAGATTGTCCAGAATCCCTCTAGTCGATCTCCAAACGCTTGTCCTGTCCCGTCTTGTACAGAGGTCTGGAAATCTTCGCCCCATTCCGCTATGATGAACTCCATCAGGCGGTTTATAGTCGCTCCTTTGTAGTCCACTGCCTGCTGAAGCATTTTATCAGATATTACTGACTTGACTCCTACTCCTTGTAATAACCGAAGTCGTAATAAAATAATCATGACTCTCCAGGCTGCCTCTACAAACGCCTGGATGTGTTCACGGTAAAGGCTTTGTCGGATACGTTCTTCCTCTTGGTTGAGATCAACCAGGCTCTTTTCAAGCCGTTCACTTACTTTGCCTTGTGCAGCTCTCTTTAGGATTCTAGTTATTCTTTCAATCTTGGTGCGTGTTTCGGAAGTAACCTTTTCTAGCAATTTGTGTTCAAAATTCGTTTCAGAAAACGTGCTCGAATCTCCATTAGATTCGATTTTAAGTTTACCTTCACTGAACCGCAGAGTCAATGGAAGAACAGAAGACTTGGCTAAGAACTGCTTGATTTCTTCCAGATGTACTTGATCAGTTGCTATTACCCATCCTTTATAATCTGTAATCTGGTTTGAGACAAGGTGCGCCGAAGATGATGGGGCACGATAAATCATTCGCTCTCCGTTATAGTCACCCTTTTCATGGTGAACCATCTGCTCATGTTCTGAAAAGGATACAAAATCTGATCCGAAAACCATCTCGCGACGATGTGGCACAAGCTGAACCAACGACTCAGCAACCGAATCCACAGATTCTGGCAAATCACCATAGATGATTATTGGGTGTCGATCTAATATTGTACGTAATACAATAGCCAGTTGTTTTCTTCCAAGGGTAAATAGCCCATTGTCTAGAAATGTGCTCATCGTGCGATTGCCTCCAATAAACCATCCACGTCTATCGTCGGTTTCTGTGCTGGGGGTGCTTGTTGTAGCACCAATTCAATCTCAGCTATGAAATTTGGAATAATCAATCGCAGCAGACCAAGACGGGTCGAATCCTTCTGAATTAGGGTACTGAAAAGACCTCCCGCTAGCCGGTAGATGAAGTGTTGCCTCGAGCCACAATCGCATAGAACCTGAAGAATCTTTGTTCGTTTGATTAATTGGGCGACTTTTCGAGACGTATCAAATAGAGTATAGGTTAGCGTGGAATCACGAATACGCTTTCCCTCGTTGAATCGCTGTGTCGGAATTAAATAGCCTCCTTCAAGACAGACTTCACCTGTTTGAGCAGAAGGCAATGCCTGAAGAAAATCAGTGACAATCGCCGTTATTTGTTGGGCGGCGTTTTCTGTAATTGTCATGTTCAAAGTGCCTGTTGACCAATTCTGCTGTGGTCCATCTCGAACACTAAACGCATTACAGATTTGAGTACGTTCTGCTTTCTCAAAGGATCGCAATGGTGGAATAAATTGCTCATTCCATAGAACCTCGTCTAAATGAGAAATGACCCGCTCTAATTGCAAAAATAGGGCTCCTAAATTACTTTGGCTTTGGGTCGTTACTGTAACGAAATAGTTAGCCGCTCGAGGAAGTGTGGCTAATAAGAATTTACTGCGTTCTCCTTCAATAAGCACATATGATAAATCGTCATGGAGTCTTTGTGCCACCGATAAGATTGCAGCAGCTGAAGATGATAAACCAAAAATCTCATTCTCTGATAACCAAACCCCACTACTGGAAATGGGGTAGCCATCTCTTTGAACTAATACCGAGTTCTCTACACCAGGAACCGATTTGATATTCTGTAAATGCACATTGAACTGGTCTAACATCCTATAGGACATTCTCTATATACTCCATAATTTGAACAAGTTTGTTCTATAAAAACCAACAAAACTTTGGAAAACGAAAATGGTGCGGGGGGTGGGATTCGAACCCACGAAGGTCTACACCACAGGAGCCTCAGTCCTGCCCCTATAATCAAAACAGGTTAATCCTGTTTTTTAGACCATGCTCGGGTACCCCCGCAAAGGGAATAACCTTCTCGTCTTCTCAAGGCTTTTAAAATTTTTCTTGATAAAGTGCTGACCCATTTGGCGCCAATCACTCAACCAAATATTATACTCAAGTGAAGCACATTATTCCTCTCTTCTTACGATTGGAAAATCTAAATTCTCCGATTTTTAGGCTCGCATGAGAGGTAATACTAGGCTTTTTCGGGTTGTTTAACAAATAGAACCAAGAGCGCCCGAAGTTTTACGAGTTTTAGCCTCTCCCATCTTATCTTTTTAGGGCTAGGTAATACCCAGATAATACTAGAACCTTTTCAGGATAATATCTAGGAGTGACCCTGATTGCAATGAAACTAATCACAGTTAATCTACCAGAAGCTTATGTCAATGGGATTGAACGACTGATTCTCGAAAAACTGTATCCCAATCGAAGTGAAGCTATTCGAATAGCCGTAAGGGACTTGTTGAAAAAAGAACTATGGGAGCCGAACATTCCACAACCGAAAGCCAGGTGAATGAAAAATGGAAAGCGGATTATCGAAGCTAGTTCGTGATGCAACTCAACGCCCAACTAAGACGGTTGCCCGGTATTCACAACCAGGGGCCAGAATTATGGTTGCTGGCATTGGTGGAGGAGGAAATAATACGATTAACAGGTTAGTACAAATCGGAATTCAAGGTGCAGAATGTATCGCAGTTAATACCGATCAACAACACCTCGATCATGTACAAGCCCATAAAAAAATACTCATTGGAAAAACAATCACGAGGGGGCTTGGTACTGGGGGTTTTCCCGAATTAGGAGCTGCCGCTGCAGAAGAATCACGTCAAGATCTAACTAATCTTTTACGAGGAGTTGATTTGTTATTTATTGCTGCAGGGCTAGGAGGGGGCACCGGAACAGGTGCGGCTCCTGTTATCGCTGAAATTGCGAAACAGAATGGGGCAATTGTAGTGTGTACTGTGACTACACCATTCACCATTGAAGGCGCGAGAATTGACAAGGCTCATCGGGGTCTCCAACGTTTACGGAGATACGCAGACACGGTTATCGTTATTGATAATAATAAACTACTCGAAATTGCACGAGATTTACCAATAGATGAGGCTTTTAGCGTTGCCGATGAAATTCTTGCAAGTATGGTGAAAGGGGTAACCGAAACCATCAGCTTACCTAGCTTGATTAATCTAGACTTTGCAGACGTTCGAAGTGTATTAGCAGGAGGCGGGGTTGCATTAGTTGGGTTAGGAGAAGCCACGCAATCTGATACTAAGGACTCCGATCGTATTTCAGAGGCTGTGAAGAATTCTCTCCACTCTCCATTACTTGGTGATTTAAGCGTAAAAGGTGCTACTGGAGCGCTGATTCATGTTATCGGTGGTCCCGATCTCAGCCTTGAAGAAGCGACTCGTGTTGCCGATGTGGTCACTCGCCAAATGAGACACGACGCAAGAATTATTTGGGGCGCACGAATCATACCAGATTTCGCTGGTTATGTCCGTGTTCTTCTTATTGTTACGGGGTTAGAGGGAAATTCGGCGGTCTTACCAGGGTTCCGAGGAAACATCGAGATTTTTGAGGATGTTGATTGGAACTCACTTCAACTTTATCGCTTAGATTCAGCGGTAAGTGATGCTACACAGAAAGAAGAGGAACTCATAGGTGCTACGCCTGCATTTCGTTCCTTTGATTCAGTCAAAGCCACCCAAACTCAAGCAGACGCTTCAATCACTCACACTGATAACGGAAACATTGACGAGGAACCTTCAATCTCCCTCATTAGTACAAGTGTTTCAGGAACTCAGCCTTTACAGGGACTTGGACTGAAAAAGATCGAATCAACTTCCTAATGTTTGTATTTGACATTCAGGTCCTGTCGCACCGTGGGTTATCCACCAATCCAACCAAGAAATGCTTGTCTTAATTGATCAAGTTGTATAATGATAGACTGAAAAAGACCCTGGGACCATCCCATTACATCTAAAATTACGGTAATCAAGATTGTAATGGTCAATATGGCTAATCCTAACAGAAGGCCCTGCTCGATAAGTGGTGATCCTCTTTTATTCCGAAGAAATTCTTTGATTAGTTTTAGCCTAGTCATGTCATAGTCACATGAAAGAGTCTCCTCATAGGATATTTAAGCCCCACAATTACATGAGCACTGTCAATAAATGAGATATGAGTATGAAAGTAGCCCCAAAGGCAACTAGATTGACGAAAAGGGTTCTAATGGGACCATCTACCGTCTTGTTTAGACGAAAGCCAGTAATAAGGATAGTAAAAATCGAAGCCACAACAACATAAACTGAAGACGTTGGGGAGAAACTAACAGTACTAGTCCATCCACTCTGATAAAAAGCGAGTGAAAGTAAAGGCGCAATAGCTGCGATCATACCAATAACAACAGCAGAGACAAATGAAAGGGCAAATACTTTCACTCTTTGACCTCTGATTAAGTTCTGTCGGTTCTTTGTCATTGCATGATTCTTTCTAACTTGCTTTAGAACTTGCAACATTCTATTTCCACCCATTACCGAGCCTTTTTCGATGAACCGTACAAATAATTCCAACAAGCGAGAATAACGGCTGCTGCCATATGCGATAACCAAATCAGACCAGGCACCATGAAAGGTTTTCACCCCATTAGTCACGTCGTTTATCGCCACAAGAAGCGGTTCAGGTGTTTGCTTTCCAAAGTAGAGAAAAGTTCTGACCAAAGCATATTCCGGACTAATTCCTGAGGCTAGTTCAGTTGAAAGATGAGTGAGAAAATCAAGAAATTGGTCAAACTCAGTTCCTTCTAGCGCCATACCATTCACTCCCCCAACAATATCATTTCCTCTGGCAAGAGAGCTGACACTATAATCTTAGCAATCACTAGTTGAAAAATTGGTAAAAGGAGAATAAGAGGGTGATTTGCCAAGCCACGTATTGCCACACCCAAAATGAAGATAATTGGTACAAACACCAAAACACCTGCAACTACCATCATCCGGCTCTCCCATTGTAATGTACGTCTCTCATACTTCCTTTGCAGATCTTCATGAGCATCTAGAATTACTGCTTCAAGATTTGTAGAGGAAGCTTCTACAAACTGGATAAACGTGAGTAGTCCCCTTCGAAGAACTACCGAAGGCTGGCTGTTAGCGTATCCCCTCAGCAACTGTTCAGGAGCTGTTCCACAATTCAGGGGCGATAACATATCAGAAAAAGCTGAGGAAACAACGCCATAGCCTCCCTTAGAGACATACTCTATTGCTTCAAAAACAGATCCCGTAGTAAGAAAAATAGTAGATAATTCCTCAAGAATATGTGGCGTCGCTTTTTCAATTAGCACTAATTGCCTATGGTACTTTGATATCGCACCGTTCAAAGCAAATAGACAACTCATTAGAGCAATTGTAATTCCTAACATTATTGCGCTTGGTAAAGGTAGAACCAAATTTAGGAGACAGCTAGATCCACTCAACACTACAAAACCAATAATCACTAATCCGCTGAGCACTTGGCTAGGCTTGATAGAGCGCCGGTAAAGATACTCTATCGCTTCTCCAAACTCAGAGGGCATTAATCGTGTGAAGAAGCGCTTCTTCCCTGGCACATATTTGCCAATATTAGCTAGAAAATTGATATAATCGACGGTTGTCGCCTCCCCTTTTCTCTCGCCCCTTTGTTTTTACCTGAGTGATTTCGGGGCTAATTAGATCCTTTCGCGCATACGCCTCATCAAATGCTGCAACAATTTTACCCGGGTTATATTCCTGATTTGAGACTAAGGTTGCTAATGTCTCCCGAAATATTTGTAGCTGCTTTCGGATAACGAGTGGCGTTATCTGCTGATACCTACAAGTCCTTGCAACTAGCGAAGTAAATAGGTCAGATACGTTCTGTTCAAGTTGACCTGAAGATTTACTCCATTCAAAGATTGGAGTTAATATCGCTTTTTCCGATTCAAATCGAACGTCACAAATCTGGGAAACCTTTCGGATTATCCGGCCCTTAACTACCTCCCTTACCATGTGCACTAGCAAACCAAGAGACTGAAAACACACCTCAGGTATGTCGTGATGAATCTTCCAACGTAGTAGCAATTCTTCATTTGAGTTCGCATGACATGTCTGGATTCCCCTAATGCCTGCGCTGATGGCGTGAAACATTGCGGCACTATGCTCTGCTGTTTGGATTTCACCTAGAAAAACCCAATCAGGAGATCGATGCAACAACCGAATAATTTCATTCGATTTAGTTGATTGAGTTTTTCCATATGAATCGAAGGGGTCAACTCGAAATGTAACCTTATGCCTATCTCCTTCATCTAATGAGATACTTTCTAGAGCATCCTCAATCGCGATTTTTCTCCAACTTGGAGGTGCCAGGAGGTTAATTGCATTAGCTAGAGTCGTTTTTCCTGTTGAAGGTTCACCACTTATTGTTATGTTTATTCGCAGCGTCATACACAGAATCAGAAATGCCGCAGCAGAAAGTGAAATGGTCTTATTAGCGATTAGTTCAGGTATAGTCAGAGTTCGAATTCGGATTTTTCTGATATTGAGATGTGGCCCTTCATAAGCAAGAGGTGGGATGTCAATGGCGGCACGAACATGAAATAGAGCTGTCTTTAGTTCCGTCTTAAGAGAGGGGTTCTGTTCATCAAGTGGTCTTCGGCTTTCCAGGCGAAGACGAGTAATAATATGTGATAGTTCTGACTCAGAAGGTGACAGATTGGTCTTGCATCGACCCCATACAGCATGGTCAAGATAGTATGGGGTTCCTGGCTTATCCAAGTAAATCTCCTGTACATCGTCATCTAAGAGTAAAGGCATGGTCTTTGTTAAATTAAGAGTCTGTGCGGTAGCGTATACTGCCAGATTGTCTCGTTCGACATTGGATAACTCTTTGAAATGTGAGGCGAGATACTGCTTGAAGTCACCAATTTTTTGGTTTATCAAGGCATCAAGGGTTTGAAGTTTAACTTCATCATTGAGAAAATTTTGTTGCTGTAAAAACATGGTTTGTAGGACTCTAGGCGAAAGGACATCGTTTAGAGAAACGATTGCCTGGTAGTATTTTTCTAATGGTTTATTTGAAGATTCGAGCACTCGTATTGTGAATGGGTTCAAATCATATTTATCAAGAAGGTTATTTGGCCCTTCAACTGGTATTGGACTGAAGGAGGTTTTCTCAGCTTTTTGAATTCTTAGATATGCTTCGAGTAAGGTCTTCGAATTAGCTGAACCGTCCTCACTTAAGTGGCTTCTAATGATTGATACCAATCTTGTTTTCTTCAATGAGGAGAGGAACTCACGTATTGTACGGTTTCGAGTCGGCTCAGAAGTAGCTTCTAATAATCTGTAAGCTGTGATAGGGTCAGTATATAGCTTCCTTTCAATCTCGGGATATTCTCGATTCATTTCTGAAATATTCGCCTCAAATTTCATAAGAGTCAAAACATACTCTTTCAGAATATCCACTGATGATCGAGGCAGCAAGATAGTGTGGGTACGGGTTATGAATTTACAGGAGAATGTGCCCTCAACAAAAGGTAAAATCTTGAGAAATTGTTGTTGACAAAAAGGGCTGGAGGAAATTTCGCCTTTGTCTGCTGCTTGATGGGAACAAATATCACAACTAAACAGTAGACATTTCGATGAATCTTGCTCCTCAATCACTTGGAAAAGGCAAACCATACTAACCGTGAACTTAGTTCAGAAATTCCTATTTAAAGCAAGAAAAAAATATGATATAGGACTTTAAATTTCTTTTACTAAGAATAAGCTCTGGGCTTGCCTTGAATCAGAGTTTAGAGAAAATCGTAATAATCGGGCTTAACCTTACCCTTCTTATCACAATAGGTGTACCTTTGCTCTTTTCAACTACCCAAGTACTTACTCAATCTGAAGAAATAATAGCATTCCAAGATTTCGTGCAAGAAGTCGACCAATCGATCATTACGGCAGATCAAGAACGTGTATTTCTTTCTAGACTCCTTTTTATTCCAAACAACGTGACAATTGAACCCGTGAATAATCAATTAATATTCAAAATATATCTAGACGATTGGCACCTCGTTATCCGAACCTACAGATGTCAGATACAAGTGCTGGGGCTGATTCATTCAGGAGACCATCAACTTTCAGTTAATGCAACGGAGTCGCTTATTCTCGTAAACTTTCAACCACTATAGAGGGGAGAATCGTGATTATCTATCAAATACTAAAGATCGCACTCTGCTCTTGGCTTCTTCTGTTAATTGTTCAATCTGTGAGCAATGACCTTTCATGTCTTGTCTTAATTTCTGGTGTAATAATAACGTCAATGCCCTTTGTGCTGTTTCTTTCATGGCTTGTGGGACCAGCGATTTTTCGTTCTACGTTGCTCTTCACGATGTTTACACTGATCGTAATTGTACTCCACGTAGTTCAATTAGCAATGTGGTAGCATTTTGAGAATATGCGGTTTTAGCAATTTTGCGTAGTGATCTCGCACACTGTATTCTGCAGCATTCGTTGCCTTGGAAATCAGCCGTTGAGTAAGGGCTGGTCGACGTTTTCCTAACTTTGCAATCAGAAAATCTGAACTGTAGACGACTGCAACGGCAAAGATGAACGGATTTCTTCCTCCTCGTTCGGAAACGCCAATTCTACTGAACAACTGATTCGAATACTTGACTAAATCTGCCTGGTATGCTTGAACTGAAAGACCTGCACGACGCAGTCTCAGGCGTATTGTAGGATGGTTGACGGTCTGTGACACGATACGCTGCAAGTAATCTTCACTTTTTCTCTTGATAGGTGCAAGTGGTATCTTCTTCTTGACCTCCAGGGCTTGACGGATAATCGAGCGGCTCGTTACTCGATGCCCAAGCTTCTGAAAGGCCTCTGCGATTTCCTGAAGCGTAATGGGGGCGTTTTCCTTGGATTCTCGGACGGCCAGCATTAACCCATAAGCCATGAGAGTGAGATGGCTTGTGATATCGCTATTCTCGAGCTTCTTGTCCATCTTTTGATAATAATAAGCGGCTTTGTCCTTGATGCTATCTGTCAATGAAAGTAAATCGGCTACTCGGTTGAGGGATCTTAGTGCTCGATATGTTGTTTCCCGTTTAGCGATACGCAGACGTAGATTATAATCATACTTGAGTCTTCGAAACAGTTGCTGCCTTCTTGGGGCTAAAGGTCTACCCGCTTGGTCGTAGAAGAAGCGACTGGCTTGGTAGTCAATGAAACTTCCCAGTCCACCTACCATGGCCGATCGTTTTCCCAATGCAACATACGCTTTAGACTGCGAGGAAGAACTGTCCTCATCTCTATGCATCTGGTAAGGTGAACTCACTATCTGCCGTGCCAAAACTAGACCGCAGGCTGCGCAAACGTATTCTCCGTTCGTAAGCACAGTGTATCCCGAACATTCATTGCATTGCAGGTTCTCCATCTAATTATCACTTCGAGTGATTCTGCTCTCTCGAAGTGGTACAACTCTTAACCAAAATTTCGGGGAAACACGGTGCGTTCTAAAGGCGACAAAATTCGTGCACGCCGACCGATTCGTAGGCTTCAACGAATAGTATAATCAGAGAGACACCTAGCTGAAACTACTCGAACTAATCAAAGCTGATGTGACTTACACTTTTCGTTGGTGTCAACACCGAAAAAACCTAAATCAAATCCCGCCAAATGCGACTTAACAACATATAAAAACGGATGGATAATCACTACTCAGAACCAGAATATCTGGAGGACCCATTATGTCACAAAGTACAGGGGCTCGACACTTTTTCAAAGAATTAGCCTCTTTGATAGGAGCCACCGTTGTAGTTAGTACAAATACTGGTAAATCTCTCACAGGAAAGATGCAAGGGTATGATCCCGCCACATTAAGTGTGATATTAGGAGAAGCTCGAGATACAAAAGGAAATCTCTTTCATCGTATTCTAATTACTGGGCATACAATACTTGAGCTGGTAAAAACTGAGGATCCTTTTGATTTGAAAGGGTTAGCTGAGCAGCTTGAAACCCTATTTCCTCCAGGAGAGGTGAGATTTCTTGAAGACGCCCGAGTCATTGTTGTCCTTAACAAGGTTCGCGTTACCGAGCAAGGCGTAGAAGGCACAGGACCACTCGCTGACAGAATCAGAAAGGTATACACAAGATTTGTTGAAGAACAGGAAGCTAAAGAACAAGGTGCTACCTAAGAAGTCACGTTCGCAATGATTGAAATCCTGCACAAAGATTTGCTTGCCCGAATTGCGAGGTTTAACACCAAAAGTGGAGTAGTCCATACACCCACCTTCATTCCTGTAGTTCACCCTACAAGAGAGCTAATACCACCGCGAAAAATGTTTCAAGAATTCAACTGCCAAATAATCATCACCAACGCATATCTTCTCTCAAAGGCAAAGTGCGAAGGGAAAATCCATGACATCCTCGATTTTCCAGGTTCCATCATGACTGACTCAGGAGCTTACCAACTACTTACCTATGGAGATGTTCAAATTACTCCTACCCAAATAATTCGCTTTCAAGAGGAAATTGAAACCGATATTGCAGTCATTTTAGATATCCCAACAGGGGGAAATGCAACTTACAGCGAAGCGGAATTCACTGTAGAAGAAACCCTCAAGCGTGCAAATGATCTGTTTCTAAAAAGATCAGAATCAAAAATCCTATGGGTTGGTCCAATACAGGGAGGCACTTATCCTAACTTAGTCGAAAAATCCGCACGCATAATTAGTCAACTTGGCTTCTCGATATATGCTATTGGGAGTCCCACTCAACTAATGGAACAATATCAGTTCAATAAACTAGTTGAATTAGTGCTAGCTGCGAAAAGACATTTACCATCTAACAAACCGGTTCACCTCTTTGGGGCAGGGCATCCTTTGATTTTTCCCCTCATCGTGGCCTTGGGATGTGACATGTTTGACTCTGCTGCTTATGCGTTATTCGCTCGACATGATCGCATTCTATCACCTGAAGGCACTTACCGACTAGCAGATATTCAAGATGGCTTCTGCAACTGTGCCACCTGTTCCAGATACACAGTTTCTGAAATGAAAAAATTAGAGAAGAACATGCGTGTTCAAGTACTAGCTGAACATAATCTGCGTGTCTGCCAAGACGAGATTTCTCGGATTAAACTTGCAATTCGGGAAGGCCGTCTCTGGCGAATGGTTGAAAGTCGGCTCGCAAGCCATCCAGCCTTAGTTGACGCAATGTATAGCTTACAATCATATCGACCCTTTTTCGAAAAATTCTCACCTGTCACAAAAAAACGTGCACTCTACATCACTAGCCCTTGGTCTCTTTACCAACCTGAAGTTTACAGACACAAGAAACGAATGGAGCGGTTTTCGCCTCCTGAACCTGAACGAACCACGCTTCTGCTATTTTCTGCTCCTCAGAACGGCCCCTATCATTTAGCCAAAGAATACATTCGCTTCCAAAGCCAATATCAGGCCCTTAAAACAGAGTCCTCAGAACCTTTTGATACAGTTTTTGTCTCGTCCATCTTCGGTTTAGTTCCGACTGAAATAACCAATCTTTATCCCCTTGCACAAAACTTGGTTCCGCAATCCGATTTGTTCGAAATCGACTCGGTGATTATTGAGCAATTAGGGGGTTATCTAGCCAGACTGCAACGATACACTAGGATAATTGGAATATTCGGGAAATCGAGTAAATGGCAGTCATTCACTCGAAAATGTAGACGATTGCTATCAAAGCTAGGGCGAGACTTTAGGTTATTTACCACCGATTTCAGTAAGGCGTCTTTGAAATCAATAGTCTCGAAGTCTTTCCTCGAACGATAGCTGTGGGCTCAATTAATGAAATAAGAAATGGTGCCGCGTCGGGGATTTTCTCCTGACGGAATTACCGAAAAGGATTCGAACCCCGGTCCTAAGGGCGAGAGCCTCAGATGATTGACCTGGCTACACTAACGCGGCTTTAAAGTAAGGGGTTCTAACATCGGTTTTTTAAAGTTTCGACAGAGGTGATACTGATTGTTCACCACTCTTTCAAACCTACAAAATCCTAATAGCCTACTAAAAGTAACGCGATACCATCACCTGTAAAAGGAGGAAAACGCCTTGGGTAAAGTTAGAACGGTATTGGTGAAGCGCCTTTCAAGAGAGCTCGTAGAGCGGTATCCTGATAGCTTCTCAACTGAGTTTGACCAAAATAAAGATGTCGTTGACGAGCTGCTTACCAATACAACAAAACGGCTTCGAAATCGGATCGCCGGTTACATAACGCGCCTAATGATTATTCGCCAAGATGAAGATGTGATCATAGCGTGAATTCCTTTTGGGATTGTAAAAGTGATTTTACTCTCAAAATACTGAGACGAACTTGGAGCCAAGACAATGGGAACAATTATCGACTCCCCGAAACTACGAATGGAAATCAAGTTCGCTTCAGTCAAATCCCTTTTCACTCATGAAGAAACAATCCCCTCTGCACTTGAAAACCTACAGCAAGAAATTCTACAAGAAAAGCTCTTAAAGCATCCAATAATTGTTGATAAAGAAACTTGCGTTGTTTTAGACGGCATGCACAGAGTCGCTGCGTTGAAGAGTTTAGGGTGTACAATTGCCCCGGTCTGTTTTGTTGACTATGCGAATCCCGCTATTGAATTATTTGCATGGTATCGGGAATTTGAAGGCAATCAGCCATTCCCCGATTTTCTCACCGAAATTAGTTCTAAGGGAAACCTAGACAAGTTTCCCATATCGCTCGAACAAGCCAATAAGATCGTAAAACTACGGAAAGCCACTGCTGCATTAGCTCATAAGGATACTGCCTTCCTACTTAAATCGAAAAATATACTAACGATTAAACAAATCTACGATAAGATTGCTGAAATAGAATATATTGCTACTCAAAATGGATGTGACGTCTCTTATAGCACAGAAGCAGATGCGCTAAAAGGTTTACACCTTAAAACTCGCTTTGTACTAATCGTTCCATCATTAACTAAAAGCGAAGTAACTGAAGGTGCCCTCAAAAAACAACTCTTTGCACATAAAACTACACGGCATGTTGTACCCGCCAGACCCCTTTTCACTAATGTTCCTCTTTCTTGGTTAAAAGCAAATGACCTAAAGGAGGCAAATCAACGGTTATTCTCACACTTACAAAGTAAGCAGATAATAACCAAAGATCCCGGATCCATTATTGATGGTCGCCGGTACGAAGAGTGTGCATACCTATTTGCTGACTCATGAAAAGGCCTATTCTATCAATTCTACTGCGTTCATGTTACGAAAATTGGTAAATATACATGATAAGAGAAATTTATGACCTTATTTACTATTTACTCCTCTAACTTTTGATAATCAATGTCACACCAATCAATATCAAAATACATAACGAAGCTAACTCAGGGTCTAGAAACACGGGGTATTGATTTTGTTTTTTCCGAAGGTGCTCTGGGGTGTAATGTTACTGAAATTTTTGTTACAGAAGCTCATGAACTCATCATATTCCCTTTGGGTTCACTTGACCCGGGTTCTATTCAGTGGATATTACAAGTGCGAACTCCATTGAATATTCGAATCACACTTTTTTCCACAAATGTATCAAAATTAAAAATCCAAGTGCTTAACGCGATAAAAAAACTCACACAAAATGGTTTAGAAATTCCTCTGACTCCGCAATCACTCTCAATCCAAGATTTAACGGAAACTAACATTAACCGATTCCTTGACTCCCTTGAAAACTTGGTAAATATCAAAACGAATGGAAGGCCCTTTCCGGGCGTAAAAACATCGATATCTTTACCTGAGTCAGAAGAGGAAAGCAGGGCTACAAATGGGCAGAAGCGAGAAGATATACATGTTCATTTAAGAAACGCAATCAAGACCTATTGGACAGAGCGATATTTTGCTAGATACATGAGTATTCCCCTACAGAAGGTAAAAGAATTGGCTGAACGAATAGGAATACAACGCGAAGTTTGCGGACAAGAAACCTTGTATTTCTTCAACAGAAAAAAGGCGCTAGAGACATACTTTGCACATATTATCAAATACATTCTGAATGAATTAAATCTGAAATACATAGAGACATCCATGCACGGCTTTTCTCTCCCGGACTTGCACCTAAGAATTCATTTCTTTGACGGCGAGAAGGAACACCTCAAAATCCTAGCTAGTGAATACGTTCAAAATCGTAATCTGATTGTTATAACACCTGAATCAATACGCAAGACAATAGAGTTGATTCAGGATGATATTTTTCTGGTGATGCCCTTGGACCAGGATATGATTAAGACTGCTTTAACAAAGATTGTACGCCAAAGGATTGATTATATACCTGCTTACTCATCAGGACTACCTCAATAGAAAATAGTCGTTTATGCGTCAAGAATGATGAAGGACATAAAGTTTAAATCTCATCCTCCTGATGCCTAGACGCCCCGTGGGGACTAAACATGATCGAGATAATTTGGCTGAAAGAGGTCAAGAATCTACGAAATCCAATAGCACTTGTTGGCATGCCAGGCATTGCTAGTGTGGGAAAATTAGCCATTGAGGTTCTTATTCGGAGTCTAAAAGCCGAACCCATAATTCAGGTGCTCTCTGATGATTTTCCACCCCATGTAATGATTGACGAAGAAGGCATGATGAAAATCCCTGAGTGTCAAATTTACCTGTATAAAAATTCTGAAGTAAATCATGATATTCTACTCGTTTCAGGTGATTTTCAACCCTCAACCTCACAGGGGATTTATGAGTTCTCGGACAGAATCGCGGAAACATTCAAGAAACTTAATGTGAGTAAGGTTGCAGCAACAGGTGCGTATGTTCCTGGAGAATACCCAGAAAATCCCAAAGTCTTTGTCTCGTCTACAGGAACTAAATTTCAAGAATTCTTCACCGGGCTTGACTATATCGAACCAATGTCAGATGGTGTCATAAACGGAGCTAATGGGGTAATTCCTGCTTGGGCCCATTTAAAATACGGAATCGAAGGTGTATGCCTATTAGCAGAAACAGTGCCTTTACTGCGCTTGGACCCAAGAGCCTCCAAATTAATTGTGAAAGTGCTCAATGACCGGTTCAATATCAATGCCGATGTATCGGAGCTGGACCAAAAGATAGAGGAAATGAAAGGCATTTTCGCTCAAGTAAAATATCATCTTCTTCAACAACGAGAACGGCAAGAACCACGCGATGAATCAGAAAGTGCCAGCTATATTGGCTAGGACTGGGTTGTCTTAATCTGAGGGTACATTATGGGATGGCTATCATCACTCTCGAAAATAGTATTGACCATTCTCGGAATAGCAATCGTATTGCTAATAATTGATTTCTTCCTCTTTCAATCACAAAATGCCACTGCACTCTTGACCGCAATCCAAATTGCGTTTACATTAAATCCCCTAGCCAGCTGGGGGGTACTAATCCTCACTATATCAATTGTGTTTCTCATCGGAGGACTTCTCTTCTATAGACGACGACTTTTCATACGAAATCTAAAAAATGAGCTCAACGAGGCAGGACGAATTACTCTGATCGAACTTGCACAAATATTAGATGAAACACCGGCAAAAATCGAAGTTGAACTAAATCGAATGGCTACTTCCAAAGTTACAAGATTCCAAGGCCTTCTGATTATTTCCCAAGGCAAGCATGTCTATATCGGAGAGAAAATGCTTAAAGAAATAATAGAGTCTTACAACGAAGATCAGCCACGTGGAGAAATAGCAAATGACCTTCAGATAAGCCGATCGGAACTAGATAAAACAATTGAACTCCTCATCGAAAAAGAAAAGATTGTGGAACGCGAAGAAAAAGTAACGCGAAAAGTTCGTCCGAGCTATCGACGTGGTACCCGATAAATATCCCCGACAAGAAGAAGGGAAATGGATGAAGAAATGGAAGTCGGCTCGTCGACCAGAAACATCCGATAGAACGCAATATCACATCGGTTTAAGACCTGAGGACATAACCTCCTCCGTACTCTTACCTGGTGATCCCGCTCGAGCAACATTAATTTCTAAACTATGGGATTCAGCAAAGCAGATGGCTAACAAACGGAGTTACGTAACCTACACGGGTCTTTACAAAAAAACCCCAATTACAGCCACATCAACGGGGATTGGGTGTCCTGCAACGGCCATCGCCATCGAAGAACTTGCCTCAATTGGCGCTAGAACCTTAATTCGGGTAGGTAGCTCCGGGGCTATCCAGGAAAATATCAGCTGCGGTGACTTAATCATCACAACAGGAGCAGTCCGATATGATGGTACAAGTTCGCAATACGTCAATCCACAATATCCTGCCTTTGCCAATCATCAAGTCATTCTTGCCCTCATTGAAGCTGCCGAAAGCTTTGGATACCCTTATCATGTTGGAATAACCTGCAGTACAGATAGTTTCTTCACGGGCCAAGGTCGACCTGGGTTTAATAATTACTGGCAATCGCAAATGGACAACCTAATCCCCGATTTGAAGGCAGCCCAAGTGTTAAACTTTGAGATGGAATGCTCAATCCTATTAACACTTTCAAATCTTTTCAGATTACGAGGTGGAGCTGTTTGTACAGTATTTGCCAACCGAGTGACTGATGAATTTGCAGTATTAGGCGAAACAGAGGCCAGTAAAACTGCTTGTGAGGCTGTCAAAATCCTCTCGGAATGGGATGCTCTATCAGCTAAGAAAAACAAACAGACTTGGTTTCCAAGCTTGGGAACTGGACAAAAATGAAGTGGTAGCTCGGCGCGGATTCGAACCGCGGTCCCGGGGTATCCTCACTGTTTTTACAAATTTCAGTTCCAAAGCCCCGGATGATTGACCAATGTGCATACTCACCAATGAGTAATCTACACTACCGAGCTTTCTTATGAATTCCTTAAGGCGATTCTTTTCTCTGCTGCTTCTTGAGTCTTTCGGCTTTTGAAGGACTTGCTACTCTGCAATCTCTTCTCTCAAAGCCAGTAGGATTCTATCCATTCGCCCTACGGCTTTATCACGGCGTTTCTGTAAGTCTTTCTGAAGCTTCTGGTAGACTGAGGCTGTAATTCGCTTTTGCCTGTAGCGTTGTTCAAGGGCATGAAGCGCTTCAATTGCACTGACTCTTTCTGCTTCCATCAGTTCAAGTTGACGAACACTGGATTCATACTTTCCACCAGTTTCAATTAGCGGTTGGCTTCTACCTGCTAATTCCTTGTCAAGCGCACGGATTTTCCTTTCAAAGTTCTTTTTCTCCTTTCGGTACCTCGGTTTAGAAATCTTACCTTGAAGCATGGTTTTCTCTAACCGTTCTGACTGCAGTAAGAGGGCAATTTTTTCACCATATAACGCACAAAATTCACTCAGGATTGCTGGATCGACTTCTGCAGCTACTACGATCTCTTCCTCTTCTTCACGGAAGAAGGGCACACGTCTAACTATAACATAACCGATACAGAAAATCCCAACAAGAAGGAAGAGGACTACTGGCCGAGTAAAGGCTGGTAGAATCGGATACACGTAGTTAAGATTAACTTCACTTTGGGTTATGGAAGTGACATTGTTAGCCTTAATGGAAACCAGGTATTGTCCTGTTGGGGAAATCGATGTCATAGCACCAAAAGGAACACCTTGAAGCCAGCTTCCTGAAGGAAGCAAGAATTCTGTTGTCTGTTGATGAATTAAGAAGGGGTATTCAAGATATAGGTCAAAAAATAACATTTGACCAGTTTGTAACACCAATTGGTTATGATCGAGAGGAATCCGATATTCAAAATAGAAAGTGTAGGTATCTCCTTTTTCTAAATGATATTGAAAGTCAACATTGATTGTTCCTGGATGAGAACTGTTGGCGGGAGTTTCTATATGGCTAGATAAATTTGCCACACTATCATACGCTCTAAGAAATTGGCTGCCTGGAGGCAAAAGAATTTGGATTGATTGCCAGAGTCGGTCAGCATTTGAGAAACGGGGATTATCGCTATCAACCTGAAGCGTGTGAACTTCATGGGCAAAGAGGTATCCCCATGGGTCGATCGAAAACTGTCGATGGAATTCTGAATAAGTAATTAAGGGAAAGAACTCATCAGGATCAAACTCAAGATTAGATGTTCCCCAATCGAAGGAAAAAGGATGAACATCGTTCCCAGACCATAGAGTGCGAGTAGGGGCTGTGAAAGCATCGAAATAGGAAAATCTTGTCTCATAGCTCTGGATAACGTATGGACTAGTAGGCTTTATAGGAACTGCAATTGTAGCCACCTGTCCGATTTGGGAAGTCAGGCCAGCGATTGCCATCTGAGCTTTTATTGTGGTATTCTGGTTAGGCATAATCGGAGTGTGCAGAAAAATCTGCCATCCCGTACAATTGGGGCCAATAATTGGAACACGCTGGAACAGTAATGCGGTTCCATTCAAAGTTTCAGCACGGAACTCTTTGACACTATCAATTTGCGTGAGGGGGTATGCTGTCAAAACTGAAAAAGCTGGTTCTGGTCTAGGGTTATAGACAGTAATAGTGTCAGTCACAAGCGTCATCCCATAGACCTCGTAATAGACATCCCGGTCTACATTTGTAATTATTAACTGCGAACCATTTCCACTTACAGGTAGTCCAAGAGCTAGAACCATAGGCACACAGATGAGAATGAGTAGAAACACAACTCTAGTCTTCAAAGATACACGCACCGATGCCAAGTTTCGATTTTTCGATTCCATTCACATATTTAACTTTGTCGTTGTGTACCCTGACTGTAAATCGGGAAAAAATTGCAGGGTTTCTTACTAAATCTTCACTCTTAGTGGTTATTGGGTGTTTATAGGAATTCTTGTAATCAACCTAAGTATGCCCGACTGGAATACTATCGCACCAGTCATTACGCGGCAGGGCTGCATCTCCGCGCATGATGCCCCCACCAGCTTTGCAAGAAATTCCCCTAAAGAAGGGGCAGATGCGGGGCGGAGCAGCGTGAGAACCTGGCACGTTTCGGGCAAAACGCACCTCGGCGACGAGTGTACCCGGAAGGAAAAGTCCGAAGCCTACTCTGCCAGGAAAGGGAGGCTGTCGCGCCTTCTCTTATCAACCATAGAAACGCACAACAACAAATCGTTTTTTAAAACCACCCCACTTTTATAATGAAGTCTATTCTAAGGAACACAAAGATCATTCTGAAAAATAGAACGTAGAGAGAGAAAAAAGCCATCTCTTAGGTTCTTACGTGTTCTACATAACACAAAATGTGGAGATATAATACACCTACAATCTATAATTGTAAAGAATCAAAGAACCTCCGAAGAAGGTATTCGTAAAATTCCAATCTATTCTCTCTCTAAAAGGACACCCCAACTAGTGATACCCACAACCCTCCAACCATATTTTGCCATCAGATTTGCTGCCTTAATAGGGTTCGCTGGTGCGACGCGCTTAACACCCTCGGCATGAACAAAGACATACCGTGATTGAATCCTATCAGGATCGATTTTTCCAGAGAGAATATCTTTATCATGGAATGTGACTCTTTCATCCATTTGATTAACCACCTTCCCGAAATAACAAGTTTCTACCTATTAGACTTATTTGGGGGTAATTATGGATTTTGGGAGAGATAAAGAAATAGATAAAGTTCTATATAGCAGAGAAGGCATTTCGAATGACTAACGGAACTCCGATTTATTATTGCAATTTCTATTTAAACAGATTTAACCTCGAACAATGCTTAATGAACGAACAATTAATCGAACGAAAAAAGCCGTATACATAATTATTCTTAGATTCTAAAAATCAGAAAATTCTTATTGTTCTAAGGGTTTTTTCCATGAGTTGGGTATTTTACCATGTATCTTTGCAGGTACACCATATACAATGGTTTTAGGGGGCACATTTTTGGTAACTACGGCTCCGGCCCCAACAACTGAACCCGCTCCAATTTCGATATTTGGTAAAATTACAGCTCCTGCCCCAATGCTTACACCTTCTCTTAGTATCGGGCCACGAAGGTCGTATCGGGTTCTCATAACGTATTTATCGTTGGTAAGAATGCAGCCAGGTCCAAGGAAGACATGGTTTTCAATATGAGTATTCCATGGAATGTAGGCATTGGATTGGATTGATACCCTGCTTCCTATTAATGAGTTACCATCGATTATCACACCAGTTCCCACAGTAGTACCCTCGCCAATGGTAACTTCTTCACGTATTAACACATTATGTCCTAAACGCACATTGTTTCCCATTCGAGAACCTGCGTATATCACTGATCCTGATCGAATGATACACTCATGACCAATTGTAGTGGACTCCAAGCCAATCCAGGGAAATTCAATTTTTCCCTGCTGATAATCTCGAATTAACCTCTGAGGAGAAAACCCGATTGTTGTCTTTTCACCAAGAAACACTTGATTTCCAATTAGAACGGGTCCTTGAACAAGGCAACCTGGTCCGAAGTAGCATCTTTCTCCACTTCTAACATTCCCTCTTACTTGTGCAAATGCCTCTACTAGACAATCTCGTCCAAGATTTATTTCTCCGTCAAGAACTGCGCTAGGATGGATTCTCCCTTTCAATGGATTTGAAACTCCTCAAGATAGATAATTTTCTTTTTTCGTGCACTTTCAAGGGCGGCTTCTGCAATTCGAAGGGCCTCTAATCCATCAGTACCAGAAGTAGAGGGGGATTGGTTTTCTTTGATGCTTTTCACGAAGTGGCCAAGTTCTCGTTTTAAGGGTTCATCCCACGCAGAAGTGGATTTCTGTTCCCACTGCTTGGTACCGATTGTTACTTCCTGTGAAATATAGTCTAAAGTAATGACGCCTTCGGAGCCTGTGATGTTTAACCCCCGAAGCTTTCTGGGTGTCAGCCAGTTGCATTCTAGGAAAAATGTTGGCTTATCGTTGAAACGAATCACGATGTTAGCATGATCTTCATACTTGTGATAAAGGTTCCCGGCGATTGCATACACTGATGTCGCCTCCTGCTTGACTAAGAATCGGGAGATGTCGATGTCATGAATGGCCATGTCTTTGATTATTCCAATATCTGCCACTCGACCAGGGACGAAGGGACCTAGCCTACGGGCTGAGCCTAGTACAATTTCGCCAACTTTTCCTTGATCAATAACTTCAGATGCGATATTCACTGAGGGGTTGAAACGCTCAACAAAACCTACCATTAACAGCACATTTGCTGCTTTAGCTGCATCAATTACTCGTTGAGCTTGACCAACTGTATCTGTCATTGGTTTCTCAAGTAATACATGCTTTCCTGAAGCAATTGCCTCTAATGCAACGTCTGCGTGCGTAATCGTTGGGGTGCAGATGGTTACCGCGTCGACATCCTTGTTTCGTAACAGGTCACTTGTTTGAGTGTAATGGGTTGCATTGAATCTTTTCGCGAATGCTTTAGCCTTATCCGCATCACGATCTGCGACAGCCACTAGTTTCGCTTCTTCTAATTCTGAAAAAACCCGTACGTGGTGTTTACCCCAAGCGCCAATTCCGATTACGCCAATTCCTAGAGGGTCCATTGTTGCCACCAAAGCTACAGACCCGAATAGTCCTAAAAAAGTTACCGATGTTACGTTTAAACCAGTTTAATCGAAACGATAATTTAGGAGAATTCCAACAAGAACTTGATGACTATGTCCCTTTCTGAACCAATGGCGAAACTCCGGCAACTAGGTCTCACAGAGTACGAAACACAAGCCTATTTAGTTCTCATTCAAGGAACACAGTTGAATGCTGAAGAAGTAGCTCGTAATGCGAATATTCCTATTCCACGGGTATACGGAGTCTTAGAAAGCCTTAGGGATTTAGGCTTAATTGTAATACTTGAAGGACGACCCAAGAAGTACGAAATAATCAGCCCTGAGGAGGGCCTGCAAAATCTAATAGAACTAAGAAAACGTGCTAATGAAGAATCATTGCGCCAGCTTGAAGAAACAAGTCAAGAAGTTAAAGAGGTTTTATCTCCAATCTTTTGGCGAGAACGACTTCGAATAAAACCAGAGGATCTCCTTGAGTCATTAGAGAATCTAGCCATAACAGAAAAGCAGACAAAGAAATTGATCAAGGAGGCGAAGAATACAATTGATATTTTCACCGATGTCTTTAGTTGGTTTGAAGGTGTCGAAAAGCTCCTTGGGCGGGCTGTAGAGCAAGGAGTGAAAATTCGAGTACTCATGAATATGGAACATCCAATTACACTATCAACGGTTCAAAAACTTAAATCCATGAAAATCAGTGTTCGCCAGCCATCCGACCTGAAATTCCCAGTCAGGGGAACCCTTGCCGACTCCTCAAAGGTTGTTTTTCTTATTTGGGCGTCTCCAAGGAGAAATCGTGGGTCTCCTCGATATGTCTATCGACCAAGTTTTTCGGCAAACGAAGGAATAGTAGAGATCTTTCAACAAAGTTTTGAATACCGCTGGCAAACGGCTAAGTCTAAGAGCTTACCGGCTTAAGTAAGTGGATCTTTTCATTTCGTATCGGAAATACAGCCGTGTCGAAAAGTGCCACAAAGCAAGCCAGCTTAAAATGAATAAAATACCTGCAATAGGCCAGAAAATGCTCTGAAAAACATTAATCAAGAAATCTAGAATAGCAAATCCCGCCATTCCAAGTCCCCAAACCCCTACCATGATGGCGATTAATCCTGCCAAGCGTAAACCAAGGTGGTCAATTTGCCGTAATGTAAGATATACCCCTAATATGAGAAGTATTGGAACAATGAGTAATAGTAATGAAAACGGCCAAGAAATAATGACACCTGGAAGGAACGGAATGAGAAGGAGGGTAAGAATTGCTAATACACTGCTTGCCAACGTTAGGAACGCCATTGAGACTGTTATTCGCTGTTCCGTCAACGGACCCCTAGCAACAATTAATCGAGTTAATGTTAGTGGAGCCTTAGGGTCACCAGAAGCAGCTATTGTTTGATTCTCATTCAAAATTGTCGGTCTTACCCTTATCTGACGCCTTTCTAGCAGTCCTCCAATACTAACTAGGCTATAAAATGCATTCATTATCGCTGGCATAAGGGCAACAATTGCCACGATTTCAAGGCGTCCAATAATCGCCACGGCACCAATTGCTGCACCTACCATAAGTGATCCTGTGTCACCGGCAAAAACTTTGGCAGGATTCCGATTATAATAGTAGTATGCAATAAGCGTTCCAATCATAACGCTGGAGAACAGAAGCCCTAACCCCGCTTCAACTACCCCCACTACCATCATAAATAATGATGCTATTAGAAGGGCGATAAACATGATGATCGTAGTCAGCGGCATAACTCCATTGAAAACATCAATCATATTGACTGAATTCGACGTAATAGCGAGAGCTAGCGGAATCAGTATCAATGGGTAAACGATTGATAACCTGGCTGCTCCTAAAAAAGGTAAAAATGGAGTGGGAACATAAGCGGGCAGAAGTGGAGGACTCAGAATCCAGGTATAAAGCAGAATGGGTAGGCATGCTAAGACTGTTAGGAGTGGTTTAACCTTCGGCCCGAGTGGTTTCAAATCGTCAATAACACCAATCAATCCTGCAATTAGAAGAACTGACAAAAAAATCAGAATGCGCAGATCAAAAAAGCCAATCCCAATTATCCCTGAACCCACAAAGAGGACTACACATGCAACAATTACTCCCACGAGAATTCCTAAGCCACCCATTTCGGCGACTTCAGGTTTTTCTAGTTTATGAGCATCAATACCAACAATACCTCTTTGCTTCATCATCCTAATCATATAAGGCATGATTAAGAATGTCACAATGAACGCTACCAAAAGCCCGACTAATGCAAGAGAGATTATTGGCAACACAGTCTGTTACACCATATTCCATAGGGAGTAAGCTCAGTCAAATCCTTCTACCCCTTAAAAAGTCATTTGTACACTTCTATGGAGGGGGGTAGAAATTAAATAGACTATCCTAAAATGCTCTGTATCAGGGAGGAAACTGTTTGCCGGAGCTAGAACGACTCGACCAAATTCCAGGTGTAGGACCACGTTTGGTTCAGAAACTAATTGATGTATTCGGTTCAGAAGAAGCCGCATTAGGCATCATATCAAATGCACAGGTTGCTACCCTTGCAGCTATTCCAGGGGTTGGAAAGAAAAAAGCCCTCGACATTGTACAGGAAGCTTATGCCCTCCGCGAAGGGATTAATCCCTTTGAGGTTTTGAAAACCGATGATATCAAAGAGATCTATTCACAAATTCTTGCAATAATTCAAACATATGCAAATAGTATTTTTGCAAAGGACAAGCTGTCTCTCTACTATCCCCTACCTTCAGCGAAAATCGAAATCATCAACCAACGGCTAAGTTGGTTTCAGCAAGCGGAGGAACTAGTGAAAAAATGTACCAAAGATCAACTCAATCAGTTGGGAGACCTTCTAGCAAATGCGAGGCCCCTTAGACGTGGAACGAACCTTTCGCTAGCAACTTGGAGAGTGATAGTAACAGATAATGAAGCGGCCTACCAACAATTGAAGGAATTCAAGGCCGAAAAGACTTCAAGAGTTATCCAACTAAAACCTGGTGAACGATTAGACGAGTACTTGAAATCATATGATTATGTAATCGCAGCACTTGAAATGGGGGGCATGAGTGGGGCAGCAGAACATGCCGGAAACCTTGATCTTTTGAAAAGCGAATTTACCCTTGCTGATGTCTCTCCTGAATCAATTATCTCCTTTTATGCAGCCAACCATGAAACAATCCTTGCCATTTGTGCTGCAGCTGAAGCGATGGCCAAACTCCCCTCAACCCCTGCTCTGCACAGATTTACAGAAAGAATTGACCTTCCGACCCTAACTTCCTTAGTTGAAATCGTTGGCAAGATTACCAGCTCCGGAGATCTTTCTGTGGGTGCGGATGCAGATTATGACCGGTTACGATCAGCAACGAAAACATTTGAGACCAAACTAAGTGAGACAGAAATTTGGGCGAACAACAAGATTCGTGATGAAATATCCCATAGTCAAGTAGTGCTTGAGGGAGACCAAATAATCAATATCTTAGAAGCAAGCACCTCAGAAGCCATAGGTGCAGAACAGCTTCGTCAATATCTTCCTCCCCAAGTTTTCGAGATTCTT
>Ga0209427_10001686_pt1 | contig 25595 bp, 24 predicted proteins | sample DeeMarSWOR136_30_FD_187465 | JGI IMG/M metagenome (GOLD analysis project Ga0209427, IMG submission 187465) | Marine sediment microbial communities from White Oak River estuary, North Carolina - WOR-1-36_30 (SPAdes) (version 2) | ecosystem: Environmental > Aquatic > Marine > Intertidal zone >...
GACAGGAGACCAAAACATGGCAGAAAACGGCGAAACACAGCAGCAGGTAACGCACATGAATCCCCGCATCGAAAAGGACCGCCAATCGATATTGGATGCCCAGAAGAAAGGCAAAGGTGCGCTTTTCAAAACTTACCTAAGGTTATCAGGGCCCGGCTGGCTGCAGAGCGGAATCACCGTAGGAGGTGTGTCGTTCTCTTCAAGCCTGTACCTTGGAGTGTTGGTAGGTGTCAGTATGATGTGGCTTCAGCCGCTGGCGATGATACTGGGTATCATCATGCTTGGCGCGATTGCTTACGTGACGCTCTCCATCAGGGAACGACCTCTCAAGGCGATTAACGACCACGTCAGCCCCGTGCTCGGATGGAGCTGGCTGCTCGCATCTATGGCTGCCAATCTCGTCTGGTCTATGCCGCAATACGTCCTTGGGACACGTGCGCTGCAGCAGAACCTCTCGCCGAACTTGCTTGGAAAAATCCCGGACCCATGGGGCAGAATCATCTGCGTAGGTTTCATTCTCGCCATTTGCATTACTGCAACGATGTTTTATGGCGCCGGCGGCCGTGGCGTCAAAATTTTCGAAATCATTATAAAATCAATCGTAAGCATGATTGTCTTGTCCTTCATGGGTGTTGTAATCAAGCTAAGTTTCGTGCCGGCCGAACAGGGTGGTATAGTCTGGGGCCAAATCCTCCGTGGGCTGATACCGAGATTGAGTATGTTGTGGGAACCGGCTGCTACTGTCAAACCCTATATCGATGCTGTGGGCCCCGAGTTCCGGCAGTTCTGGACACAGCTCATTGTCGACCAGCAAAGGTCCGTCATGATCGCTGCAACGGCGGCTGCGGTCGGTATCAACATGACGTTTCTGCTGCCCTACTCGATGCTGCGAAAGGGCTGGGACAAATATTTCCGCGGCCTGGCTATCTTCGACCTGTCAACAGGATTATTCATACCCTTCATCCTGGCAACGGGCTTTGTGATAATCGCCTCGGCATCTCGGTTCCACACCACACCCGCTCCGGGATTTGTACCCGATAAGCCTGGGGGCACAATAACAGTCGAGCCGGACTATAACCTCGTTGGTCCATATAAAGGACTTCTTGAAAACAGAGTGAAATCCCAAATCGGCAAAGATGAGTTCGCAAAACTCACGCCCGAACAGGTACAGCAACAATCCGAGGCCTTGCCGTGGGCCGACAAAAGAATGGCTGCGATGCTGGTCAAACGTGATAACATGAACCTGGCCAAATCGCTGGAACCACTAACGGGTGACTTTCTTGCACAGTTTGTTTTCGGCCTCGGCGTATTAGGAATGGGAATCAGCGCCGCGACAATGCTGATGACAATCAACGGCCTGTGTCTTTGCGAGTTGCTCAATAGGCCTTTGAAAGGCTGGACACAACGCATCGGTTCTCTGATAGTCTCGGTTGGCGCCCTGTCAGCTATCTTCTGGAACAAACCGGCTCCGTGGTTAGCTATGCCGACTTCGGTGTTCTGTATCATCCTGCTGCCGATTGCATATATCGCCTTTTCACTGCTAATGAACCAGAAGGCCATGCTCGGTGATAACATGCCGCTGGGCGGCAAACGTATCCTCTGGAACGTCCTGATGGTGATTGCTACTGCTATTGCGACGCTGGTCAGTATATGGAGTTTGTGGTCAAAGCTGGGACGATGGAGTATCGCGGTCATTGTTGCCTTTGTCGGATTGATCCTGGTTGTCCACTTCATACAAAAAGCCAAGAGGTCGGCAGCAACAACATGACGGGCGATCAATGGGACAAGCTGTTGGCCGTAATCAATGGAGAGGTATTTAAGCCGCTGCCGGTTGGATTCATCATCGACAGCCCGTGGATTCCCGGCTGGGCGGGCATGTCTATAATGGATTGCTTCTCCAGCGAGCAGATGTGGTTCGAAGCCAACCTTAAGGCTGTCCAAAAATTCCCGGATATTATGTTTCTGCCGGGATTCTGGGCCGAATACGGCATGTGCACCGAGCCGTCCGCCTTTGGCTCAAAATGTCGCTGGGCTGAAAATGGTCTACCTTTCGCGGAAAAAATCATTAAGGATATTCAGCAGGTGCATTCGCTCGGCAAGCCAAATCCCAAAACGGATGGCCTGCTGCCTTTCGTACTCAACCGCCTAAAACACTATCAGAGTCAAATCGAGAGCGAAGGCCACTATATTAAGTTTGCCGTTTCGCGCGGGCCTTTGAACATCGCCACATTCCTTGCAGACACCACGGAATTTCTCATAGCCTTTAGGACCAATCCTGATGAGGCCAAAAAACTGCTTGAGACCGTTACCGACTTCATTATTGACTGGCTCAAAGTCCAAGCCCAGACTTTCCCGTCGATCGACGGGATATTAATCCTCGATGATATAGTCGGCTTTCTCGGAGAGGACGATTTCAAGCAATTCGCCCTACCCTATTTAGGCCGCATTTTTCAGTCGCTCGATACGGCCGTGAAATTCTTTCACAACGACGCCGGCGGCCTGGTTTGCGCACCGTATCTGCCGCAAATGGGCGTCAATTTTTTCAACTTCAGCTCCGACCACTCACTGGCGCAAATGAAGGAACTAACGAAAGATTCCGTCACCCTTCTGGGCAATATCCCGCCGAGAGATGTCCTCGCCAACGGCACACCCGAACAGGTTCGAAGCAACGTCAAAGCTACTCTCGATTCTGTAGCGGACAAGAGCCGTATTATAATATCGGCTGGCGGCGGGATGTCGCCGAATGTTCCCACCGAAAATATTGAAGCGGTTCTCTCGGCCGTAAAATAATCGGGCTCATATTATGTAAAAAAGGCCAAGGATATAGTTTTGATTTTTAGCCCTGGCCTTTACATTTCATCAAGCCCCTTTCGCACGGTATCAACCGTCACCTTTCATCAAACTCCAATCGTCTGGTCTCGGTCAATGAGGCATATACTCAAAAAATTAAACGCCGCATTAAAGCACATTCGTCCGGTCTCAGTCACCGAGAAACATACACACAAAAATCAGCCGCCGGATTTTATAAGGTACAATCTTCCGGCCTCGGTCTCCGGGTTATTAAGATTTAGCGTGGGACCCGCATCGGGAGGTCTTTACACATTTTCTTTGTCAACTCACGTAAATTTTCAGATTGCTGTGGCGACAACGCATTGCCCGCCACGCCTCCCAAGACACCGCCGATTACTCCGCCAGCTAATCCTTCACCACTATCGGAGCCAACGGCGGCACCGGCGGCGGCACCGGCGGCAGCTCCGAAAATCGTGGCCAAAGTCTTGCCCGTGCTGCCGGATGCGCTGCCCATCCACAGAATACTGGCATCCTCAACATTTACCATTTTCGCGGTCATATTCATTTCTTCTTCGTACTTGGGTATGTTGGCGACAAGCACTACCGGCACATTGAGGATTTTGCCGGCCCGGGCCGCATCGTCGGCACGGGTGAGGTCTGAGGCCTGGAAATCCTGCTCATCCAGCAGGGCCTGGACCTGTGCCCGTTCGATAACGGCATAGCCTTTTTTGAGCAGCTCCATGCCGAAGAAGTCGGCGATCTGATTCTTGGCTACATCGCCTTGGACGACTCCAGCGACCTCTATGACAGCGACTTTATTTAGCTGTGAAAAATCGTAGCCGGCCCGAACATAGCTTTCGCCTTTGGAACAGCCAATTACAAATAAAACAGCTATCAAAAGTACATTCAAACAAACAGTTTTCATGGCCTATATCTCCTAAAAACACAATCCTTTATGAACAAAACATACATTTGTTGCTATCTTAGCGATTTGTACGGGAGTGTCAATCCCTTGTGCCTGAAAATTAAAATTGGTTGTATTAGTTCGTAGTTATTTGTTCGTTGTTCATAGCTATTTGTTAATAAATTAGTTAACTTCATTTTGACCTTTATTCCGCCGCACTGATGGCGGACGAGCCCTGCCAAACAGCGTGGCAGACAAGGTTTTGAATTGGCCCCCCACACAGATGGCGGACAAGCTTCTGCCTTTGAAATTGGGTTTGTTCCGCCTTCGCCGGAGGCTACGTAGCGATAAGTTGGATTTGATCCGGCTTCGCCGGAGGCTACGTAGCGATAAATTGGGTTTGATCCGGCTTCGCCAGAGGCTACGCCGCGACAAGTTGGGTTTGTTCCTGCTTCGCCAGAGCTACGACAGGATAAATTGGGTTTGTATTGGGTTTGTATTGGCTTTGAATTGGGTTTGAATTGGGTTTGAATTGGCTTTGTATTGGCTTTGAATTGGCTTTGTTTTTCCCATTTGACCAAGTGTCCATTTTATCATAATTCCTTGTAATAAAGACGGTTACGTTGATTTGACTTTTTTGGAAATTGGCTTTGTTTGTTAAAAAAAGGTGAATTTGTAGTGCGCGCTCTACAGTTGTAGAGATCGCAAGGCATAAGACACAAGAGCATAAGGGGTAAGTGCATAGCTGTATTTGCATTAACGTCATATTGGGTAAGGAGTTATACAAACTTAAATCCTAAATACCAAATCCGAAATTCTAAACAAATTCAAATCACCTAAATTCAAATGTTCAAAACCCTGGCTTTTCAGCCAGAAAATGGGTTTTTAGCGACGGGTTGCTAACTCCTGACTTATAATTTCTCAATTATACATTCATAATTCTGATTCTCAATTGTCGTTTATATTATAGCAAACATAATTATAAAGTTCAATATATTTCCAACATTTTTTTGGATAAATTTAATCAGTCTCCTTGATGTGAGCGGCTTTAATCAGTTAAAAGTTGAAAGTTAAAAGTGTAAAACCACAACTCAAAATGCAAAACTGTAGAATCCCCCTCTACAATGCTCAGTGCAGGCCCTTCGGGCGGAATTTCATACATTGCCGGATAAAACGGAATTTTTTAGGCACAAAATGGGGAAAAAATGGCAAAAAAGTGCTTTTTAAGTCCTCAATTTTACATTCTAAATTTCCCGTCCTGCCTGCCCCGCAGGATTAAGTTCCCGCCTGAAATTGGTGCCGGGAGCATCTCCGAAGGAATCAATTCCTGCGCCTGTGGATGAAAATTGCCCCGCCGAATCCAAGCAGCAATATAGTACAAGGTTCGGGGACTTCTTCGAACAGCACCTCGGCAAGCCCATAGTTCGTATGTCCGAAATTGCCGTTGTTTACTGCGGCGGTGATGACGACGTATTTTGTAAAGAGGCCGTGGAAATCGGCCTCATATTTACCACGGTCACCATACCGGCCGCTCGCTTGCGTAAACGTGAATTTGATACCAATAACGCACAGGTTAATCCATTCACCAGGGTCGCTTCCGCCGGTTAAAGAGTAGTGGATGTAAACATCCTGCAAACCGGCACTTGTGTAGTCCCACTCATTATAATTGTAAACGCGCATCAGCCCTAATTGATAGGGCTGATCGAATCCGTACATCACCCAAGTCGAACAGTCAAGTCCAAATGGGTGATTTTGGGCACTGCCACCACCACCTTCGGCAGAGAGCCACATACCTGAGCGTTTGTTATCGTGCGTAAGCTTGTAATCGCCGGTTAGCATTCCCGCACCATTAATCGAATTATCCGGTGAAGTTTCACTACTTAGCTGGCTTGCTGCCTGAGCAGTTATGCTTGAGCCGGGAACAAAAACACCAAAAGCGCTACCCGGTATGACAAAAACAGAAACCAGACATACCACGAAAATTATTTTCCGACTCATAATATCCACCTCATTTCTCAAAGTACCGATTTGACGATGAAATGCCGCTTCTTCAGCACGCTTATCGTTACTTAATTTATACAGGTTCAGGAATGATGTTGTCAAGAAAAAAAACGAAGAAAATCCTCTGAGGAGGCAGAATTTAAATTGCCGCGAAAAGGCACTCCAGTGAGATAATAAAGAAGATCTCACTGGGCTTGTAAAAAAAATCAGGAAAATTCTAATTTTTTTGTTGATTTACTCTAAAATTTAGAGTAATCTAATAATAAGAGAAAATAATGATATGATTTTTGGAGATTTGAAAAATGAGTAAAAGTGATTTTGAGCGAGTCGAAAATGATATTGAGATAATTAAAGAAGCGGCCGGACTTCAGCTGCCATTCGGGTGGGAAGATGTGTGGCTGAACGTTTATCTTATCCCCGTGGGTGTGTGGCTTGCTGTATGGGGCTTCTTACCTTATCAGCTTTCGAGGATCTGGCGAATATTGCCCGTGTCTGTCCTGGCGATTGTATATGTATTTTTGCGCGTTAAATACCGGCGGAGTACCGGACGCTCTCCCGTAAGAAGGCGGGGTTACAGTATCGTGCTTTTTCTCACTCCTGTCCTGGGACTATGTGCGTTCGGATATTTGGTTTGGATTGTAAGATCGGGTCATGACTTCGTTTCTGCGGTTGGTGGTATGTGGTTTTTTGCAGGTTTAATGCTGCTGTTATTTGCTTTTGCACAACCAGGTCAGCTTTTTAATTTGGGCTGGGCTGTTCCAATAATTCTGTGTGGAATCACTATTACCATTTGGCCAGTATTGAACATGTTGGAGACAAATGTGGGCATTGTGCTTATTATCGCCGGTTCAGCAACAGCCGTGATCCAGACGTACCAGCTTAAGAGGAGTACAGGCAGGAATGGCACCGATTGATTTCAACGGACTTGATACTTCAGTTCATGGGCCGATACGACTTGGAGCAATGACCGCTCTGAAGATAGACAGGGAGTTGGATTTTACCACTATCAAAAAACGCTTGCAGGTTACAGATGGAAGTCTTGGAATTCATTTGCACAAATTAGAAGAGGTTGGATATATAAAAAGCAAAAAGGCATTTGTGAGAAGACGGCCTAAAACGACTTACAAATTAACTGCAACCGGCAGGAAAGCTTTAATAAAGTATCTTGAGTCGATGCAAAAACTGCTCGATGCGGTAAAGGAGGCAGGGTGCTAAAACCCGGCTTGCAAATAAAAGGATCGTGAAAAATGGCTTAATGTTTAAAAAGACGTCTGGGTTCCTGCCATATAAATGATTAAGGATGAATGATAAATGATTAATTATTGGGATTGCCGTTCCGCTCTCGCAAAAACATTTTATTTTGGTTCACTGTCTACAAATTACAGGGATTCGTATTCGGGCAGGCAAATCCATGCTTCGCTCCTTTGGAGCTACGCAGGACAAGAATGGGGAAAAATGAGCAAAAAAAGTGCTTTTATTAGCTGCAGATTACACAAATTGTTGATGTGGGCATGGGGGATAACACAATGAGATTTAAAGAAAGGTTATGAAATTATTTTCGATTTAATATTGTGTAGTTTAACAGGTCCTTCCTCATTAAAGAAGCCTACTTTTAGACCAGGCGTGAATTCGGCGAACAAATCAGCATTTTTCCCCCGACTATCTTCAAACTGATATTTTTTCCCGTCAACAGTAAATTGGAAAAGTTTATTTGATTTATCGAGTTCTATGTTGACTGGAAAAATCATCTTGGATACAGGTGGATGTCTTTCCTTTGCAAACATAACAGGTATCCAATAGTATTTCTGAGTGCAATGAAGAAGACAGTTAGGTTTATCTCGATGACGCCTATTATCGAGCCGCAACATCTTGAAACTACCTTCATCTTTGAAATTAAAAACAAAATTGAATATCGAGTTGGGTGGTAGTTCCAAATCGAAAGACAAAGATAATCTCTCAGCTACGATAGACTTAGTAATAATAAATGAATGCACTCTTGTACGTGCCAAGTCCAGATGGAGAACGCAGTCTTTATCGTAATCAGGACTACCGGAGAGCTTTCGGTAAATATCTTTACCTATGAATATGTTTTGAGATAGACAACTTAGCGTTGCGTTAAGCAATCCCAGAGCCATTTGGGCTTGGCCTAAATCAATAGCCCAGCTTTTCTTCTTTTGTGCATGGGGGTGAATGAAGTTCCTATAGTCTTTAAAAAGCTTATATATTTTCTCAAGGTGTTCAATTTTAGGTAATATGCCTATTTCTCTTAAAAGAATGTAAAATTCATCTATCGAAATCTGATCGAATCGTTTTCGTTTTCCCTTTTGGGTTTTGGGATAAATCGTTAATTTTTTGATATCATCCTTAAAGATTTCAGCAAGATGTTTGAATATGCCTTCTATGGTACTAACCGATAGAAAAATGGTGCTATAGTTTGCATTGACTGTAAAAACTCTATCTATTTCATTCAGTCGATCATACAAAATATTTCTAAAATCGATATCGTTGATGAAAGATATCTCTTTCGTGGTAATTTCAGTTATAATTTCCATTACAATATATCCTTATGATCTGAAGTTCTTTAATGCAATTGGAAGGCCATGTAAAAGAAAACTTTTGTATAATTGCTGGATATATAATAACAGTATAAGAAGTTCACATTGCCTTTTTATTTTATTCTCAATTTCTTTCGTTTAATGATTCTGCGTGTGCAAATAAATTGCAAACTATAATGCTAATATATGAAAAAAAATGATGAAATCCTCAGACTTTTATTTTGCCGAATTTTTTTTCATAATTCTCAATGTTTATTCCCAAAACCTCATAAATCTTTTTCGTATGTTGTGGGCTTGTGATTACTCTTGAAACGAGTGAACTTTGATCTACAATTCTAAAAAAGAAATCGAGAACAAACTCATCCTTTGTATGGGTAACGCTGGCAATATTACAATAGGTCCCTTTTAACAACTCCCCTTTTACCATAACCGGAAATTCTGCCACAGTGGATGAAGGTTCTGACCTAATGAATTTCTTTTTCTTTTTTAGTTTTTTTGATACAGGGTGTGAATCTTCTGACCTAATGAATTTCTTTTTTAGTTTCTTTGCCATTTATGTAGTCTCCTTACCTTGAGGGAACTATTTTCCTAAGAATTTGAACAATGAACTTTTCGATTTTTTGTTTTGTCTCTACCATATAGTCGGGTATTTTTCTTTTACGTTTAATTTTCGGATAGTGTGTGAGAGGGTCATCACACAAAATCCGAGTTACGGTTCTACTTGAGCCTCCCGTTGAAGTTGTGTTATATCCAGCCGTCCTCCTAACGCTTCGGTAAACTTCTTCAATGAATATTTCCCTTCTATGGTTTGAGCAATTTCTGTATTTGTCCAGATTCCTATATGCACGTGATTTGTAACAATCCTTATATGCTTTTGATACTTTACTTGTTAAATATTGGTTAGCTTGAAGTTTATCCTTTACCTTGATAAAACTGACATTCTTTTCTTCTAAGCCAAGATTCATTGTTTGATTCACTATTTGTGACAACACATCAAGGCTTGAATACAGAAAAGTCCAAAAGCTATCACAATAGAAGCTCACTTGCAAACTTATAAGGTATGCCTTATCGTCTGTAGTTGATTCAGTTTCATCCGACCGATTATTGAATTCTTTCAAACGGTCGAGAGCGTACAATCCTTGATTTAATTTTGCTTTCAATCCTTCACAATAGAGATGACTTTTCTCCCGTTGTTTTTTTCTAAGTATAGGTTCACATCTTTCCTCCAAAGAAGCAAGCTCTTTTAGTACCGCTTCCATAACATCCGCCTTTAAATAATGCTACATATTCTTTTCTCGCATTAAAATACAAACCAGCCAAACAATTTCATATCTCATATTTTGTTGCACTATTCAAGATGTACACATAAAGCCTTTATCTACAGAGAATAACATAGAACATAGCGATAGTCAAATATTTAGTACTCAGTAAATAGCCATTTCTGGGGCGGCGAATGTTGATAAAAAAATCAGTTTTCAGTCGCCGGTTTCCAGGGGCCAGACGACAGATGGAAGACCCAAGATGCAAGGCACAAGGCACAAAATATCAGTTTCCGGTCGCCAGTTGTCAGATGCCGGAATTTATACGGCGTTTTTTTAACATCCACAGTTGTTCGTTCCGCAAGGTTGCGGGGATAGAATAACAGAAATAAATCAAAAATCAAAGAGCAAAAATAAAAAATACCCCAAAGGGATAACGCTTCGCTATCCCACGGGGCAGGCATGTAAAAATCAAAAACATAATATAGCGTATAGCGGAGAACAAATAGGGGAAATAAATCCAATCTGAAAGGAATTATCAGATAATTTGTTTAAATAAGACGTCTGGTTCCCTGCCTACTGCATGCAGGGACTGGCGCTGGTTTATTGACAGAGATTTAACCAGAACCGGGTAAAGATTCTCAGATCTATCATATTCACAGTACCATCTTTATTGATATCACCCACGAGCGAAGGGGCGCTTAACATCAATTCGTTTGCAAGCAGCGCAAAATCTGCAAGATTAACAAAGCCGCATCCATCCAGATTGGCATCTGCACATACCGGGCATTCGGCCTGCGTTCGCACACTTTCAACCCGGTCAACCAGTTTTTGACGAATGTCATCAAAATAACCGGCAACACCTTCGAGGGTATTTGTGCCCAACTGATTATAAGGGTCATCAGCAACCGCCTGAATCAGAACCGGCTCAATCCGGTCGATAAAAGTCAGCAGACTGTCTTCACTCAACGGGCCGGCAATCAGATCACAGATAATCCAACAATAAAGCCCTCGAAAAACAGGAACCGTCAAAATCAACTGCTCGTATCCGGTCGAGGAACCGAAAATTGTCGTTGATTTTCGAAAATTAGCGGCATCCACATCCCACGGGAAATACATTCGTTTTCGACCATCAGCAATGCTGAAGTCCAGAAAATGGCTATTGCGTTCGTGGGTGAAGAGTGAATCAGGATTTGAGACAAATGCATTTACCGCCGCCATCGCCAGCATTCCCCGCATATCGATCCAATTGTCCAACTGCTCGACCAGCTCTGTTCCGGAGGGGGGATCGCAGAAAACATCCGGTTTCAGTAACGGGTCGGACTCGTTTCGGAAAGGCCTGTAGCACAATTCGTTAACAGCCGGACTTCGGGGATTAAGATCATCGCCAACTTCCAGCGTATAGTTATACGCACCACGATATTGATACAGCCAGGTCTGGTGCCGTACATATATTCCGCGGTTCACGAGGAACCGCTTATCTAACTGCTCAGCATTGAAATAAACTCCGTAATAATGGCCGTTGACGTAAAGCTTAACCCAGTTGCCGCGCCATGCGTCATATCCGTACCCCTCAGGCCCGGAGGCCATCTGGTGAAGGTTGCAGGCGAGGCCCTCGGTGAGGACATTGTTATCATCTCCATTTTCCAGACTCAGCTTGTTGATGCCATGCCATTCCTGACCTTCGACGTATTCATTGATATCAATCTTCAGGCTGATTTTCGGACCGCCGATGCCGTCTGCGGGCGGAATGGGATCGCCGGATTTTCGCCGGACCGAAACAAAAAGTTTATAGGCCTGCTCACCCTCGGCCCAAAACCAGGCGGGCACTTCAATATCAAAGGTAAGGTCATTTTCAATTATTTGCCAGTCAGTCGAGTTCATTTCAAGATAGATCGTGCGCAGTACAGTCGGCTCGAACACTTCCGGCCATCCCTCGGCATAGACAGGAATACGGCAGAATGCAACAATGACGTATATAAAAAAGACAATTAGTTTAAGCCTGTTAAGATACATAATTATTGTGCACCCTCAACGACTTTTATCACCCACGCTTTGCACTTAGACATCTAAGGTAAAGGGACCTTACTAATGTCTAAATCATCCTTAAACAAGCTACTGCCTTCCATATTTGAAAGGGCTATTATACCTATTTTTCACCTTCAAGTCAATGAATAATTCCCAAAATTACCGTTTTACTACAGGTCATGCAATATACCAAAAAAAGGCTTTTTCCAGCAACAAGTCAGGAACCTGCCTGATACTCATTTTGAGACAGGGTGAGCGGTTGGTATTTCTGAAAATGCCGTTTTTGTAGTTATTAGTGGTATTAATTTAATAAAAAAAGGCTAAGGTTTGTAATCCTTAGCCTTTTAGGGTTCCTCAAACGCAAATAAAGAATTTGGGGGGCCCTTTTATAAATTATCCACCTCGCAAATTCGGGGGTGGCTTCTCGCTATCTCCGCCATCATCTTAGACGGGATTGTATATAACCTCCACGTGATTGTTCCTTTTCTGCGGGCGATTCGGCCATTGCAACTCGTCAAACAAAAACTCGGTTGCCTGTCGTATCATAACAGCCGGCATCGATGGGCTCATCTCAAATGAGCCGATGACGTCATTATCGTACTTGTCCAAGGTCTCAAACAAATATTCCCAGTTGTCACGGCCAATTCCGCCCCGGATGCCGGGCCTTTCGTGGTCGTCCTTCTGGCCGTAATTATCAGTCAGGTGCAAATGACAAACCCTTTCGCCCAAATCATCCACATACTGTTTGAAGGGAAATTCCTTATCAAGATTGGCATAGCCGGTGTCGAGGCAATAGCAGAGCGATTCAAATTTTGTTCCGACGTCTTTCAGAGTCTGTAAATTTCCTGTTTCGAGGCAGAGCTTTACGTTGTTTTCCTCGGCGAGTTTGACTATCTCGGCGGCAAAATCGCAGCTATCGAGCTCGGAGCCGTCGCGAATACCGAGACTTAGCAAATCGAGCACGATATTGGCATCGAGCAGCTTGGCACATTCAATCTGTTCACTCCACTGCTCCAGGGTGGGGCCGTCAATGCGTGAACGCATGCAAACAAGCATATCCCTGGTAGCCTCCACGAGGCGTGGCCAGTTACGCCTTTCATAACGGCATTCGTTCTGTCCTTTGATATTGGGCCAGAGCTCGACACCAAAGCCCATCGAATGCAGAAAATGGCATTCCTGCTCAAATGAAAGGTTGTTCTCCCGCCACCAAAAGATCATCGTTGAAACAGCATACTTTAAATGCATTATGCGATCTCCATGCTTATGCCGGGAGCACCCGCCCCCGGCCCGTTCTGCAGAAAAAATCACAGGCCAAAGACTATTATCGATAAAAAACGAACGCATATTCACTGTTTGTTGAGAAATTCGACATTTTTTCGGTCACCTGTGCCGGGCCCGGATAGAACAAAAATGCTCAATGGCCGTATCGTCCAATAAAAAAGGCAATTGTCGGCGATGATTAAAAAATGTAAGAAGTCTTAAAATTTCTATTGCAATATGCCGTTAAGACTGTTAGAATCCGAATTTGCAGGTATCCGGAGAACTGTAAGTTATGAAAGAAGGAATACATCCACAATACGATAAGGTAGTGGTTCACTGCGGCTGCGGTAATACTTTCGAGACCTGCAGTACTATTAAAGAAATCCACGCCGAGATATGCTCGATGTGCCATCCGTTCTATACGGGCAAGCAGAAATACGTGGATACGGCCGGCCGAATAGAGCGGTTCCAGAAAAAATACGGCAAAGACTACATCAAGACCGCACAAGCTTCCAAAAAAGACAAACAACAATAGCTGCCCTTCGTGAGATAAGAGCGTTTAGCATTCATTATTTGGATGTCCGTCTATATATGCTAATCGCTTTTTTTTTAGAGGACTGTATTTATGGCTTTAAAACAAGATAGCCTGCTGGTAAAACTCGATGAAATCGAGGTTCGCTACAGCGAGATCGAAAAGCAGATTGCCGATCCGGCGGTAGCCAGTGATTCGGGGAGGTTGATAGCGCTATCCAAAGAGCAGGGCAAACTCAAAAGCATCGTGTCTCAATACCGTGAGTACAAGAAAACAGTGGCGGGCATCGAAGACGCCGAGCATATACTAAATGACGGCACAGCCGATGACGACTTCAAAAACCTGGCCAAAGAGGAGATTCAACAACTCGAAGCCCAAAAGGTCACCCTGCTCGAAGAGATTGCAGACAGTCTGGTAATAGCAGACAAGATAAGTGCGAAATCGGTCATAATGGAAATACGGGCAGGCACGGGCGGCGAAGAGGCGGCGCTGTTTGCGCGTGATTTATATAATATGTATGTCAGATACGCCGAGGATCGCAAGTGGAAGTTCGAAAACTTGAGTTTTAGCACGACAGAAAAGAACGGCTTTCGCGAAGTGATATTCGGCATAAAAGGCCCAAGTGTATGGTCCGAGCTTGGCTATGAAGGCGGCGGCCATAGGGTACAGAGAGTGCCTCAAACCGAATCGCAGGGAAGGATTCACACTTCAGCCGCTACCGTGGCAGTGTTGCCCGAGCCGGAAGAGGTAGATATCCAGATAAATCCCGACGACGTCATCGAACACGTCAGCAGGTCCAGCGGGCCGGGCGGGCAAAATGTCAATAAAGTCAACAGTGCCATCAAGCTGGAGCATGTCCCGACAGGAATCACAGTCAGTATGCACGATGAGCAAAGCCAGCATAAAAACCGCGCCAAGGCCTGGCGAATCTTAAGAAGCAGGATTTACGAAGAAGAAGAAAAGAAAAAAAGAGCACATCGCGACTCGCAGCGCAAGAGCATGATCGGCTCAGGCGACAGGTCCGACAAAATCAGGACTTATAATTTCCCACAGAACCGGGTGACAGATCATAGAATTAACCTGTCGCTTTACAGCCTCGATAAGATAATGAACGGCGATATGGACGAGCTTATCACGGCATTAAAGGATTACGATAAACAACAAAGGCTCAAAGAGCTTTAATGCAGATACAAGACTAAAGACCCAAGACGAAATACCAAGGAATAACGGGATGGGAAGAAACTTCAGGAATATAAAAGCATGGCAACATGCTGATAATCTGGACGTATCAGTGTATTCCAAAACCAAATCTTTTCCCCGGGAAGAACTGTATGGGATTACATCTCAACTAAGAAGAGCCTCGGTTTCAGTACCCGCCAATATGGCTGAAGGTGCGAACAGAGAACATGACAAGGAATATCTTAATTTTTTATATGTAGCCAGAGGCTCAATTGCAGAGACTGAATATCTCTTGCACCTTTCAAGAAGACTTGGATATCCAACCGATAAAGAGTATAAAAAACTTGAAGACCTGAGAAGAGAAGCAGCCAAAACATTATATGGTCTAATAACTGTTGTGAAAAAAGATGCTGAATGAGTCACGGCGTAGAATATTGGCTTGAGTCTTGCGTCTGGAGTCTTGCGAGATGATAATAGTTGTAACAGGGATGGTCGGCATTGACAAGAAAAGCTACCTTGAAAAGGTCTGTCAATTCGCCGACGCCAGACAAAAAAATGTGCTTCTATGCAATGTCGGCGATATGATGTACGCCGAAGCCCCTGATATCCCGCCCGGCAAAATCCTCGACATTCCAATGAAAAGGCTAAGCTCCCTTCGCCGCAGCGTATTCAAAGACATAATCGCAAAAGCCAAAAAGGGCCCGAATCTAATCGTCAACACTCACGCAACTTTTCGCTGGCGGCACGGATTGTTTCCCGCAGTGGACTTCGACCAGATGCGTCAACTCGGCGCCAATATGTATATATGCCTGATTGACGGTGTCGCCGCCCTGCACACGCGGCTCATCGACGAACACTCCACGGAACACAGTCTCAAGGACCTGATTGTCTGGCGGGAAGAGGAAATCATCGGCACGGAAATGCTGTGCAAGGGCATTAATGAAAAAATCCCTTTTTATTGCCTTGCCCGCGGTGCCGAGCAGGAAACCACCGAAACATTCTATAAACTCGTTTTTGAGCGGACAAGTAAAAAAGCCTACCTGAGTTTTCCGATGACACATGTCGTCGATATGGAAAATGTTCAAAAAGAAATTTCCGAATTTCGCCGGTCGATGAAACAATTCTTTATCTGCTTCGACCCTGCCGACCTGGAAGAATCACATCTGCCACACCTTGCCCGCCAGGCGGACGAAAAGGGACAGGATTTCATAGAGGCAACGGCCCTGGGAAAAACAATCCGGCTGGATTTGAAAGAGGTTCAGCAGATTGAACGTGACATTAACAGCCAGATATACGCCCGCGATTTCCTTTTGATTGAACAGTCGGACATGATAATCAGCTTTATTCCCACTCTTGCCGACGGCCGGCCAGCCATCTCAAGCGGGGTTGAAAGAGAGCTTCAGCACGCCCACGAATCAGCCAAGGAGGTTTACGTCATCTGGACGGCAAAACAGAACCCTTCAGTATTTGTCACACAAACCGCAACAAAAGTCTTCAATAATCCGTCAAATGCAGTAGAATTCTTTAAAAAGAAAGGATATATTGCAAAGTGACTATCAGGGATGAAAAGCAATTAGCCGGCTGTATCGACCATACCCTTCTTAGCGCCACAACAACAAGTGAGCAAATCAAGAAACTATGTGAAGAAGCAAAAACCTACGGTTTTCACGCAGTATCCGTTAATCCTCGATGGGTGGCTTTGGCAACCGACCAATTACAGGGTTCGAATGTCTCTGTCGGCGGTGTTGTGAGTCTGCCTCTCGGCGCCGATTCGACGAAAATCAAGGTCGCCCAGGCAAAAGAGGCCATCTTCGCCGGCGCCGATGAAATTGATATGGTTGCAGATCTGGCGGCGATAATCGAGGAGGATTCACCATACCTGACCAATCAGTTTCAGGCCGTGTTGAAAGAGTGCCGGTCGATGAGGCCGCCCGTTCTATTGAAGGTAATCATCGAATCGGCCGCATTGAACCGGGAGCAGAAAATTTTTGCCTGCCAGATTGCAGACAAGTGCGGAGTGGATTTCATAAAAACAAGCACCGGGATGAATCCTGCCGGCGGAGCGACCGTCGAAGATATAAAATTGATGAAAGAAAACGCACCACAGTGTAAAATAAAGGCAGCAGGTGGAATCAGGACCGCAAAACAGGCTATCGAAATGTTAGATGCGGGAGCCGAAAGGATCGGAACTTCTGCCGGCGTGCAGATTATAAATGAGCTCAAGGAGCTGGAGGAAGAATATGAGTGAAGAATTTATCAGTGAGCCGATAAAGCCGGTTGCGGGCACGTTCGATGCTACTTCAATGACCAGAGGTGAGCCGGGACTGCCGGGACGATTTATCTGGAGAGATAAAGAATACGAAGTTGCCGATGTGCTCGAGGTCTGGAAGGAATCGGGGCCGTGTAAAAGCGGCGGTCCTGAGAAGTATTTACGTAAACACTGGTACAGGATAAGAACCGGCAACGGGATGATAATGACGATATACTTCGAGCGGCAGCCAAGGGCAAAAAGCCAGAACAAAATGAGATGGTGGTTATATACAGTCATCGGAAAGGAATAAAAATGAGCGAGATGGTAGCTATCTGTGGTTTGCTGTGTAATGAGTGCCCGGCATTCATTGCAACAAGCAAGAACAACAATGAAGAAAGAGCAAAAGTGGCCGAGCTCTGGTCAGAGCAATACAAACAGGAGATTAAACCGGAAGATATCAACTGTGAGGGTTGTATACCAGACGGACGCCGTCTTTTCCGCCACTGCAAGATCTGTAAAATAAGAAAATGTGGAAAAGAAAGGGCGGTTGGAAACTGTGCCTACTGTGACGAATATGCCTGCGAAAAACTCGAAAAACTTTTCAAGATGGCTCCGGATGCAGGGAGACGATTAAACGAGATTAGAAGCAAACTCAAATAAGGCAACCACTCCTCGGCATGACCAAATTCTTTATGTCAAAAATACAAGATGTAAAAAGAGAGCACACTACTGCAAGCACACCGTCTAACAGGACCGTAGCGTTAAAAACTGCTGCTGCGACAGACAAGGTTATTTTTTGTCAACTCCACTATAGAAAAATCCATGCGTCGATAAACCTTTCGGCCCTAAGCGAAACATTTGCGAAATTGAAACATCCATCAATTCTCGGAGGTAATTCAGCAAAAAAAGACGGGGGCAGATTCAGCTACTGGGCGGCTTGTCCGAAAGATATATTCGAATTCCGGTACGGACAAAAAGACCCTTTCGCACAACTGGAAAAAGTTCTTGATAAATACAAACTTGAACAAGACCCAAGACTCAAGACACAAGACACAAAAAGCGATTTACCGAAAGGGATTTTTCGTGGCGGATGGGTAGGGTATTTTAGTTACGAACTCGGCCGATATATCGAAAAGCTGCCGGAAACAACAATAGATGACCTTCAAATGCCGCTGATTCGACTGTGCTTCTACGACCGCTTCATCGGATACGACCATCTCGAAGAAACTTTCCGGCTCATTGCCTTACAGTTGCCGGAAGATACCGAAAATCCGGAGGAAAAATTAGAAACACTGGAAAAACTACTTGCGAAATCTAAAAAACGGCATATTCCTTCGCCGCCGCCTGCTGATATCGAAAACATAGATTTCTCACAAATTCGATGCAATATGGACAAGGATTATTACCTTGGGATGTTCGAGAAAATAAAACGCTATATTTATGACGGCGATGTTTACCAGATAAACTTTTCACAGCGATTCGAATGTGATTACAACGTGAGCCCGATAGCCCTTTTCCACTGGCAAAACCATTACAACCCCAGCCCCTATTCGGTCTATATCGACACGGGGAGTTTGCAGATAGTAAGTGCCTCGCCTGAGATGTTTATAACAATCGAGGACAGCACTATAAGCACCAAGCCGATTAAGGGCACCCGGCCGCGGGTCTATGAAATAGACGAAGGAAAGCTATTAAACGCAAAGAATTTCGATGAACTTCTTGCCAGTGAAAAAGAAAAGGCCGAGCTTAATATGATAGTCGATCTGGAGCGGAACGACGTTGCAAGAATCTGTGAACCCGGGACCAGAAAGGTCATCCAGCCCAGAACAATCGAAACATATCCGACCGTCTTTCACGCGGTGGCTACGGTGGCCGGGCGGCTTCGAAAAGAAATCACACTCTGTGACATTCTAAAAGCGATGTTCCCCGGCGGCTCGATTACCGGCGCTCCTAAAATTCGCTCGATGGAGATTATCGACGAGACCGAACCTACGGCCAGAGGTGTCTATACCGGCAGCATCGGTTATATCGGCCTGGACGGCGACGTCTCACTGAACATTGCCATACGAACGATTATTATCAAAAATAAGACGGCATTTGCCCAGACCGGCGGTGGAATCGTCGCCGACTCCGACGCGGAAGCCGAATGGAACGAAACTCTGACAAAAGCAAGAGCACTCTTAGCAGGAATTAATAGCGTACAGCGGACAGCGTATAGCGGATAGAAACAACTAAAATCTCAAAAATGACGTTGAGAGCATATAGTTATGAAGACAAAATCGTTCAAAGACCTTATCGTTTGGCAAAAAAGCTATAAATTAGTCTTAGAAATATACTAGATGACTGAAAGCTTTCCAAAGACGGAAGCCTATGGTCTATCGCAACAAGTGAGGAAAGCTGCCGTTTCTATACCATCAAATATAGCAGAAGGATATGGCAGAAAACACAAAGCCGAATATCAACAATTTTTATCTATTGCCTATAGCTCTCTACTGGAAGTTGAAACCCAATATCTATTAGCAGTTGACTTAAAATACGTCAGTAAGTGCGAAACTATAGAAAACTTACTAAAAGAAGTTGGTGCTATGTTATACACAATGCTGAACCCTAACCGCTAAACGCTGTACGCTAAACGCTAAATGATGGAAAAGGTATTCCTGAATGATAAGTTAGTTGATATCGACAAGGCCGGGATATCGGTTACCGACAGCGGGCTCTTGTACGGTGCCGGTCTTTTCGAGACGATGCGAAGCTATAACGGCGTTGTTTTTTCGCTCAGAGACCATCTGGACAGGCTATTTTTCAGCGCCAACGCCCTATCGATTAAGCCGCCGCACAGGAAGTTTATCACCGAAGCGATTTATCAAGTCCTCAAGGAAAATAAATTAACCGACGCCCGCCTGCGCCTGACATTAACCGGCGGTCCGATGGCCGAACCGGAAGAGAAGCGGCAACCCACACTTCTTATCACCGCCACAAAAATCCAACCTTACCCGGACGAATATTATAAAAAAGGCATATTGGTCGTGCTGTGCCCGTTCAGGCAAAATACCTTTGAGCCGACGTGTGGACACAAGACGACAAGTTATTTTTCTCGGATAATGGCCCTGAAATGGGCACACCACAGAAAGGCCGCCGAGGCGCTCTGGTTTACCATAGACAATCGTCTGGCCGAGGGATGTATAAGCAATGTGTTCCTCGTCAAAGATTCGGCGCTGTACACACCGCCGATTGAAACGCACGTGCTCGCGGGAGTAGCCAGAAAGAACGTCTGTCAGCTCGCCTTAAAAAATTCCATCGAACTGTTCGAAAATAATATCTATATAGACGATTGTTTATCCGCCGACGAGGTCTTTCTGACGAATGTAATCATGCAGATTATGCCGATAAACAGTATAGAAAAGCACACGGTAGGTAAGGGCAAACCCGGGCCGGTGACGAAGAAGCTGCAAAAAGACTACGAAGAACTTATTAAAACCGAATGCAGGAAGAACAAATGAAGGTAAAAGATATCGCCGCAGCGATTGAAAAAATAGTTCCATTGAAGCTGGCGCAGGACTGGGACAATGTGGGATTGTTAATCGGTAATCCACAAGCGAATGTGAAAAACATCCTGCTGACAATCGATATTACCAAGGATGTTGTCGCCGAGGCAAAAAGATTAAAAACCGACCTGATTATAAGTTATCATCCCGTCATCTGGGACGGCCTGAAAAATATCACAACCGATGATTCCTCAAGTACTGTCTATAATCTGATAAAAGCGGGAATATCCGTCTTTTCGATACATACCGCCCTCGACGCGGCCATAGGCGGTGTAAACGACGGCCTTGCCGAGATGATTGGCATTCAGGACGGCGAGCCAATCGGCGATTATGTCGACAGCCCAATTGGTGACAACTATAAACTCGTCGTCTTTGTCCCCATTAAAGCTGCAGCCAAGGTCTCAAACGCCGTCTTTGCCGCCGGCGCAGGAGCGATAGGTAATTACAGAAATTGCAGCTTCGGTGCCGAAGGCACGGGCTCCTTTTTACCCCTTAAAGGTGCAAAGCCGGCCATCGGCAAAAAAGGGAAACTGGAAAAAGTGCCGGAGGTAAGATTCGAGACTATTGTTCCCGCCGAAAAACTGGATAATGTAATAGAAGCAATGAAAAAGGCACATCCATACGAGACACCCGCCTTCGATGTCTTTAAGCTATACGATACTGCGAGCAAATTCGGGCTTGGCAGGATCGGTAAAGTGGTCCCGCCGGTAAGTATAAAACAGATTATAAACAGAATAAAAAAACATACCGGCGCCCGGGCGGCAGGAATAATCGGAGACGATAAGCGGCTGGTAAAAACCGCCGCGGTCTGCGCCGGCTCGTGCGGTAATATAATCAATTCCGTGATCGCAGCAAAAGCCGATTGCTATGTCACCGGCGAGTTGAAACATCACCTCGCCCTTGCCGCACAGGAAGCGGGACTGACGTGTATATGTCTCAGTCATACCGTCTCCGAACGGTTTATATTAAAGAAATTCGCTAAACAGTTGCAAAAACAGATAAATCAGATAACATTAAGGATTAGTAAAAAGGACTCCGACCCGTTCAAATGGAAGAAACTATGACAAAAGAGCAAGAAGAGAGCGTGCCTGAACGAACAGATACACAGGAACAAGCTCAATTATCGCAATATGCAGAGCCGACGGAAGAGTCGGTGGTTGAGGCCGTCTTGTTTGCCAGCGATGAATCCCTTACTCCGAACCGGCTGGCTGATATCGTCGGAGTATCTGTAAAGAACATACGAGAGCATATAAACAGTCTAAATGACAAATACCAGGCCAACAACAACGCGTTTAGAATAGAGGAAATCGCCGGCGGTTACCAGCTGCTTACCTTAAGCAGCTACAATCCCTGGCTGAAAAAACTACTTCGCGCCCGCAGCGACAATAAACTAAGCCCCGCCTCACTAGAGACGCTGGCGATAATAGCCTACAAACAGCCGGTCATCCGCGCCGATATCGAGGCGATAAGGGGCGTGGCGGTCGGCGAGATAGTGCGGTCTCTTATGTATAAGGGGATGGTCAAGATAGTCGGGCGGGCCGAAGTATTGGGAAGGCCGATGCTCTACGGGACAACGAAAAAATTCCTTGAAGTTTTCGGCCTGAACACACTTAAAGACCTGCCTAAAATCGAAGAGCTAAAAAAGCCTCCTGCCTGACAGAGCCTCTCGCCGATTATTAATTTATTCGCTGCAAAAAAGGATTACGTGATGGGCATGAAGTGCCATAACCATGACTTTTGCTCTGCCGTACATGATAATCATAATTGGGTAGTTACCCGCCGGACTTTTCTGAAGGTATCTGCTGCAACACTGGCCGGTCTGGGCGTCGCCCCGCTTTCCTGTACTCAATTGGCCACACCCGCCCGAAGGCGAAGCACCGCGCGATTCGGTATAGTCACCGACAGTCACTACGCCGACGCAGATACTGTCGGTTCACGATACTACAGGCACTCGCTCGATAAATTGACCGAATGCGTTGAGCTGATGAACGACCAAAAGGTCGATTTCCTCGTCGAACTCGGCGACTTCAAGGACCAAAGCAATCCCCCTGTCGAGCAAAAGACCATCACTTACCTGCGGTCTATCGAATCAGTATTCCAAAAGTTCAACGGCCCAATCTACCATGTTCTCGGCAATCACGATATGGACAGTATCTCAAAAGAACAGTTTCTGACAAATGTAGAAAACACCAACATAGATCGGGGAAAAAGCTATTATTCTTTCGACTTCAACGGTGTACACTTTGTGGTTCTTGATGCCAACTACAAATCCGACGGCACAGACTACAACCACGGCAACTTTGACTGGACCGATACGAACATACCATCCGAGGAAATAAGCTGGCTCAGCCAGGACCTTGCCGCAGCGCGAGGGCCCACCATTGTCTTTATCCACCAGCTGCTCGACGGTACCGGCTCGGTGTATGTCAATAATGCCTCGGACATCCGGCGGATTCTCGAACAATCGGGTAAGGTCACAGCCGTATTCCAGGGCCATCATCACGAAGGAAGCTACAGTTATATCGAGGGGATTCACTACTACACGTTGAAAGCGATGGTTGAAGGCCCCGGCGAAGAAAACAACTCATATGCTATCGTTGAAATCCTACCCGACCACAGCATATCTGTCACCGGCTACCGCAAAGCCGTGAGTAAACAGCTCGTCCCCGCAAGTGTACCCATCAACAGCTAATCCCAGGGCAGTTCCTTTGCATCGCCGCTGACGGTGTGCGCAGGACGGGGATGCTCGGAATTGAAAACGTAAAGGTCCTCTTTCTTCTCGATTACAACGAAGCTCTCATTAATCGAGCCATCCGGCTTCGTAATTTCATCGAGCGAAAGCCCTAAATGTTTGGCAAGGAACTTATAGGCACCCAGCCGCTTTGAAAGACCGTAATCGTGCCCCTCCTCGGGAAGATGAACGTTTTCTATCTTGTCTTCAGCGCCGAAAAGTTTATAAACGTTTCGGATATAGGGAAACTCGACATGCGGGGTATTCTTGGTCCAGTCCTTGCCATTGGAGATAAGAAGCTGCGGACGGGGGGCGGCAAGAGCGGCGATATCCGTATTGTTGGTTTCGTGGTCCATGCTTTTATGGATGGGCATTCCGCTTTCGCAGTTGCATCCGCCGAAGAAGTGGGCCGAGACCATAACAGTGGGAACCGAAACGGCAATACGGTCATCCAACGCAGTTAAAAGAAACGTCTGCGTCCCCCCGCCGGATGCACCGGTCACGGCTATTCTTTTGGGATCGACGTCTTTGAGTGTAAGCAGGAAATCCACCGCCCGGATGCTGTTCCATGTCTGCAATTTCAGTACCTTCGGCCGGTTGTGCTGCCATCCCGCCTCTTTCCAGTCGCCCCATCCCACCATATCGTACGCAAATACAACCGCACCCATCCGTGCTAAAGTTGCACAGCGTTTTTGCATATCGGGCCGAAAGCGTCCATAGTCATCGGCACTTCCCCAGTGCCCATGGGGACACAGAACGGCGGCAAAAGGCCCGCTGCCATGCAGCGGTCGGTACAAACTGCCTGTCACAAATACGCCAGGCAGGCTTTCGAAAGCCAGATTCTCTACACTGTAACCGTCGTGCTCTCGCTTGCTGTGGATGATTGGATTCAACGGGCACTTCTTTGGCATGGGCGAAAGTTCCATACCACGAAGAATACCTTCTCGAACATTTTCCGCCCGCTGTTTCCACTCGGCAAGGTTGGAATAGGTCTTTGCAAACCTGGCAAGCTGGGCCTTCGCCTGGTCTTCACTTTGGTAATTGCCCTGACAAAGCTGAGGCCGGCCCCACTCTCTCAATGGATTTATTCCGACCGTTTCAGCAATTTTACCGTCCTGCCAAACCGGTGAAAAAAGAATCGCAAGGCGGACATCGCCTTTGGCCTCCGGCAAGCGAACCATAAGTCGATTGACACCTTTATTGGTTCTCTGGGGCGGCTTCTGCTCGGCGGACTCTACTGTAAATTTGGCCCCTGCAGGAGATAATACTCGCGCAATCAACTTCTTACCATTGTGGCTGAGTTCGACCGTCGTTGGCTTATCCTGTGCAATCTCGGCGTCTGTGGTCATACCCCAGGCCACCTCGCACGGCTTTTCAATCTCGAACTCGTCCTGGACAAGCACCGCCCGCCGGTTTTCCAACATCGCAACGCCGCGTGTCGCTTTCTTCGAAAAGTCTTTATAAGCCTGCGTAAAATCGACAAGGACAAAACCCGATGACTTTCCCGACTCGAACTTGATAAACTTCGATTCCGCCAGAGCATCCTGGTCCCGGCCGCCTAAAACAGGGATGTTATGACTAAAGGAATTCAAGCGATAATAGGACCACCTTTTGCCCCCTTTACTCTTGTCCCAGTAGCCGGGCAGATTGTAGTTGTCGGCGCCAAGATCCCGTGCCCACCGAACACCGAGGGCATCAAGCTCGAAATTACCCAAATCCAGATGGCCGTGATTTACCTGGTTGTAGCCGGCCTTAACACCTACAAATAGCGCATCGGGATCGTTCCATTCACTGCGAAACACCGCCACCTCGACGGGGCCGCGGAAATAACGGTCGAGGTCCTTCGCTGCCGGCTCTTTATCCGAAGGCCTAACATACCATATTATGTGTTGTGGACTGGCCCTGTTTTTGGCAATCATCGCATGTTCGGCATCGGCATAAAACGAATTATCGTATGCCCGTGCAAGCCAGAAAAGACAGGGCATTGGCCCCCTGGAACTTCTTTCTCCACAATCGGCGATGTTGAGATACAATCCTGCAGGGCCGGTCGTATATATAGGGAAGTTTCCCGATTCGGCCAGGCCCTTTATTTGTGAAAGTCCAAAATCTTTACCCAATGCCGTCTCGAGTGCAGTCAGGCCATAGGCGGTGTATCGGCTGGCATATTGCCAGTAACCAGGCCCTTCTCCCCACGCGCCATCGGGGCCATAAGTCTTCAGTGCACGCGGCAGTGAGCGAACCGCAGCGGAGATAATCTGCTCGGCATACCGGGGGTCAGATTCGGCAACAGCCAAAGCCCCGACTATCAATCCTCCATTGCAGACCTGGTTCCAGTTATGTTCGCTTTGGGCCCACCATCTTTTCTTGTAGGCGATTAGTCCCTCCTCGAGGCCGTTGTTGATTAAACCTGCCTTAATCTTTTTGCGTGTCGGGGCATCGAGATACGAATACAGCCAGTCATATCCAATGCCGACGGCGTGTGACATCTCAGCCGTGTCAAGGAAATGGGAGGGATTCCAGTCCTTGAACGCACAGACAGCTTGCAGATTCTCCACCGCCT
>Ga0209427_10001687_pt1 | contig 25592 bp, 19 predicted proteins | sample DeeMarSWOR136_30_FD_187465 | JGI IMG/M metagenome (GOLD analysis project Ga0209427, IMG submission 187465) | Marine sediment microbial communities from White Oak River estuary, North Carolina - WOR-1-36_30 (SPAdes) (version 2) | ecosystem: Environmental > Aquatic > Marine > Intertidal zone >...
TTCACTTTTGAAGAGTATCAGTGGCTGAATATGCCCTACTGTCACATGCTCCCATTCGTGGACTTCCACCAATGGGAGATCGAAACAAGAAACCCGGATATCAACAGCAGGGGATTCGAGGAATGGTGCGACTATGTCGCCCGCGCCGATTGCAGTCGCTTTGCCGAAGATCCCAAATTGATCGGGTATTTCTATTCCGATTGTCCGACCTGGGTGCATATTCGCGAACTCAATGCCTGGAAAGGACCGCTGTTCGATCCGTGGAGACTGAACTCACAGGCCGGACGCAAGGAACTACTGCAATTGTCCAGCCGCTATTACAGGATCACTCACGATGCCATTCGCCGATATGATAAGAATCATTTGATACTGGGGGATCTTTATGAGGCTCGGGCACCCTTGCCTGACGAGGTGATTAGAGCGGCAATGCCATACGTCGATGTGTTGAGCTTTCAGTGTTTCAGTGGGGCACAGATTGTCAACGACAAGCTCGGCTATTGGGCTGACTTCTCAAACAAGCCTGTTTTACTCGCTGACAGCGCCGCACGCACAAAGCCCCGCTCATCTGGGGGCTCACTCCACCCGAACCAGCATCAAAATCCGAAGGCCTATGGAGACGTCATGCGCATGCTTCAACGCATACCAGAGTGCGTAGGATTTCACCTCTGCGGGGCCTATGTCTGCAATCGGGTCCGTCGCTACGGCCTGCGGGACGAACAGGACCGGATTGACGCCGAGGCTGTGAAGGCAATCGCAAGGATCAACGATGAAATGGCTCCATGGGTGAGCGAGCAAGCAAGAGAAACCACACTGACACGTGCGCCAACAACAAACTGAGAAGTGTGAGCGGTGTGTTCACCCACACCACCGCCAACCATCCCGCCACCGACCCGTAACTGCCGGTCTTTAAATTCTCGGTCCTTTCGTCCAGGCGTCATGTCTGATAGAATCACCGTGTTTGGTTTCAAGAACTGAGCTTGTATAAACAACAGGAAAGCACCATCATGCTGTATGACAGTACGGTAGGAGCACAACGCCGGGGCCCTATCAAGAAAGGAGGATTGCAATGTGTGAGTTCTGCCTGAAGCATGGCGAGGGCAAGAAGTGGTATTTGCAGGCAAGCAACTACTCTGACGACCTACTGAGTGATATTCGCAGACGTAAGTTCATTGAGGCCTTCTTCACGGACACTGAGGCACTCGCGAGGGGTATTCAGCGTGTAGAACAACTCGAAAAGACTCCAAGATTCATAAGGGGCATAGTCAAGAGGATAATCACGGGCAAGATGAAAAAGGTTCATTATGGGCAGGTCGTGCCCATAGAGGATATCGAGCGAATCTTCGGCTTTGTGAACTCCATTGTCCGCGTGGCCTGCATCTGCCGTCACGTCAATCTCGGCAGAGAAGAACGTTACTGTTACGGAGTCAGTCTGGCACCAGACGGCGGCAGGCTCGGTGAAGTCATCAGGGGTCTTGACAAGAGTTTTCTCAACGGGCCTGACGCAGTCGGCATGGAGAGGCTAAGTAAGGATGAGGCCATTTCTGCTTTGCGCAGTCATGAACAAGATGGCCTCTGCCACAGTGTCTGGACCTTTCACGCTCCGTTTATCGGAGGAATATGTAACTGCGACCGCTCAGACTGCCTGGCCATGCGCTGCACTGTAACACACCGGATTCCCGTCATGTTTCGAGCGGAATATGTGGCTGCGGTCGATCCTGATCTGTGCAACGGTTGCCGACAGTGCATGCGTGTCTGCCAATTCGGCGCCGTATCGTATAGCGTCTCAAACAAGAAAGCGGTCATCGACCAAAGAGATTGCTATGGGTGCGGGATCTGCCGTTCTGCCTGTCGGAAGGACGCGATTAATCTTGAGGAACGCAGTAAAGCCTCTGTGGCGGCAAGCCTGTGGTGAAGAAGACCACATCTCTCTCGCCCAACTCTTCCGCAAACACGGCACAAAGGAATAACCACCCTGCCGCGACCCGCGACAGCTGGGAGGGGGTTTGTAGAGACGACCCGAAGGGTTACCCCCTGTCATAGGGGTTCTGGAGAAAGTGATGAGACGGTCTATCCCCTTACTCTTCTTGCTCATCATCGTGCTCATTCTGTGAAGAGTGTTGAATCTCTCCGATGATCTGCTTGGCTTGTTCGACACGGTTCTCGGGAACAAGCACACACGGAACCATGCCGTCAAGACAATAAGCTCCTTGCAGATTCTCGTTGGTGATCTGAACCGGGATTCCTGCGTTCTCAAGACTTGCCTTCATCAGATAGGCAAACGTAATATCGCTCGCTGTAAAGATCTCGACGTATTTGTCCATGTGACCACCTCTTTGCCTTGCCAACAGAGGACTGATTTATTGCCCACTGCCACTAATCCTCTTCTACACGCCAGAACTTCCTTTCAGACTCCCAACTCTTGGATATTTCACTGGTTGGTCGTAGGACAACCGCTTTACATTCCGTGGTGATCGTCCCATCGGGCAACAATAATTCTGCTGCGACTTTCATGCCTCTATTGCCTTTATGCTCCAGCCAGCCAACTGCCTTCAGCGAGGTATTGTTTGGTGTCGGCCTTCTATAAGTCACGTTCAGTCTTAAGGTGACAAACAGATTGTTAAAATTGCCATTCAACATGAGGTCTCGGCCCGACGTCTCATCTAAAACCGCAGCGACAATTCCACCATGTGCAATTCCGGGGTATCCGTTGAACTGTTCGGGTAGAGGCCGTAGAAGCAATGTGCATTACTCCAGAAGAGCCTACGTCTGTCCCCAGAAGATCGCCTTCGTAAAATCTCACGGAGCAGATTAGTCCATACGTGCAGTGGCGCTCCGCGCGTGCAGACCGGCCAGTCACTGCCAAAAACCACCCGATCCGGCCCAAACGTGTCGAGACAATGCGTCACAACGGGTGCGAGGACCTCGGCGCTCGCCCTGCCCTTCGGAACGCGAGCGATGATTCCGCTGATCTTGCAGATCACGTTCCGCTGCTTGGCCAGTATGTCAATATCGCGTTTCCACTGATCGGCATCATGCTGCGGCTCTCGGCCCCAGTCCAGCTTGCGCTTGAATGCCAGCGGATCGGCATTGCCGCAGTGATCGAGGATGAATCGCGTGCTGCCACATCGCTCCGTCAGCTTTGCCGCTTGCCCGATTAATCTGGGCGGTACCAGCAGATCAAAACTCATGTTCAGCCTGCCAAGCAGTCGCAGGTTCTTAATCAGCCGATCATCTTCTAATTGCCTGGGATTGTTCAGCCCATGTCGCACTCCCCTGATATAGGGATTGCCCTTGAATTGCAGGATGTAGTCCGCAAAGCTGTCCTCTAAAACCAATCCACCAATCACGGCTGCACAGGTGGGATTACTGTCGTCCTCGCATACGTTGGCAATGTATTCTGCCTCAGCCAGCTTTTGCTCGTGTGCAACAGCTACCTCCATGTAAATTGCCTTCGTGATCCCCAGATCCTCTGTCGCCTTATCGTAGTCGGCCATCGTGAAATCCCGCGTCAGCTCACCACCTGCCTTGAGCCAGGGCAATTGGAACTGATGCAGATTCCATAGATGCTGATGCGTGTCTACAATCGGAAGAACGCCGGCAGGAGGCTTCGACCCTGCGCACACAATATCCTCACAGCCGACCGCTAGTACAACTGAACCGAGAAGAAACTGCCTGCGATTCATCAAATATCCTCCCTATTAACTTTAGCCGGACAAGCACAATGTGGTCTTTCCATTCAGTGCTCCTTGTTTTGACGACATTTCTTGTCTTTCGATTTCAAGAGGTCCATATTATCACGCTCTTGCTTCCAGCGTGGGAATTATACTGGAGACCGGTTCCGCAACCATGATACCTGCCATACGGACTCGTGGCAAACATGGACACGGAAATGTAACAAAGCTCTCCTTCATTGCCATGTCGATAAACGCGACCAAAATGTGAGGCCATGGGGCGTAGGCAGACCACAATCTGAGGGCAACAAGCCAAGATTCATGTGAAGGACAAGGCCCCGTTTGGGCCAGAGATGAGGGTATCGCGACCACTTGTCTATTCGATAGAATGTCCTCAAAGAGGTTCGCCATGCGAGATTACTGTGAGTCTCACGCGTGGGGCCGGCCCGTCTACTGCGTTGCACGAGAACTGGATCTGATTCTCGCCGGCTGAGAGGACAGGAATGGCACCATCCGGCGCCATTTTGGTGACCACCTCACCTTTCGGCCCGTAGAGTACGCAATCATTGGCTGTGCCGAATTCTATGTAACTGCCCGACTGCATCTCAACCGGCAGGGTCAGTGTCTTGCCGTTGATCGTCACGGTTGGATTCTTCACCGTGCAGGCGACCATTGGCAGTGCTTTGATGGGACCGATGGCACATTCGGCTTTTTGGCCCTTCGGTAGATTGTTGTACCAGAGACTGAGCGATTCAACCATACCGAAGTTGATCGTCTCGCGGTAAACGTTGTAGAGCCATTTGCCGTCATTCCAGATGTAGTCACTCCATCGAGCTGATTCTGTTTCGACGAGCGTAAGCAGTCGCCGACCAGTGAAGTCAACCTTGATGTAACGATCCGCAACCGCACCATACGAGATGTGGCGTGGACTCTCGATCCGGATGGCTATGAGCTGGCCTTTGCCATCTCCCTCAAGCCAGACGCCTACTGCCTGATGGTCCTTCAGATTGAGATTGGGTGCGAATTTGCGGTCCAGTCTGGCCCATGCCGCGTTGCGGTCCGCCAAAGGCGGATTGCCTGAACTTGTTGCAGTGAATGTGCCCGCCTGCTCCAGCCCATTCGTTGTTGTGGCCAGTGTTGCTGTTACTCCGTTGGCAGTACGTGGTGGTCCCGTAAACTGGTTCGGATCTGAAGGATCGGCCAAGACTATGTTGTTCGCGTCATCATATGAACCTGCAGACATGAGGGCTTCAAGGCGAAATTTCACTGGTTGTTCACTGAAGGGGTTCTTTGCGGTCCATGACAAGCTCCAGGGCTCCGAACACGAGGCTGTGTGCGGGTCATAATAAGTCGGGCGGAATCGCCACTTTCCATCGTCACCCCGAAGCAATGAGAACTCTTTTCCAGGCTCGCGCAGTTTCGCCTTGACCGTCTCATCGAAGGCTTTCGCTCGACGGAGCTCCTCACATGTGCGGAGCACATCTACCGCTCGCCGAAAAAGGGGAATTCCATCGAGACGAGCACGGTCTATCGCACCTGTAAGGGAAATGCCCGCATCCCATCCAATGAGCTTGGCGCCGAGGTATTCGATGACGTCGGGATAGGTAGGTTCGACCTGCGGTGGGTTGAAATGCTGGAAATTCCACCAGCCAAGATGCAGAGGCAACAGCAACCCTCCATTAACAGAGGCCGCGTGCATATCGATGAAGCGTTTGTGTCCACGCTGTGGGTAGTCCCATGCCTGCCAGCGCGTACGAAACTGCCAGAAATGGTGCCACATAGCACTCATCTCCATACCCACCGGTTTCTTTAGATGCTTCTGGATTTCAAAGACAAATTTGTCCGCCCAGTACCAGCACTCATCCGGCCCACGCAGAATGCTACTGCCGTCGATAGCATCAAGGTAGATGCCGTCGAAGTCGCACGAGTTTACGATCTCGGCGTGGTTCCTGGCGATCTCTCCGAAGAGAGAGGATTCCGGATTGGGCACGAGAAGGCCGAAGCACTCCTTGAGATGGCGAGCTTTCACACCCTTTTGATGTGCTGCTGCCTTCGTTCCAAATGCACCGCGCTGCACCTTTGTGAAGCGCCACGGAGGTTGCTGACTCACAGCCCCGAAGGCAACGAGTTCATCATCAATATGAAGTATGACGCTGTTGTGTTCGAAGAACCCGGTAACGGTGCTCATGCCTTGCGTTGACTCGTTGACCGTGATCTCCGTGGCATCGGCATTGATGTCTTCGGCGAGACTGAAGGCTCGAAAGGCGTCAAGCCGTTTGTCCGGAACCGGACTGACATACTTCGATTGTTTGTCGATAAAAAACGCATACGTGTGGAAGATAGATCCGATTCCAGCATCATGGAGGTGCCTGACAATACCACGGTAAGTGTCCCATCCTTTGGGCCATTTTTCGGGATTCAGGGTGAAATCACCGAACCGGAAGAATCCGCTTCCTCCGTGATGGTCGATCTGGGTCACCCCGAGTTTCTTGGCCATCGCTATCCATTCGTCCACATTTGAATCCGTGAGGGAGCCGAAGTTGAATAGATACGAGCCGTGATTGAAAGGTATATCACGTGCCCAGGGCCCCGCCACCGTACAGTGGGGCATCTCATCAGCATCGGTCAATACTCGCTTGAGAGCCGGCAACATCTTCTCCATCGGCATCGCTACAATTGCAGCCTTCGCTCCTTCCATACCGAACTTGGCGTAGCATGATGCTTGCAGGCTGGTTTGAAGTGCAGGTAGCTGATTGATCCGGGTGATCAGGTTAAGAGATAGAGCGCACGAACCAAATGGCTCGTTGGGCTGCCCATTCAGATTAAGAGGAACGTTCAGGAAGACGAGCGCTTCGGTCCGCCGCGGCGGACCGCTCACGGACTCAACGGTGAGGTGGATGTAAGAGTCTCGAGGTTCGACACGAAGGACTGCTTTCGCGTCCGCCTTGTCGAACTCAATGGTCAACCGGCCATTCGCCAAGAAGGCTGAAGTTGCGGGATATTCTACACCATTGCAACGCACCAATGCACAGACTGACGGTGTATCGTGTTTTAGATAGTCAATTCCTGTGCTACAGTCGACAAATGCGAGGTTCCTTCCTTCAGCAGATATGGTGTATCGCACGTGGGCGTTCTCAATCACGATAGGCCCCGCTTGTGCGAGACTTGCCGATGAGCAGACCACGAGTATGCCAAGAACAACCTGTATTGCCTTCATAATCGGTCTCCGAATACAAGCATCCTGACATTATACAGTATCCCGCAAATCTCTGCACAATCTCCGGCAGGCCATATACAGAGATTGCTGAGTAAGGCTAGAAGAGGCCTCTCGGATGACTAACCATGCAAGTCGGTGTCCGCTTTCGAGCGGACTGCTGAGAGGGTGGCGGACCCACGGATTCATTGGACGAGTGAAATGAAAAGTATCCCCTTCGTAAAGTTATAAAGAACAAGTATTTATAATATTTAGGCCCGAAAATTTGTCGCGCATGCCTCCATTTTGTTACCGTTTTACCAAGTTTTAAGCCCATTTTTTCGCTTGATTTGCCCCCCTATAGTTACGATAGACCCAATATTATGAGAAAGGTATGGATCTACAAAAGAAAAAATATCAACGGCTGGTGAGTGGGCTGGTACGAAAGCGCTAAGCGAAAAACAAAGGCCTTGCCAAGCAAGGCTCTTGCCGAACACTATCGCCAGATAAAATACACGCAGTTGAACTCCGATGTGTTTACCGGGACCGTCACCGCCGATTGGCAGCAGATGGTTGAGTAGTATAGGCACGATAAGCAGGTAGCGGGTGTTGTCGAAGATTCACTTTATGAAGTAGCCCTCACGCTGCATCACTTCGAACGATTGACTGGGAGATGTAACTCGAAACAGATTACGCAAAACGCTGTTGATAGGTTCATACTCGAGAGAGGCCAGGAAGTCAAACGTTCGACGCTTAATAAAGACATAAGGAACCTGAAGGCATTCATTCATTGGTGCAGTAGAAATAAGTATTCGAATGGAGAAATCAAGATCAGGCAGCTGAAGGAAGACGAGAGGCCTGTGAAATACCTGTCTAATACTCAGATAAAGAAATTGCTATCAGCTTCTAAACCACATCAAACGTTGAGGATGAGAATTCTGTTGGCTTTAGGCACAGGTCTGAGACGCGGTGACATTGAATCATGGAGGGTCTCTGATGTTGACTTTGAAAACAGCTACGTAACCACAAGGAGCAAGAAGACCAGAAAGAGTATGGGCTCGCGACCTGTGCCGGTTCCAGTTATGGCGGAGCTTAAGAAGTGTGTTTCCGGATTAGATCCTGAACAAGAAAGACTATTCAGCCGTCGTTTCAACCAACACAGATGGGATAAGATACGTCAGAAGCTTAGGTTGGGTGATTTCAAATTTCACGATCTTCGCAAGACCTTTGGCTCGGTGCTTGCTCAGAACGGAATTTCCACTGCTGTCACGCAGAAGCTGCTGGAACATTCTTCGCCAACTCTGACCAACAAGGTATATACGAATGTTGATCCTGTCTTGCGTCATGCGGTGGATCAAATACCAGTTGATGACCGGCTGTAGCAAAGAATAGATGTCATCGCATAAGTTTGTCGGTGTCCGGCATCTCAAATAGCGTGGCTTGCTTTAAGGCACCTGCGCTGGAAGTGGCTTGACCGAAACACCGTGATGGCACTTGTCTCAGAAGCCCTAAATAACTGTGATGTTGGGTCGCCAGCAACATGCTTTTTCTCTGGCAACAATCCCCTATCTTTGTATAATAACGGACTGTAGGATTTCCCCGTTGGCGGTGCGGGTCGTTGGAATCGCCAGCGAAGATACAAGTTCACACGTTCGTATGACAGAGCCAAATTCACATTCTGTGGCAAGGATACTGATAGGCGATGACCAGCCGGACGTATTGAGGGCACTTCGTTTGCTGACCAAGCCCGAGGGGTACCAGGTCGAGACGGCGTCGTCGCCCGCTGGTGTCGTCGAAGCCGTCAAGGACTACGATTTTGACGTGGTTCTGATCGATTTGAACTACGCACGCGGGAGCACCTCTGGAGAGGAAGGACTGGATCTTCTTTCCCGGCTTCAGCAGATCGATAATACGCTCCCTGTGGTTGTGATGACGGCGTGGAGCAGCGTCGAGCTGGCCGTTGAGGCTATGCGTCGCGGCGCCAAGGACTTTGTGTCCAAACCGTGGAAGAACGAGCGTCTACTGGCCATCTTGCGGACCCAGATCGAGTTGAGCAGGGCTCTGCGCAGCCGGCGGCAGCTCGAAGAGGAGAATATACTGCTCAGGGACGAAACGCGCCGGCAGTTGATCGGCAAGTCGCAGGGTATCGGGCCGGTCCTGGACGCGATTGCCAGGGTCGGACCCTCCGAGGCCAATGTCCTGATTACGGGTGAGAACGGCAGTGGTAAGGGCGTGGTTGCCCAGGCGTTGCACGCGGCGTCGGCGCGGAAAGGAAAACCGCTGGTGACGGTCAATACCGGGAGCATTCCCGAGGCTGTCTTTGAAAGTGAATTATTTGGTCACGTCGCTGGCGCTTTCACGGATGCTAAGTCGGATCGCCTGGGACGCTTCAAGCTCGCCGATGGAGGCACGCTCTTCTTGGATGAAATAGCAACCATCCCCGCGAATCTTCAGGCCAAGCTTCTGCGGGTTCTTGAGAACGGCCAGTTCGAACCTGTTGGGTCTTCCAAGACCTATAGTGTCGACGTGCGGATCCTCTCGGCCACAAACGCCGACTTAGAGAAGGAGATTGCCGATGGGCGATTTCGCCGGGATCTGTTGTATCGCTTGAATACAGTCGTGGTCCGCATACCGCCGCTGCGGGATCGCAAGGATGATATCCCGCTGCTGGCAATGCATTTTTTGCGTCGACACCTCGTTCGATACCGAAAGCATTTGACAGGTTTCGACGCTGCGGCGATGCAGGCGATGTTGAACTACCGCTGGCCCGGCAACGTTCGGGAGCTCGACCATACGGTGGAGCGAGCGGTGCTGATGGCCCAGGGGGCTGTTATCCGAGAAGGTGACCTGGCGCTGGAGCCGAAGTCTGAAGAAGCCCTGAGATTTGAGGAAATGACTCTGGAAGAAATAGAGCGCTGGCTGATAAGAAAGACGATCTCCCGGTTTGGCGGTGACATAAGCAAGACAGCCAAGGCGCTAGGCCTCAGCCGCAGTGCTCTGTACCGCCGCCTCGAGAAGCATCAGCTTTAGTTTTGCGGATTGCTCGGGGCGAATTTGCATCCAACTGGAAAATGAAGTATGAGCACCACATCCTTACGGGGGCGCTGCTGACCGGAGTGGTCGGCTCGGGGGTGTCACTTTTGTTTCTGTGGAGGACGGATTACACAATTGGGCCAAAGGTGGTGGTGACGCTATTGATCCTGGCCGCCTGGCTTGGATTCGCCCTGAGTTTGAAGGCAAAGGCGGTGTTTCCCTTGCGGACCTTGTCTAATTTGCTCAGTGCACTACACGAGGGCGACTTCTCACTTCAAGTCAAGGGTGCGCGCCGCGGCGATGCGCTCGGCGAGCTAATATGGGAAGTCAACACGCTGGCCGAATCGCTGCGGGAGCAAAGGCTGGGCGCGGTCGAGGCGACCGCGCTATTGCGTAAGATCATGGCACAGATAGATGTGGCCATGTTTGGTTTTGACGGTGAAGGGCGGCTACAGTTGGCCAACGACAGCGGCAAGTGTCTTCTGGGCAGGACTGAGCACGAGCTATTGGGCTGCCACGCGGCGGAGTTGGGGCTTGCGGACTGCTTGGAGGGACCGACTCCGCGTGTAGTGGATATGGTGTTTCCAGGCGGCTTTGGACGTTGGGAATTGCGCCGTGGCAGCTACAGGGAGAGAGGGCTGTCTCATCAGCTCATATTCCTCGCCGACTTGACCCGCACCCTGCACGAGGAGGAACGCCTGGCATGGAAGCGTCTCTTTCAGGTGCTCCGCCACGAAATCGGCAACTCGCTGACACCGATCCAGTCTGCGGCCGAAAGCTTGCACAGCCTTTTGAGTCGGCAGCCCCGCCCCGAGGATTGGCAAGACGATATGCGAAACGGACTTCAGATTATCGCGGACCGTTCCGAAGCCCTTCACCGGTTTATCACCTCATACTCACGCTTGACGCATTTGCCAAAGCCGAACGTATCGTCGATCAATGTAGAGACCTTGGTGCGACACGTCGCCGGTCTCGAGACGCGCGTAGCACTGTCGATAGTTGCGGGACCCGACGTGACTATTCGAGGGGACCGTGACCAGTTAGAACAACTGCTCATAAACGTAGTCGCCAATGGTGTGGAGGCCAGCTTAGAAACTGGGCCGAGCGGCGACGGACAGGTTCAGGTGGGCTGGAAAGTGGAAGGCCAGCAGCTTCATCTTTGGGTCCAAGACGACGGCCCTGGCCTTGATGAGGACAGAGACGCCTTCATGCCCTTCTACACAACCAAGCTGCAGGGATCGGGAATAGGCCTGGCGTTGAGTCGCCAAATCGCAGAGGTTCACGGCGGTTCCCTTGCGCTGGAGAACCGCCGGGATAGACAGGGGTGTAGAGCATGCCTGCGGCTGCCACTCAAATGGTAACATTAGCGGAATGGGGATGCCTCTGACAAGCCTGATGACGGCCCAGTACCTACAAACAGGTGTTCGTTTCCGGACACCACAATCCCAAAAACGAACACACTCAGTCGCTCAAGGTCACAACCAAATGGCATGATGTACCCTTTTTGCAGTCTGAAATGGGCTTTTTTTGTGAACGTACTCTTGGCACAGTAGTTGCTAAGTAACAGTCATTCAGTGCAGATATAGCAAGGACAGGATGGAACAAAGGATATCCCATAAGGACACAATTGAGAAATGATCGATCGACAGCAAGTAAACCGAAAACCCAGAAATCTCACTGCTACCTTTGCCACGATTGTTGACTGGATTGCTGCGGGTCTGTTAGCATCGCTTCTTCTGACCGGACTCACATGCCGTATGTTCAGCCGCTTTGGCGTGGTAATCTTAGCGCTACTACTGGGACATGTAGCCTACTGCGCAATAGCTGCTACCCTCACGGAAGGAACGCATCCACCGAAGGCCTATAGAATGGGCACCTTAGCTTTCTGGGTATTACTGCTAATTCTTTTGACAATCCGGCTGCTTTGGCCTGATGGCCATACATGGAAACCATACAGGTTCGAAGATGAACTCGCCGCGATCGACGCAAGACACGCCGTAACTGATGTAGAGAACGCAGCTAACCTGTACGAGACTTTATGGAATCGCTTCGAACTCTGCGCGGCCCGCAGAGAGTTCTATGACACGCAGAGCCGTTTTCCAGCGGACCAACCGGGCAGTGACGCCGGTAAGGCAGAGGCCCTGACACCGCTGAAAGATCACTCAGATCTGATACTCAGCCTAATGAAGGCGTGCAGCAGGGACCTGTGTCAGTTTCCTGTCCAGGCACTGCCACTCGCAAAAACCGAGCCGAAACTGTCCAGGCAATGTACTAAGCTCAAGTTCTTTTCTAACTTGCTCCTGCTGGCAGCGCAACAGGACATTGAAAACGGCAGGCTAAATGACGGCCTTGAGAAATGCAAATGCGTGATCCAAATAGCTAAACATCTGTTTCAGCAATCGACAATAACGCACTTTCTTGCAGGCTTCTGTGTCGAGCGAGACGCCCTTGAGCTGGTCGCCGGACTTGCCATGGGAGACGTTCCTGGTGACATGGACCTGCGGCCAATTGCAGAGTGTATGGATTTGGAGAACAGGTTGGACGAAGATTGGGCTAGAATCGTGGAGGCTGAAAAGCTAAGAGCGAAGAACTTGTGTGGTCAATTATATGAGGTCAATGCTCAGAGAAAGATTAGATTTACCCGCAGATTCTTCAGCAAACTCGTGAGTAAGTCTCCGGGCGGAGTTGCCCCGGCAGGGTGGAAGACCAAGATAGGCGATACAATAGCACCTATAGGGTTAGCCCTGCTCATACCTTCATCACCGGAGGCTACTGGCAAGATCATCGATGATATATGTCAAAAGCGGTACCTGTCAGCAGATCGATCTGGTACTTGTGGTGTCCTGGAAAAGCAGCGGAGACTTACCCAGATGTTGCGACCTCTCCGCGGGATACGCTTGCTCACGTGCTTCCCATGGCTGGAAACCTTAGAACTGTCAGGGTTCGATGGGCCGTATTTGTACCAAGTGGCGAAACGGCGACGCTGCCGCATTCTAATCGGCTTGAGAAGCTACAAGAATCGACATGGCCACTGGCCAGCTAAATTGGAGGACGTCGAGTCTCTTGTACCAGCCGTGACTTTCATAGACCCGATTAGCGGCGGAGACTTTCGCTACCAGCTCACAAAAGGCGGTTTCAAACTCGATAAACAAAAGGTAGGGCCAAGAGCGGGTTACCGCAAAAGATCATGACAAACACATAGAAGAACTACGGTGGAAGTACCTCTCGGCACAAAAAGGACACAGTGGGTGCAACGAATGACACGGAAACTCGATGCGTTGGTAGTGCTGACGACCACGAGCCTTCGGTGCGTGGCGATTGAAATGTCAGCCATCGATAGAAACAACAGATGGAGCGTGCTCTCCGGGCTCAACGTCAGGGACCTTCACGCCTCTGCACGACCGCAGACCCTCGTGATAAAGGTCTTACTGACACACACCCACGAGGCACGCTCTATTTTGGCCAAATCTGCCAATGGATGTAGGCTCTCATACAGGGACTGTCTTGGAGAACGCTATAACACAATAAGTATACCATAAAGAAACAGCAATGTAAACAGTGGAATGAACTCGCAGCAGTCAGAGTTAAGCCAGGCAAGCGCAGATGTATTTCACAAACACTTGCTTTGCTGTGCCCGGCTTGTTGGTTGTTGGGTATAAGAAGCCTCGTTGCGTTATGCCGTTGCCGTGCAGGTAATGCATCGGGGAAATGGTACAGGTACCCATCTTTTCTGTTATCCAATGCCAGGATCATAAGCTACTACCAGACATGGATATACCGAGAAAATCAGCTAAGCATCGACGCTACATTCGCCGTAGCTTATATGCTCTGACAGTATTGTCTGTAATAGCATTGATCACAGCAGGCGTTTCTCGTTTGAAGCCGGCGGTGCCAAGTGTTGACCGCCGGGCGGTCGTGGTAGGCACGGTGGAAAGGGGTCTGATGCTTCGCAAGGTGCGGGGCGTTGGCAGCCTGGTATCAACGGAGGTTTTATGGGTACCGGCTGAGGTGAAGGGCCGCGTGCGGCGGGTACATGTTGAACCTGGCACCGTCGTGCAGCCTGATACCGTGATTTTGGAGTTGACTGACCCGTCGCTGGAGCTCGAGCTGCTCGACGCCCAGTCCAAACTGGATTCGGCGATAGCAGCTCTATCGGCCATGAGGGTGAGCTTAGAGGATCAATACTTGACCAAGGTGGCCAGCCTGGCCCGGATGGAGGCGAGCTATAAAGAAGCCGAGCTTAGGGCCGAGGTGGAACAAAAGCAGTACGACAGGCAGCTGATCTCTGAACTGCAGTTGACCCTATCCAAAAATCGCGTCGCTGACTTGGGTAAACAGTTGGAAATCGATAAGAGGCGTTTTCAGATGTTCCGCGAGCAGACCATGCCGGCACAACTGGCCGAGCAGAAGGCGTCTTTGCGCCAGGCGATATCATTTTACGAACTTAAGAAGAGTCAGACTGAGGCCCTGCGGGTACGGGCTGGAGCGGAGGGCATACTGGCGCGGGTGAGCGAGGATGACGGTATTGGGCCGGGCCAATTGGTCTCAGCGGGCACTGTCGTGGCCAAGGTCACCAACACAAAGCGCCTCAAGGCGGAACTGAAGGTGCAGGATGCCCAGGCACGCGATATCCAGATTGGACAACCGGTTGAGATTGACACCTACCACGGTGTTGTCCCGGGCAAGGTGTCGCGTATCGATCCCACGGTCATACAAGGCCACGTAACGGTGGATGTGTCGCTCGAAGGCCCGCTGCCGGAGGGTGCGCGACCAGATTTGTCCGTCGTCGGGACTATCGAGATCCAGCGTCTTGATGACGTACTCTACGTGGGACGGCCGATCTATGCTTCGCAGAACGGCGCCGTGGAACTGTTCAAGGTTGCGGACGAAGGCCAATTTGCTGTGCGGGTGCGCGTGCGGTTTGGACGCGCCTCGGTGAGCACCATTGAGGTTATGGAGGGCCTGGATCTTGGTGATCAGATTCTCTTGTCGGACATATCGCGGTGGGATGATGTCGACCGCATCCGGCTGAAATGACTCCTGGCATAGATTAGTCTGGACGAATATGCATGTGATATGTGAAGAATTACTTGGCGTCAGATTTCGGGTAGCAGAACTTATATGAGGAGCCACACAATGAATGATCAGGATCAGCCACTCATATCCTTGAAGGAAATTGGCAAGGTTTTTCAAACAGACGAAGTTGAAACGCATGCGTTGTCCGGCGTAGACATGGAGGTCAGAGAGGGAGAGTATGCCGCGGTCGACGGGCCTTCCGGTTGTGGCAAATCCACGTTGTTGTCGATAGTGGGGCTACTGGACACACCCACGTCCGGATTGTACCAATTTAAGCAACAAGACGTGACACAGCTTTCGTTATCACGGCGTGCCCGGATCCGTAACCGAGAGATTGGCTTCATCTTCCAGAGCTTCAACCTGATTGGCGATCTGACCGTCCAGGAGAATGTCCAGCTGCCGCTTTCGTACCGCGGTATGAGTGGCTCCGACCAGAAGAAGCTGACTAACGAGGCGTTAGAGAAGGTGGGCATGACCCACCGCAGACAGCATTATCCCGCCCAGCTCTCCGGTGGCCAGCAGCAGCGCGTCGCGGTAGCTCGCGCAATCGTTGGCAAGCCCTCGATACTTCTGGCCGACGAGCCGACGGGCAATCTCGATTCTAAGAACGCCGAGGCGGTAATGGAACTGCTCGCCGATCTGCACCGGGAGGGTGCGACTATATGTATGGTAACTCACGACCCCCGCTGGGTCCACTACGCAGATCGTACTATTCATCTGTTTGACGGACGGATAGTGGCGGACGAAGAAACCATGGAGGTAAAGTAAATGCGCGCCATCTTACAGGATGTCCGTTACGGATGTCGAACGCTCGTCAGGAACCCCGGTTTTGCTGTCGTCACTGTTCTGACACTGGCTATTGCTATTGGCGCAACGTCCGCGATCTATAGTGTCGTGCGCAGCACAATCATCGATCCGTTGCCGTTGCCGGATGCGGACCGACTGATGTTCTTAGAGAGTTACAACACAAAGGAGGGCATGGACAGCCTGGGAGTCAATCCGGTCGTAGTCTCCGAGCTAAGGGCGAATGCCGATGTGTTCACGAATCTTGTTTGCTATGACTCAGTGCGCGCCAAGCTTCAGGGCAGGGAGTTCACCGAGCTGATTCCAGGTGCGCGCGTGTCACCAGACTTCTTCGGGCTCTGGCGGACACCTCCGGCGATGGGCAGGCTGTTCACTGTAGATGACAACCGACCCGGCGCCGAGAAAACCATCATTCTGAGCGATTCCTTTTGGAGAGGTAAGCTGGGCGGCGACCCGGCAATCGTTGGCAAGAGCATCGAGTTGAGCGACTGGAACCTTATGAGTCAAATCGAGCCACACACAGTCGTCGGTGTGATGCCGCCGCACTTCAAGTTCCCCAGTGGCAACGTTCGTTTTTGGAGGCCGGGCGACGACCCAGGTGTTCAAATTAAGAACGGGGCTCCGGACCCCATGCAGTATTGGCTGAGAAACTACAGAGTCATCTTTCGAGTACCGGAAGGGGTGCCGGTGGAACAAACGCAAGCCATCCTTGATACTATTTCCGCACGCCACACCAAGGATCACAAGATGTATAACGAAGGATGGCAAATGCGGGTGCTGCCAGTGAGGCGAATGTTCGCCGACGATAAAGTCCGACGAACGCTGTGGACGCTCTTTGCAGTCATAGGGCTTGTTTGGCTGATCGCCTGTGCGAATGTCGCTAATCTTCTGATCGCCCGCGCCGAGGCACGCCAGCACGAGATGGCGGTGCGCGGCGCTTTGGGCGCGGCACGGGCACGTTTAATCCGGCAGCTTCTGACTGAAAGTCTGCTCATCGCGGTCATCGGCGGACTGTGCGGACTCGTTCTAACCTGGTGGGGCATTCATACACTTGATGCTTTCACTGGTGGAATCCGCATAAAACCGCTTGAATTGAATTGGAGCGTCTTTGCATCGTCGATGGCAGTGGCCCTGATCACAGGCATAGTCTTTGGCCTCGCACCTGCATGGCAAGCGTCCAGGCCGCGATTGCAGGAAACGTTGAAACAAACCGGCGCCTCGACGACCCAAAACAGACACGCCCGTTTGCTGGCGCGCGGACTGATAGTGGGCGAAGTAGCGCTTGCAGTCATGCTGCTTTCCGGCGCCGGGCTGATGGTACAAAGTGTTATCCGTCTGATGAGGGTAGATGTGGGTTTTCGCCCCGACAATCTCTTGACCGTCCATGTGACGCCGCCGTTCACCAAATACCCAAGAGGAGATAAGGAGCGACATACGCCCTTTATGCACAATCTTTACGAGCGTTTTGGCGCGCTGCCTGGCGTGGCATCTGTGGGTATTTGGACGGGTTCGCTCGGCATACGCGAATACACCGCAGTAGGTGAAGAGCGACCCATCCGAATAATGCGACAGGGCTGCGGCCTCGAGGACGAAAATCCCTTCGTGACCATGGGTGCGCCGTTGATCGAGGGGCGCTTCCTCGACCGAACTGATCTTGGCCGAGACACGGTCGTCGTGAACGAAGCCTTGGCCAAAGCAGCCTGGCCGGGCCAGAGCATCGTCGGCAAACGCATTCGCAGCTTGCCATTGCGCGACTGGGGCCAAGAGGAATGGGAGGTCGTCGGCGTGGTGGGGGACACCAAGCTTTACGCCTACGATCAAGAGTCCAAGCCCACCTTCTTCTGCCCCAGCCAAGAAGCCTATGGTAGTGGAAGTCCGCACCTCTTTCTTATCCGAACGCAAGTTGAACCGGCGTCCTTGATCCATCCCATTCAGCTGGCGATCAAAGAGGTGGAGCCGGACGTGTTCACGCCAAGCATCCAGATCATTTCCGACCAGCTTTATAGTGCAACGCAAGGCCGCCGCACTTTCATGCTCTACCTGGCACTCTTCGCAGGTGTTGGTTTGGCCCTTGCGGCGATCGGTTTGTATGGAATTCTCGCCCATGCCGTGACGCGCCGAACGCGAGAGATCGGCATTCGCATAGCAGTCGGCGCCACTCCGGACATGATTCGAAATACTCTCCTCGGCGAGGGCATGAAACTGACATTCATTGGGCTTGGGTGTGGTCTTGTTGGGTCGTTAGGTATTACGAGATTTCTGCGAAATCAGCTTTTCAATGTGTCACCTCAAGACCCATTGACACTTGCGATGATATCCGTTTTTCTGCTGTTTGTCGCCGCGATGGCCTGCTTGATACCCGCCCGCCGTGCCATGAAGATCGACCCTATGACTGCACTGAGGTACGAATAACGTCAGAGAAATTACAGAGGTGTTACCATGAGGGCTTTACATCAAGACATCCTTTTCGGCTTGCGTATGTTGAGAAGGAATCCGGGATTTGCTCTGACGGCGATACTGTGTCTGGGTCTGGGCATCGGCGCCTGTACGGCGATTCTCAGTGTGGTCAACCAGGTACTGCTGCGCCCCTTGCCCTTTACTGATTCCAAGCGTCTTATGGTGATTAACGAATACGACTTGGAACAGGGCCGTCACATGCAAGTCTCGCCAGAGATATTTCTTGATCTGCAGCAGCAAACACGGTCCTTTGAAGATATTGCCTGCTTCGGTCATACCGTGATCCACCTGACTGGCGGCGAATTCCCCGAAGCTGTCGAGGCCTCCGGCGTTTCTACAAATCTATTTAGCGTACTGGGCGTCAAGCCTTTGCTCGGCCGTGCCTTTTTGCCGGATGAGGACCAGCCCGGCAAGGACGACGTTGTGATCATAAGCTACGGTCTTTGGCAGCGGCGGTTCGGCGGCGACCCGAACCTCGTGGGAAAGACGATTTCATGTGTCGACCTATATGCCGATCGTGCTCGCAGCGGAGAGAGGATTTGGACCGTCGGGGGGGTCATGCCGTCCGGGTTCCGACCATCTTCCTTCTACCGATTCGATATCTGGATGCCAAAGCTGCTCCAGCGGCGTGATGAATCGCACGCCCGTGGGTCCCGTGGCCTGGCTGCGATCGCCCGCTTGAAGTCCGACGCCACCCAACGCCAAGTCCGGGCCGAGGTGGATCTTCTCGCCCGACGGCTCGCAGCCAAATACCCCGATGTCTATGAGAGTTGGACAATCCGTGTCAGGCCGCTGCGATTGACATTCATGGACGAGGAAGTTCAACAATCTTTGTTAATGTTGGCTGGGGCCGTGGCCTTTGTTTTGCTCATCGCCTGTGCCAACGTGGCCGGTATGCTGCTGGCTCGGGCGGCCGCCCGGAAGAAGGAGGTGGCCGTTCGTGCCACCCTGGGCGCAGGGCGCCGGCGGCTGATTCAACAACTACTCACCGAGAGTGTTATGCTGTCGCTCTTGGGTGCAGCCTTAGGGGTCCTTATAGCTCACTGGGGTATTGGTCTGCTCAAGCCGGTCGTTTCCAGAGCTCTTCCGTTGTCTGGTGACATCGGCGTGGACGTGTGGACGCTTGGCTGGACTCTGCTCATCATGCTGGCGACAGGCGTCGGCTTTGGCCTTGCGCCGGCCTTGCAGTTATCCAAGCCGAACCTGACCGAACTACTCAAAGAAGGAGGCGGAGCCGGCTCGGTTGGCGGCAGCGGCCGCAAGCCTCTTCGAAGTCTTTTGGTTGTATCGCAAGTTGCCTTGACACTGATGCTGCTCATCGGTGCTGGGCTGCTTATTCAAACCCTCATCCGGCTGTTGAACGTCGATCCGGGTTTTGAGCCGGGCAACTTAATGGAATTCGAAATAAGGCTACCCGGGGTGAGATACGAGGAATCCAGCCAGAGAGTCGCCTTCTATGAGGGGCTCTTCCAACGCGTCCGGTCTCTGCCCGGCGTCCGGTCCGTCGCAGCCGTCACGGGGGGAATAGGCTTCGAATTCACCGGTGAGGGACAGACGACCTCTATTGGGCTAAGCGTGTGCCGATGCAGTGTTGGGACGTGTGACTATCTGCGCACCGTGGGCGTTCCCTTGCTGCAGGGCCGTTACTTCACCAGAGCAGACATTGCAGCTTCCGACAATAACGTCATTATCAATCAAACGGCGGTCCGTCAACTTTGGCTCGGTGAGAATCCAATAGGAAAGCGGCTTACATACGGCGGGGGTGGACCATCGTTAACCATTATCGGTGTGGTGGCGGCTCCCAGGCTTTGGGCCCGTGCTTACGAGCAGGGACCCGCACTTTATATGCCGTATGGAACGTGGACTAAACTGCACAGCCTACATGGTCGGCCCCGCTGGGCTGGCTTTGTCGTCCGCTCGGCCGGGAACCCGTTTGATCTGGTCCCGGCCATTCGGCGGGAAATAGCCGCTCTGGACAGCCGGCTGCCGATACACGAGTTTGTCAAGTTCGAGGATAGACTGCGAAGATCTACCGCCCGACAGCGGCTCTATATGCAGTTGCTCAGCATTTTTGCAGTCATAGGCTTGGTCCTTTCGGCGGCTGGTATATATGGGCTTATTTCGTACTCGGTCGCCCAGCGTACGCACGAGATCGGTATCCGCATGGCCTTAGGCTCACGGCGCAGCGATGTGCTTAGGCTCGTAATCAAAAAGGGACTGAGCCTAATTGCAGTCGGCATGGCCATCGGCGTGGCTGGCGCATTGGTCCTGACGCGAGTGCTCAGAAACCTTCTTTACGGTGTGACCTCAACCGACCTGGCGACCTTCATAGCTGTCAGTCTATTGTTGGCGGTGGTTGGGTTGATAGCCAGCTACATCCCCGCGCGGAGGGCGACCAAGATCGATCCGGTGAATGCACTTAGGTATGAATGAGGAACTCAAATGCGACAAAAGAAACGACATAGACTTAGAATTGGATACGCTTCATGGACCCGGCGCGTTCGCCGATGGGTCATGGTGGGCTCTCTTGGAGTAGTGCTGACAGGCTGTGGAACTCCAACCGTCGAGGAGGACCCGAAGGTCAAGGCGCTGACAAGGCAGCTCAGCGAAATCGAGACGGTCCGACTTGAGGAGCAGTCATCCTCGGAACCGGTTACAGTCGAGGAAGCTACGGTCGAGGTCATTGGGCAAATAACAGATCCAAATGAGTCACGTCCCGCAGTTCAACTAACTCTTGAAGAAGCTCGCGCTGCGGCACTCGAGAACAATCTTGACCTGAAGCTCGAACTGATCGACCCAACCATGGCCCAACTGGCCGTGGATCAGGAACGTGCCAAATTTGAGTCACTCTTCTTCGGCTCAGTCCGACACAGTGAAACGGAAGCTGTGGGCACCGGCACCCGATCCAGGAGCACATCATACGATGTCGGCATTGAGTCGCCGCTTCACACGGGTGGCTCGGTTGCCATAGGTGTTCCGTTCAGTGACAGTGACTCCGACAGCGAGGACTTCGACGGCGTTGCCGACGCGGCCGTGAGCGTCTCGGTCATCCAGTCGCTGCTTAGAGGTGCAGGCACCCGCATAAACATGCATTCGATTCGCATCGCGCAACACGAGAAGCATATCACCGATGCCTGGACGAAACTCTCGGCGATCAATATCCTGGCCGGGGTCGACATTACGTACTGGAGTCTTTTCGCGGCTCGTCGTGAGCTTGAGGTACGCCGCGAACAGTACAAGCTGGCCGAAAACCAGTTGACTCACGCTCGCGATAAGGTTGAGGCCGGCGCGGCGCGGGGGATTGAGATCGTTCGGGCAGAAGCCGGATTGGGATCGCGCCTTGAGGATGTGATCAACGCCGAAACGACGGTTCGCAACTACGAACGCGACCTCAGGCGAATTATGAACCGTGACGATATGCCGGTGGAGTCAGAGATCGCGATTATCACTGTGACTGAACCCAATCCATTGGGGCTGGACCTGGACGAGGAGGTGCTGGCCGAGGCCGCTATCGCCAATCGAATGGATATGATCCAGATGGAGTTGCGGTTGGCCGCCGGTGAGCTGAGCATCGACCTGGCCCGCAATGCCACGCTGCCTAATGCTACGCTAAGCTATACGTACACGGGCAGGGCTCAGTCTGAGACCATTGGTGGGGCGCTCGGGCATCTGGCCGGCAATTCGTTTGCGGATCATTCGATCGGCCTATCGGCAAGCATACCGTTAGGCAACGAAGTCGCCAAAGCACGGCTGCACCGCGCCCGACTTCAGCAGATGCGAACTGTTATGTCGCGCGAGCGCCTGCAATTACAGATTCGCCAACAAGTGCAGGAGGCGGTGAACGAGCTGAGGCAGAACTGGCGGCGAATCCTGGCGGCGGCACAGGCCGTAACCGCCGCCTATCGCGACTATGAGGTCGAGCAGTCTCAATTCCAGCTCGGCGAGAGCACGAGCACCTTTGTACTTCTTGCCGCCGGGCGCTTGGCCGATGCGCAATTGCGAAAAATACGGGCCTTTGTGCAGTACGAGATCGCCAAGGTGAACCTTGCTCGTACCACCGGCACGCTCCTCGGGTATGGGCGGATCCAATTGGAGCCGCCTGACATCAACATCAAATAGCTCAAGCCGGCGACTCGGGTATGGAAATAGCAAGTATAACATTGCTCGTGTTCCGACCAGAGGTCGCCCCAGATCGTCCGGTTGACCTTGTCCGCCGGGACCCCCTCGGGGCCTTCGCCAAGCACCCTTGTCGGATTCTCCCGCCGCCACTGGGCGTGGAAGTAGGCCGTGTCGGCAGGAAAATCCCTGTCGTAGAGCTCGTACTCGATGTGGTACCAGAAGGCACGGATGGGCCTCAGGTCCCCGTTTTCCAGAGTGATTCGACCCTCTTTCCGAAACGGCATGGGAAAATACGCGTTGTAGGCTGTGGTACCCGGTCCGTGGTTGACCACCACGAAGGGCGAGGCAAAGAGGCGAACGTTGCAATCGCCGGTGGCAAAGAAGTCCCCCAGGGGGACCTGAACGCTGGGACCGTCCTCCCCATCCCAGTACATTCGGAGGACCGCTGTCCGGAGGATCGTCGGCGGTCCTGCCGGTGTGCAGTAGATGTGGGTGATGCAGCCGGGTCCATCCATCCGAAAAAGTTCCTTCGTCTCGCCAGGCTGGATGGAGAGGAAATCCCGGTTTCCACCGGTGTGATCCCAGCTCGAGATCCTCCCCGTGCGGACATTCCGGGTCCTGTAGATGGCCCCCTCGAAGGGATCCATGCCTTGTGATTCTCCGGCAAGCGGACAGAGGGCAAGGAAGCCGAGAAACGCTGTCTGGACTGCAAACATAAAATTCCTCCTATCAATACATAGTGCAACTTATTTGTACTGCAATTTTCAACCCGTCGGCCTCTTCGCAAGAAACTGGGGGGCCGAGGAGGCGAAATTTGCTGACGCTATCTAAAACCCTACGATCATTCTCCTGGCGGTCCAGAGGATGAATTGTTACACTTGTCTTTGTGAGCTGTGTTTGGAACAAGAGTATAATGAAAGAAGAAACCATGCCAAGATAATGTAATTGAATGGCCGCACTTTATCCACAAAATTTGAAAGGTTGAGACGTGGGCTACGAGAACCTTGATGAATTCTGGGCCCAAAACAAGCAGGCCATCGGCCAGGCCTTGATCCAGGGAATAGACGCATTGGCTCAGGTTTTGCAAGCAAGCGCTAAGGCATTCGGGCTTATCCAGCGAGTCCAGGGCAAATCAGTCCAGTGGTTAACGCATGAAGGGGAGATTGCTTTGATGTTCTGCGTTGTTCCTGACCCGCGTGACCTTGGGCACGTCTTAGATACATATGCACAAGTCAAAGAACACCGGCCCAAACTCACTGCTATGTTTGTGCATCAATGGACCGACGGGGAGAACAACTGGGATGCGTTTCTGATTACGCCGCAGCGTGCTATGCAACATGCTGATCGGATCTGGGGATCAAAAACTATACGGGAACGAGGCCCCCAATTACGCGAGGATATCTATAGGCTGTTCGCATGTGACCGCGAGTTCCCCGATCCTGGATGCGCCGGCTGGGCTGAACTGCTCGCAGGTCCTATTGAGGGTGTCTATAACCAGTTGAGTGCACTTGCCGACCAACACAACTGCGAGCAGACCGTTAAGGACGAAACAGTACAATGGGCCAGTGCCGATGGAGAGTTGCAGGCCATGTTCTTTGTTCTGCCTGAGCCTGCGGACATAGAAGCAGTGATTCAAATCTATGAGAAAATCCACCGGAGTCAATGCCCTGTATCATTCGTGTTCGTCAAGTCCGACAGGCCCGGGCTATATGACATCTTCCGCCTATCGGCACGCAGTTACTTGGAGCACCACAACCAAGCCAAAGCCTGGGCTGGGGAGAAGACGACAGTCACTGGTGTGGTTGGTACACCCATCAAGCAGCTTGAAAACCTTCGATGGGTCCCGCGTTGGGCTTCGCACGTGGGCTGTATCAAGGGATGCTTGAATTACCTTGGCATCGATATATCGGATGCATGGCTATTTGGTGCCACAGGCCATGCATTTGTCCTCAATATTTCTCCAAGCCTATGTCCCAGCGGCCCCACGGATTGGGATACCCGCCAGTTCCTGAGCTTGGGTCGTAACATTGGCTATCTTGTCGAATGCTTGGACGACTACTGCCCCAAACAGAATCATGATCTGCGAGATGCACAGGAGCGGGCTTGGGAACACGTTAGGCGCGCTATCGACCAGGGTCTGCCGTGCTATGGCTGGGAGCTTGATATACCGGAGTACTTCGTCGTCTATGGTTACGATGAGACAGGCTACTACATCTCCGGCCCCGGGTGCGACGAGGGTAAAGGCCCAATTCCCAAGCAATATCTTGGTAGATCAGAGATTGGTGTGGTCCTGGTTTCCACTCTCAAGCCGACAGCGCCAGCAGATGATCGTAAGACTGTGTATGAGGCCCTGACCTACGCCTCGGAGCTGGGGCACAATCGCCTGAAATGGACTGATCGCACAGGGGGTCTTAAAGGCTACGACACATGGATTCGCGCGATGGAGACTGGCATTGCAGACAGGTTCGGACTTGGCTACAACGCGGCCGTGTGGGCCGAATCCAGACAATTTGCTGTCCAATTCCTGAAGGAAGCCCAGGAAAGGTTGGATAATGGTTTAAAGCCACTTTTTACTGCTGCACTTGGGCACTATCAGACAGTAGCCCAGAACCTCAAGGCCGTTTCAGGTAAGTACCCGTTCAAAGAATGTGAAGATGAGCATACACCGGTCGACGAAGACAGTCGTGAAGCAGTGGAGGCGCTCAAGCGCGCACGTGACGCTGAGGCGGCCGGTCTCAATGTATTGGCCGAATTGATACATGGACTAGCATGAGAAACGAGACAAATGGATGACTCGATTTCTTACGTGCTTGCTATTTCACTATGGATTCTCTATGCGATCCAGACCAGCGACATTCAGCTCTTGTCGGAGATCGAACCTTATCACAGCGACTTTCTGAAGGTCTCCGATATGGGATTCCACAAATCTGTGCGTCAGTAAAAGTCCGGATCGATCTCGCCACCCGATCCGTGCACAGATGCCTCCAAAACGCCCCCATTTTCATCCGTAGGCGACTACAACCGATGTACAACTATACAACCCCTTATCCTCCAATTCCACAAAATTCCTGTCCCATAAACCCTGTACTATCAGCGATTTATGAAAAAGTGAAAATTTTACAACAGTTTTCCGAGGCGGTAAAACGGGCCTGGTTCAAAAACGGCTGATTTGGGGTAACAGTAGTGAGAGAGTGAGTACCATTGCTGAGCACCGGGAATGATTGTGGTGGCAAGGCTGA
>Ga0209427_10001688_pt1 | contig 25584 bp, 21 predicted proteins | sample DeeMarSWOR136_30_FD_187465 | JGI IMG/M metagenome (GOLD analysis project Ga0209427, IMG submission 187465) | Marine sediment microbial communities from White Oak River estuary, North Carolina - WOR-1-36_30 (SPAdes) (version 2) | ecosystem: Environmental > Aquatic > Marine > Intertidal zone >...
ATTGACATCAACTTTATTGTATTTTACAATCTCATATTTGCTACGATCAATATGAAAAGGAATTGTTGCATCAACACCAACTTTTGCAGTAAGGGTTTTTTTACCCTCTTCATGTTTTGCAGAAGGATCCAGCGAGCTACCAGGTGAATCAGATTTAACAATTAAGTCTTTATCTCCTTGAAAACGTGTAGCAATAGACCATTCAACAGCAGTTGGATTATAAATATCAACATCTTCATCAATTATAACAACATGTTTCATACTCTTATGACCATTAAATGCAGCCTCAATTGCTTTTTTACCATCAGCAGGATTTTTTTTCTCAATCTGAACAATACCATGGAGCCACGAACCACCACCTAAAGTGATAAGTACGTTTTTACATTTAACAACCTTGCTTACTTCATCATATATAGTTGGCTCTTTTGGCATACCCATTAGGTTTTTGTGTTCAAAACGACCTGGAATTAATGTCTGATACATTGCATTCTTTCTATGAGTGATACAATCCACAATAAAAACTGGTTCTTGTCTCTCAAAATCTCTAGTTTCTGTTAAATCAAGAAAAGGACCTTCTTTGTCAACATTTTTTGTAAGTCTTCCTTCTATTACAAACTCTGATTCTGCTGGAACTTCAAGATCTTTAGTCACACATTTTACCATTGACATATTATCAAGAGAATTAGCTATTGCAAACTCATCAACACCAGAAGAAGGACCAAGAGAAGCAGCAACCATTACAGATACAGAATTACCTATACAAACTGCCATTTCTAGATCTTCTTTCAATTTATCGTAAGTAGTTCTAGTTTGTCTACCTTTAATAAGTCTAGCAGTGAATGTGTTTTTACTTCTCTGCATTAATCTATGATAAGCAACGTTTCTACCAGTGCTAGGATCTTTAATAGTAGATACTGTTGCTGTTGCATAGCGACCACCATCACCAGGTAAATGAAACAGTAGTGGCAGTTTATCTATATCAGGATTTTTATTAACAACTTCTTGACAAGGGGCTTTATCCACCATTTTTGGTTGAGTAGGATTTCTAAGTGCATCAACCAATTTCAGTAAAAGTTTTTCTTTTGATGTACCAAGTGCTTCAGCAATAATATCTCGATCAGATGTTATACCGCCAAAAACTGGGAAATCATAACCTTTAACATTCTCAAAAATTACTGGTTTTTCATCCAAAGAATAAATAATATTGGCAATTTCATACTTTACAGAAACTTCTTTTTTTATACGAACAAGTTTATCTTCAGATTCTAATCTAGTTAGAAAATTGCGTAGATTCATTATATATTCTCCCTTCTAGAAGCACCAATAACAGTTTTTAGGCTTTGAAAACCCTCTTTTTCAATAGCATTAGCAACGTCTTCCTGAACATCTTTACCTGGAGTTAAAGCGATAATGCTACCTCCTAGACCTCCGCCTGTTAGCTTTGCACCAATCGCACCATTGTCTCTTGCTAATTTCACCATAAAATCCAATTCCTTTGACGAAACTTCAATTTGTTGTAAAAGTTTATGATTCTCATTCATTAACTTTCCGATTTCTTGATAATCTTCATTTATTAATGCGTTTTTAGCTAGATAAGCTATATTTTCAGCTCTATCAAAAATTTCCTCATATTTTTTTGGATTTTTTTCTTTTCTTTCACGAACACCAGCAACCGCTGCAGCGGTATTTGCAACCTTACCCGAATCACCCATTACAATTTCAATCGGTCCAGGTATAGCAATTTTATCAACGATATTATTTTCACCTTTTTCAAACCAAATAAGACCGCCATAAGCAGAAGCTGTATTATCTATACCAGAGGGAGTTCCATGATATCCTTTTTCTCCTTCAAAAGCAATATCGTTTATCTCTTCATCAGATAGATTTAGATTATAATGAGTTGATAATGCTCTTGCAATAGCAACACAAGAAGCAGCACTAGCACCTATTCCACTAGAACAATGTAATGTTCCGTCAAGAGTTATTTCAATACCTTTGCTGGATAAATCTATATTCATTTTTTTTAAAATCCTATTTATTGAATCTTTTTGCTGCTCAAGTTTATCCTCTTTGTATCTAGGAGTAGCTTTTCTATTATCAATTATTTTCCAGCCCATATCATCTATCGGATTAACTTTTGCAACAGTATATTTTCCAATAGCTGTAACAATAGCGGGAATTCCATATACCACAAAATGCTCATTAAACAAAATAGCTTTCCCAAAACCTATGCCCTCGCCCGACATTTATATCACATAAAGCATATCAGATTGTTCTAATTGAAATACCATAATTAGTATAAGTTTTTATTGATTTTGGTTTAAGCTTTTATGTTTTAGAAAAATATTTAATAATGAAGCAATTTAGTTAGTACTAGCAAAGGTTGAAAAATTATAATGAAAACAATAAAAGAATTAGGAGAGTATAATTTCAAATATAATTTAAAAATAAGGGAAATTTTTGGTATAAAAAGATCAGTTTTATTCTGGAAATATGTTGACTATATTGCCTGTAAATTGGATAAAATAGCAAAAACTTATGAAGATACAGTTGGTAGAGAATATAAGAAAGAAATAGAAAATTTTGATTTAAAAAATGATAAAAAAATATTACATATTGGTTGTGGAGCATATCCTATAACTGCTATGATTCTTGCTAGTTTAGAAAATGTAAAAATTGTAACAATCGATAGTAGTCGTAGATCAATAAAATGTGCAAATAAGGTTATAAAAAAAAATAAACTAGATAATAAGATAAAAGCAGAATATGGCGATGCTATAAAATATCCCTTAAATGGTTTTGATACAATAATAATATCAGGCTGCTCAGTTCCAAAAATTCAGGTTTTTAGTTATATAATAAAAAATGCTAAACCTAATTCAAAAATTATTATCAGGGATACATTTTTAGATATTGAATCAATACTAAGTAAAATTGATCTAAATCAGGAAGTAATAATTGCTAAAAAAATTAAAAATCACGCTTTTTCTAACTCAAACTGGACTTCCTACTGTTTATTAAAAAAATAATTATTTTTTCTAATAATTTTTTTTCTATTACCATCACCTGCTTCTGTTAAACAAAATATAAAACCTAAAAAGCCTGGAAATATGTCGGTTATTAAGAATCCTACAAGAGTAAATACTAGAATTTCTTCTTTAGCAACGCTAAAAAAAGTTGAAAAAATCATAATAGATGTAAACTCCCGCATACCCAAACCAGCAATAGTTATTGGTAAATAACCAGCAATATTTGCAATTGGAAAAAGAACTAAAAAATAAATATACGGTATATTAACACTCATTGCATATACAACAATATATTCTTGACTAAATATTAAAATCCAAACAACTAAACCCAAAACAAAAGGAATTATTAATCGATTTAATTTTGGAAAATCATTATAAAATGTATCTATAAACCTATATAAGCTACCTTTTAGTTTTTTTGGAATAAAATATTTCACAAGTCTGTAGAAGAATTTTTCTCCTCTTTCTTTTTTAATGAAATAAAATAAAATTAATCCAATTATTGTAAAAAATACAATTAATATCGTAAATATCTCAGGGTAAGACCCAAATATAATAAATGCCCCAATTAAAATAATAAAATATTCAGCAATTGTACGTACAGTAGTATCTATAAAAATATTTACAAATAATTTTCCATATGGTTCACCAGTTTTCTCTTTAATATAAGGAATTCTCATTAAATGTCCTAAAAATCCAGGTGTTATACTAGAATAAAAATATCCTATCATGTAAATTTTTAATAATTGATAAAAATTTAGTTTAATTTTTTGTTCTTTTAATATTATATCCCATACATAGATTTTTATTAAAATTATTGGAAGTAAAAGTGACATTGATATAACTATAAAAATTGGATTAATAGAAAAAAATGCTATTTTTATTTTTTCTAAATCTAGATTTATTATTATAATTATTAATATTATAATTCCTATTAATGGGAGGAATTTTTTTATGTATCTGAGAATTTTTTCTGCCAATAGTTATAACGTAAGGTTTGTTGTTTATTTATTATTACGGAAAAAAAGAAATCTTAATTGAATAATTTAGTATTAAAAAGTAATACAAATTTATTGATTGATATAGGATTTTTTCATTATATTTTATATATTCATTGTGTTAAATTAATTGGTAATTTTTGTATTAAAAATTTATATTTACCCTGGGGTGAAAGTATTATTTGATCAACAAAATGTACTGATAATGAAAAACCATGTCCTAATTTTTTTTGAAAATTTTTAAGAATTGTTTTAGTATCAATTTCTGAATAATTTTCTCCTTTTACAATGTTAATAATAACCTTTCCTTTTGTATCCTGATAAAGTTGACATTCTTTAACATTTAATGATGATTTAACCATTAAACCATAAAGACCAATTATATTTACTAATTGATTTGTTTTTGACACAAGATGCTCTTGCAATCTTCCTTGAATTCTTTCCAATAACAGATAGTTTCTTCCACATTTACATTTTTTATTAGTATATACTCCTAAATCACCAGTTCTATATCTAATAAATGGAAATATATGTGTAATAAAACCAGTGCAAACAATCTCACCTATTTCTCCATCTTTTAATACTGGTAAACCTTCTTTTCCAATTAATTCTACAAGTCCATATTCAGAAAACATGTGATAATAGTTATTATACTCGCAACTACCACCTAATCCAACTGGTTCCCTAAGTCCATATTGGTTATGAACACGGCATTGAAAAAAATTTTCTAATAAATCCCTCTGCCAATCATAAAGTGTTTCTGCAAGACATACAATAATATTGACACTAGGAAAACATTCAAGATTATTTTTCTTCATGTAAATAGCAAGATTTGTTATTGCTGAAGGATAACTCAAAATATGCTTAGGTTTTAATTTTCGTATTTTTTCCACAAAAATAGACATATATTTATCATTCATAAAAAATGATGACAAAACCAATGTTCTTCCAAACAATTGATATTTAAATGGTACGTCTTCTCCAGTAATAAAAACACATTTATCAAAATAAGAGCGGCCCGTCCAGTCCATCCAGAGTTTTGCAAATGCCATTTGTTTAGATAAAGTTGCACCTTTTTCTATATAAAAAGTCAGGGGTTGCCCAGTTGAACCTCCTGTTATAAAAAGTTCAAAACTAGTTTTAGGATAATTTGTTGCTTTTAGATCTTCCTGGTTTTCTTTTATTATATCCTTTGTTAAAAAAGGAAGTTTTTGCAAATCAGAAAGTGACTGAATATCTTTTGGTTTTAAACCTATTTTATCAAACATTTTTGTATAATATGGTACATGTTCATAAGCATGATTCAACAATTTATATAATTCCTGCATTTGGTATTGTTCTAATTGTTGTTGGGTCCACCATTGGGATTTTTTTAAAAATTTATATTTTTTTCTAAAGTCCTTGTAATAAAATAATGTTCGTAGGTTCATGTTATTTATTGATAAATTAGTCAAAATATACACCCAAACAATCTTTTGAATTTTAGCCATTTTTTAGCAATTTATATTTTTTATTTCGAATACCTAAATAATCTTTTCTGTTAAAATAATGAAGTTTATTAGTTATGGATAAATAATGAATTTGTGGATAAATCAAATTTTGATAAAACATTACATTATGAATTAATAAAAAAATATTTTATTAAAAGTGCTACTAATAAAAAAGGTTACTATAAATCCAAAAGTATTTATGAAATAAATAAGGATACAAAAAGACGTAGTGATTGGAAAAATTATACATCTGCACTAGATGAAATATTAAAAAATGATAGGCAGATTGAAAGTACAATTGACATTGGATGCGGAATGGGAAATTTTATTTTAGAACTTGTTAATCGAAAGCAGTTTAAAAAAATATTTGGTATTGATTTTGTAAAAGAAACTTTTGATATAGCTAGAGAAAATAAGCAACATTTTGGAAATATTGATTTTATTCAAGGCAATATGTTAAGTTTACCATTTAAAAATAGAAGTTTTGATTTAACATTTTGTTTAAATGTTTTACATCATGTTCACAAAAATGATTTTACTTTAGCAATTTATGAATTAACACGCATTACAAATAAATATTTGATGATAGAAATAAGAAATAAAAATAATTTTTTAGAATTTTTATATCAAAAAATTTTATTGCCAAAATTCTATAGGAGTCTACCTCAATTTACAAACTCAATTACTGAAGTAAATAATCTAATGAAACAAAATGGATTTGGATTAAAAATAATAAAAGGAAGAATCCCTTTTACATGGGCTTGCAGGCATCTTGTATTGGTATATAAGAGAATTTAATATTAGGTGGTACTTTGTTGAACAAAAAAAACAAGTTTTTAAAATTTCTAATAAATAGTAGGAGAATTATTTCTTGTTATAATTATAATTTTTTAGAGTTACTTGCAACTAGAATTAAGTTTTTTGAAAAACTTTTAATGAATTGGCGTAAACCAGTTTTTCTAAATGAAATAAAACTTGCGGGTGTTACTAAAAATGATAAGGTACTTTTGATAGGCTGTGGTATATTTCCTTCTGAATCTATGCTTATTGCAGAACAAATTAAAGCTAAAGTTTTTTGCATTGACAATTCGACTAAAGCAGTTAATATTGCAAAAAAAATTGTGGAAAAAAAAGGTTTATCTGATCTTGTTAAAATCGAATATGCAGATGGAATAAATTATCCACCTAGTGATTTTGATGTTATTTTTATAGCAGTTAATGTTTGGCCAATTGATTTAGTTCTAAGAAATTTATTAAAAAATATTAAAACTAATACGAGAGTTTTGTGTAAAAGTTTAAAAAATGATATACTTGAAGTTTTGGAAAACGAAGATTTGTCAAAGAGTTTTTTAATAAAATCAAAGTTAGAAAATCCGAAGACGCAATCTTTTTTACTAATTAAAAAAATTTAAATAATCTAGATAAACACCAATAGTTATTAATCCTTGCTAATATGAATTATAAAAAATTATTACCAATAATTGGAATTATTATACTTATTTATATTATCACTACATTGGATTTAAATAAGATTTACGAGGTTTTTTTATCCATAGATCCCTTATATTCATTTTTTTGTTTTTTTGCTATTGTCCCTATTGTTATATTAACAAATATTCAATGGCAGATATTACTAAAGAAACAGAAAATCAAAGTTAGTTTCTTTTATTCCTTAAAAAACATATTCATTGGCTATTTCTATGGGTTTATTTCACCCGGTGGACTTGGTGCATATACAAGAGCTTTATATCTTGAACAAGAAAGTAAATCACCTCTTCCAAAATGCTTATCAAATATCATAATTTTCAATACGACAAATTATATTTCATCATTATTTCTTGGAGTAATAGGTGCAATTATTCTCAGTAGCATATTTCCATATCTTTTTGTTTTTATTATCATTTTAATTATTATCATTGTTTCTATGCTTTTATTTTTACTTAAAAAAGAAAAATCTAAAATCTTTTTTACGAAAATTATAAAAATTAGAATTTTTGCTACTGTAAAAGATAGATTAATTAACTCTTTGGATTCCTTTTATGAAGATATACCCCGTTTTAAGGACATTATAATTATTTTTATTATTTCTATTATTAGCTGGTTCATCAGTACTGCAGAGTTATTTTTTATATCTAAATTATTTAATATAGAAATTTCATTTTTTTATTTTATTTTTATAATTATTGTTGCTGAATTTATTGCTTCTATTCCAATTTCAATATATGGACTTGGAACAAGAGAGGTTACACTTATTACAATTTTTTCATTTTTTGGTGTTGTTCCTGAAAATATATTGAGTCTTTCATTATTTTGGTTTGTAATAATATGGTTATTCCCTAGCATAATTGGGGCTTTTGTAACATATACAGAAACAAAGAAATTTAATAAATTTTCACTAAATGAAAAAATAGCTGAAAGATTTTCAGAGTATATGAAAAAATTTCCTGAGCTTTATAGTTATCTTGTTTGTATTGTTAAAAAAAATCTTTCTAAAAATGTTCAAAAACCAATTATTATAGATTTAGGTACTGGACCTGGCTTGTTATTCTTTCAAATCAACAAACAGATTCCACATGCCGAAGTTATTGGTATTGATCCTTCAGATAATATGTTGATGGTTGCAAATAAAAATATTAAAAATGATAATTTTAAGACAATGAATGGAAGAGCTGAAAAAATTCCACTTAAAAATAATTTTGCAGATATTGTTGTTAGTAGATTTACTCTTACTTATTGGGAAAAACCTGAAGATGGTTTTAATGAAATATTCAGAGCTTTAAAACCTGGTGGGAAAATTGTATTAGAGGCTTTAAACAAGGATTTCCCCAAGTGGAAGTTGCTTATGATAAAAATACATATGTTTTTTAATAAAGCCGGAAACGAAGTAATAAGGTATCATATGGATTCTTATAAAACTGCATATACTTTTGAACAGGTTAATAATTTTTTAATTAACGCTAATTTTAAAATCACATTTACAGAATGGAATAAAAAAGATTGGAAATTCATTGTTGTTGGGGAAAAATTAAACTAAGGAATTTATAAGAAAAATATTGTATGATTTTTTTAAACTCAATTTTTTTCATAATTTTTATGGTTTTTATCTTGAAAAACGATATTTAGATAAAAAAACATGAATAAAAAATTTTAAATACATTGGTATATAATAATTAGTATATATAATTGGAGACGACTTCATGGGTTACAAATTCAAAAAAGTTTTTGTAATAATTGTGATAAACATTTTTTTAATATTAGCCTTATCTCCAACAATAAATTGTATAAACGTAAAAAATTTTGAAAAAATTTATTCACTGAATTCAGAAGAAACAGAGCTTGATTTACTACGCGGAGAACATTATTTTTATATTGATGCTATTGAGGATGTAGGTTCATTTAATATTAGATATTCTTTCCCACCAGAATATGGTTATCAAGTTCCAATAATTATGGAGATTTTAAATGATACAACAGCAGAGATACTAAATTATAATATTGAAAATGATACAAATAATCTGAATAAAATAGTAAATTTCACTATAGGACCTATCGAGAAAAATTCTCGTGTTTTGATTCATTTTAATTATTGGGTTTTGGTTAAAAATTATGATTATTCTGATTTTCCGAGATATGTAAAAATACCAAAGGTCAATGAGCTTCCACCTGAAACAACAAAATGGCTTTCGTCAACAAAAGTTGTTCAAAAAAATAGAATTCTTATAAGACTTAAAGCAAGAGAATTAAAAATTTTAACTAATAATTTATTAAAATTAGCTTTTAGAATTGCTAAATTTTGTAGATGGCACAGATACATGTTTTTCTTATTACAATATACACTTGGTACCTACAGATCTCAAGATGCATTTAGTACACTTCTTAGAAATGGGGAATGCCCAGGCAGATCTCATCTTGGTTGTGCATTATTTAGAGCAAATAAAATTCCAGCACGAGTAGTACTAGCCAATGCTAATTATTCATTTTGGTATGAAATGCATTACGCAACTGAATATTATTGTCCAGGACATGGTTGGATTTTAACTGAGGTTCATGGTGGTAATACACCACATGAGCCAAAGAAACAAATAATATTGAGAATATGTTTTCCTGAAGATGAAAATGATACACAAACTGATTTTTTATATCCAAAAATGAAAGGAATTGAGAAATGGTTTTGGATTAATAACCAAAAAGTCAAACCTTATTATGCACTAGATTTTAAAAATGGAAGTAAAACTAAGATGTTTATCGAAAATGAAGTATTTACTAATATAATTTCTGGTGAAGAAGCATATGCAGTTACAAAAGAGGTGTTACACAAATACCAATTCTTTTTGGGCATGAATTTAACTAATGAAAATAGGCAGCATTTCCAAAATGCTACATCTTTTCAATTTGAGGCTATAAATGAAATAAAAATAAGTAATGTTCCAGATTATATTTCTTTTATAAATCAAGCAATTGATGAATACAATGAAATAGTGATTTAGATGAGCAATAAAAAATCAGATGGAAAAACAACAGGTTTTATTATTATTTCTTTAATTTGTTTTATTGTATTTTCACTTGGTTTTCTTCCGTTATTAATTATTAGTAAAATCTTTCTTTTTTTTATACCATTGAATCAACTCTGGCATTTATTTTTATTACCATTTTTTATCTATTTTGTTTTAGTAATTACAATTTTTTACCAACTTCTATTTTCTGGACTTGTTATACTTTTGTTTAAAATAAGATATGAGCCAGGTTTGTATGACTATTCTTATAAAAATAAAATGGCTTTTAGATGGATTCTTGCTTGTGCATTATATACTCCAATTAGAAAAATCCTTGAAATTTTTCCATTAGGTGGAATCAAAAATACTTATTATAGAATGCTCGGTATGAAAATTGGAAAAAACTCTCTTGTTGGAGGAGTAATTAAAGATCCTTGCTTAACTGAAATTGGTGATAATGTAACAATGGGTGAATACGCAATTATTTATGGACATATTCATAATTATGAAAAAAGTATAATTTTAATGGAAGGAGTTAAGATTGGAAACAATTGTGTAATAGGTGCGGGTTCAATTATTATGCCAGGAGCAATTCTTGAAGATGATGTGAAACTTGCAGCGGGAGCAGTTGTTACTAAATCTCAGATTTTAGAAAAAGGGAAAATGTATGGTGGAATTCCTGCAAAAGAAATAAAATCTAAAAAGAAGAAAAAAGTTTAGGTATACAATGAAAGACAAAGTTCGAAGAGAGCTAATAGTGTTAAGAAAAAATTTATCTAAAGATGAGGTTTTTGAAAAAAGTAATAAAATTAAAAATAGACTTTTTAAGATGAAAGAATTCAAAGAAGCTTCATCTATTTTGTTTTATGTTTCTTATGATAATGAAGTTTATACTCATGAAATGATTAAAGATTGTATCAAAAATAAAAAAAATGTTGTTGTACCAGTTACTGATAAAAAAAATAAAAAATTAATATTCTCTAAATTAGAAAATTGGGATGATTTAAGTCCTGGCGCATATAATATACTTGAGCCTAACAAAGAAAAAATAAAAGAAATTTCAATAAATGAAATTGACTTGATTATTGTACCAGGTGTTGGATTTGATGAAAATGGTAACAGAATTGGTCATGGAAAAGGATATTATGACAATCTCTTAAAAAATTCTACAAAAGCCCTACATATTGGATTAACATTTGAGTCGCAGATTTTGAAACAAATACCTATTGATGCGCAAGATATTCCAGTAAAAAAAATTATTACAGAAAAAAGATTGATAGATTGTAAAAATTAAATATTTACACATGTTCTAAAAATAAATAATTTAAAATTTCTTGTTTGTATTGTTTATGTAAATAGTATAATTATGTCTGAAACAATTCATCAGCTTTTTCAAATAATGCTTTTTCGAGATTGTTTGCAGCTTCTTTCTCCTCCATACGTGTTTTTTTCAACTGCATTAAAATAAATAAGTTCTGATTCCAGAAATATAGAACACCAACTTTATCTGAATATCGCATTATCATTTGAGCACGAGCACCATTATAATTACCCCCATGTCCGCCATATGTTTCATTATCTAAAGTTTTTTGATACCAACCAAGCCCATGAAGAAAAATTTCATCATCATAATATCCTGGATATTGACTCCGATGCATTTCCTCAATAGATTCTTCACTTAAAATTCTTATACCATCGTATGTCCCACCACTTGTATGCATTATTAAATAATGTGAAAAGTCAGATATAGAAGTTTTTAATGCACTTCCTGCAAGATTAGTTGTTTGGATATAAGGTTGTTTAAAATAAAATCCAGCGATCCAAACGTACAGACGCGCAAGCTGATTCATCTTATAATCAGAAAAATAAAAACTTGTATTATACATTTTTAAAGGAGTAAATATATGTTCTTGACAATAATTTAAATAAGATTGGTTTGTAATCTGCTTTATCATTAAACCTAAAATATCAATTCCTTGTGTTGTATAGCATACACCTTTACCAGGACAATAATCATTCCAAACATTAGGTTTATAAAACAATCCTCCATTAATAAGATAGTTTTTAAATGTATAAAGATTAAATGGAATTTTTAAAATTGTAAAAAGAAATATGAATCTAAGAGTTGTGTCATTAAGACTAGATTGATGAGCAAGTAACATTCGAAATGTAATATTTACTTCTGGATATTTGGGATTTTTTAAATCAAATGGTAAATATTCACTTACATTATCATCAAGATCAATATCATATGATTCATTTTCAATTATCTGCATAATTGCAGTTGCAGTTACAGATTTTGTAATTGAAGCAATTGGATATATCATATCTAATGTAGTATTTTTTTTATTATAATAATCATAATACCCATATGCTTTTGACCATGCTGTTATATTATTCTTTATTAAACAAGCAACCAAAGAAGGCATATGACCTTTTTTCATAATTTCTTCAATTTTACTGTCAAAATCCTCATCAATTTTATTGGATATTTCACCTGTATTTCCTAAAGCTTTACTAAAATTTTGTAATACACCAACTACAATTAATAAAAATAATATTACTAAAACACCCATTTTTAAAAATATATTTTTCATTTATGTTCTCCTTAAAAACAATTTATCTTTATTAATATTAGTCTATAAATAATTTCTGTAGTATTTTTAATAAAATAAAAAAATTAACTAACTATATCCTTTAATTTATTCATAGTAATTGCTTTTTTAATTTCCATTGCAATTCTTTCACCATAGGAAATAGATTCACCATGCAAATAACCTGATTGTGGAGTAAATAATGTCAAGGGACTACCGGGAATTCTCATTGAAACATCAAAAACAACCATTTCCTCTTTTCCTTTTTCAGCTGCAATTGCCCCTTGAAGAGCAAATGGTCCGATAATACCAGGAGGATATTCTTTTTGAGTAGTTCTTACAAACTTTTCTCCAAGTTCAAATATTTTCTCAATGATTGATTCTTTTGTTGTAGCAGCAATATGACCTGTTTCTATTATTTTTGGTTTAAGATACTTCAGAACTTCTAATTGTTCATTTGCAGGTAATCTAATCAGACCATCTAAATTAGTCTGTCTTCTTGTATCAGTTCCCATGATCTCTAGTTCATCATCAATAATAGAATAGAAATAATTGAAATTAATTTGAGCGCCAATTACATATTCTTCAATAACTGCTTTATCAAGCCCATCTTGTGTGACTAAATTCTTGGCAAGCAGTTCCTTTGATTTCTTTTTATAATCTTCAAAACTAGTTGAGTAGAAAAAAGCACGTTCGTAACCACGAATTGCTTCACTTACTTTTACGATAACAAGTCTATTGATATCTTCTGGTTTTTTGTATATTTTAGGAAAACGAATACCTGCTTTTTCTAATAAATAATATTGGTTTTTTTGTACATCTCGCTCTTCAAGTTTAAGCATCCCACGTGTTCCAAAAATAGGAACTAAGAAATTATTTTCAATATTTTTAAAATCAAAATAAACCCAAAAATATCGATTATGAATAAAAATAGTATTTTTATTTCGTAATTCCTCTTGAACCTCTGATTTTGTTATATCAGAGAATTTGCCAAGAACAATTGTTTCATCAACACATCCTTTTCCATTCCTAGTTTTATAATATTTTGTATAAGTTTTTTCTCTACCTTTTTGACAAACAGCTATTGTTTTAAAACCGTATTTTTTTGCACCACGACATACGTCCAAAGCTGAATGGCCTCCTAAAACACCAATGGTGATGTTTTTTTTATCATAAGAATCTACTAAATTCTGAATATTATTTCTTTCAATCATAGGGAATTTTTCCTCATATAAATTTATTTTATTTGAATTTTGATCTTTTTGAAATATGCACAGACAATGGTATTTTATATTGTGGATAATTAGATGTAATTGCAAATATTAATTTGTACAGTTCATCAAGATTATAAGAATGATTTTCTTCACCAATTGTTTTGTTTCTAAATCGCGGTATAAATGTTTTACTTTTACTTTCTTTTTCACCAACAACAACAATTACAGGTATCCATTCTTGCTCTGCATCACGTATTTTACGACTAACACTTTCTTCTCTATCGTCAATATCTGCTCTAATATAAACAAATAATGATTTTTTATTAAATTCTTCAATTATGTTTTCACATGTTTTTACAAAATCACCACTTACAGGAATAAATCTTATTTGAGTTGGTAAAAGCCATACTGGAAGCATTGGTTTATGACCTTTACTCATCTTAATTGCTTCTTTTTCAAGTAGAGCATAAATTACTCTTTCTATAGCTCCTGATGGACTACAATGAAGAATCAATGGATGTTTTGTTGTACCATCTTTATCTGTAAACTTGATATCGTATCTTTCACCATTTTCTATATCAATTTGATCTGTGCTTAATGCAGATGCTTTTTCCGACATATCAACAAAATTAAACTCATATTTTAAAATAAAATAAAAAATTCTTTCATTCCACATTTCAAGCAAAATTGGTTTTCCAAGTGTTTTAATGAGATCTAAAATGAAAGGTTTGTTTTTTTCATAAAAATCTTTGGTTGTTCGCAAAGCCATTTCTATATCATTTTTTTCAATACCAAGATTTTTTAAAACCGAAAGACTGAGCTCATATCTAATTTTAAACTCGCTCATAGCCATATCTAAATCTGAAGTTAGGGCATGTACGTCGGGCATTGTAAAAGCTCTTAATCTTCTAAGTCCTGTAAGTTCACCAGATTGCTCCCGTCTAAAAGAATACCTTGTAAGCTCATATATTTTAAGTGGTAAATCCTTATAGCTGATTGTTGCATCATGGGCCATTAGAAATTGTCCAAAACATGCAGCGAATCTTAAGAAAAAATTTCTCTTATCACTTTCTATCTGATACTGCCTTGCAGGAAATCTCTGTAAATATTTTGATAATGTTGGATGATCCATATCATACATAATTGGAGTTTCTACTTCCAAACCACCGTATTCAACAACTCTTTTTGTTACATATTCCTCAATTAATTTTTTAATAAATCTACCCTTTGGATAAAATCTCATATTGCCGCCATCTGAGGCGGGTTCATAATCAGCAAGTTCCAATTTTTGCATCAACTTAACATGAGGCGGTTCACCTTTAACTGCTCTTGATTTATCTTTTTCATAAAATGCAAATTTTCTTAAATTTTCATGATTTTTAAAATCAAATTTCCCAACATCATGCAACATTCCTTCCTCTGTTAAAATATACCAGTCAGAGCTTAGTTTTCTTTCTTTTTTCAATGACTCTGTTTCTTCTCCAGCTGGAATAATTTCTTTAGAAAGTTCAGACAAAGGATGACCCTTGCATGATATTTTAAATGCTTTGTACCAACCAAAAGGAGCCCTTTTTACATTAAAATTTTTATTTTTTAATTCATGTTCAATTTCAATAAGAATTTCTTGTGCTTTCTTTGGACTAGCTAGATCAGGTGACAAATGTGCATATGGATAAACCATTATATTTTTCGTGTTTACTTGATTAGCAGTTTTTTCAATTTCTGCAACAGTCTGGGAAATTGCTTGAGATGGAGATTTCTCATCAATTTTTTCCACAGCTGTAAAAGCAGTTAAAGCTTCTTCAAATCTATCACTTTTTACTTTTATTTCTTCAGGAATTTTAATTGCTTTGTCTTTAACTTCATATTCTATATAATCGCTATGTATTAGTAGTAGTTTCATTGAATCAACCCTGTAAAAGAAATTTACATTATTAAAGATAATGATTATAATAAGAAATAATGGGGGAGGCGGCGGAGGTGTTAAACACCGCTTTTTTTAAAAATCTTAAATTGAAGTTTCTTGCAATCCCATCTCTCCGCCTAATTTGTTAATACATTAAACAATATAATAATATTTCGGAAAAAAGTTCGAAAAATTTTCTCCATACAAATTAGGAGAAAATTAAATAATTTTCTTGTAAGATTCAGCATCAAGCAAAGAATTTATTTCTGATTTATCCTTAATTTTTATTTCAACAAGCCATCCATCATCATATGGATTTTTATTTATAATTTCTGGAGCATCTTCAAGTTTTTTATTTACATTTACAATTTTGCCTGATATTGGTGCGTATATCTCGGAAACAGATTTTACTGACTCTACAACGCAGAGCTCGTCACCTTTTTTTAATTCTTTACCAATCTGTGGAAGTTCAACAAAAACAATATCAGTTAATTGAGATTGCGCATGATAAGTTATTCCAATCTTTGCATTTTCACCTAATAATTTCAACCATTCGTGTGAATTTGTATATTTTAAATCGTCTCTAACTTCATCTCCCATAATAATCAAGACCTTTAATTTCTATTATTATTTTAAATTTTTTCTAATTCTTAAAAGCCCAGTCTTTTGGAACAAACGGAGGTTTAACAACCTTTGATTTAACTGGATTATCTCTTATTTTTATGTATAATAAATTTCCAGGTTCACGTAAATCACGCTTTACATATCCTATTGCAATTCCTTTATTTAAGCAAGGAGATAACGTACCGCTTGTTACAACACCAACCCGCTTGCCATCTTTTTGAATTTCACAACCATGTCTAGGTATACCTTTATCCACACATTCCAAGCAAGTTAATCTTTCATAGTCACCTTTTTCCTTTTGTTTTAAAATAGCTTCTTTACCAATAAACTCATGATCCCAATGAATTAACCAAGATAAAGTTGCTTCAAGTGGTGTTCTACCACCCTCAAACTCGTTTCCAGCAAGAATAAAATATTTTTCAAGTCTAAGAGTATCACGTGCTCCAAGACCAATTGGTTTTATGCCAAACTCTTTACCTGCTTCAAGAATTTTGTTAAAAACAATCTCAGCTTTTTTTGAAGGAGTAATTTGTAACTCAAAACCAAGTTCCCCAGTATAACCTGTATGAGAAATAATACATTCTACATTTGCTATTTCACCATATTGACAACCAAAAAATTTTACATCATTCATATCAATTTTTGTTAATTTTTGTAATGTATCACGTGAGCGTGGTCCTTGTACAGCAAGAATAACAAAATCTCTGGAAACATCCTCTGCTTTTGCATTTAGATTAAACTCTTTTGCTTTATCATTAAGCCATTTTGTAACAATGCTTGACATTCCAGCATTTGGAATTATCATATATTTATCACCTAAATTCATAAAAATAGTATCATCAATAACTGTACCGTTTTCCCTCAATATAACAGTATATTGACTTTGATTTTTTCCATATTTTGGTACATCCGCAACTGTGCATAAGTTAAGTAGATTCATTGCATCTATACCTGTAATCCAAACATTGCTCATATGAGAAACATCAAAAAGACCAACTGCTTTTCTAACTGTAAGATGCTCATCTTTTATTGATGAATATTGAATAGGCATCTGAAAACCTGCAAACTCTGTGAATTTTGCTCCAAGTTTATTTTGAATTTCATATAGTGGTGATCGGTTTACCATAAATTTCCCCTCAGATGAATACGATAACTATAATTTAATATATCGACTTGTTAGTAAAAAAAGTTTAAATCACTATCATTTCCTTTTCGATTAATCTAAGACAATATGGATCAGAGTGATTTTTTCCAGTAAGAGAGGAAGAAACAGTTAAACATCCTCCTTTACATCTATTTCCATATTTGCATTCTTTACATTTTTCTCCAAGTTCTTCTTTTTTGAAATTCCTATTATATGAAAAAGAATTAGGATTATTCCATATATCTGATATTTTGTTATTTAGAATATTTCCTTCAATGAATTCATCTGGTAATGATAAGCAGCCTTTTATTCCGCCATTACTTTGTATTCCCAATGCAGTAATACCTGCTTGACATCCCATCCAAGGTAGAACCATTATATCTGGTAATATTTTGGAGTGATAACCAAAATTGTGAGCACCCATTATTGGTAATTCTTTTATCGAATATTTTTTACGACATGATGCAATAAACAGTGCAACTGAATAAAATTCTTCTTTTGACAGTATTAAATTTTTAGGAAATCTACCCACTGCATTTGCCATTTGAATTTGCCATGCAATTCCTTTGTTTAGAAGGAAATCTCGCAATAAGGGTAGCTCTTTAAAATTTTGTTTATGAACTGTTGTAATTACTGTTGCTGGTAAATTTGCTTTTATTAAAAGTTCAAGACTTTTTATACATCTATAAAATGATCCTTCGAGGCCTCTTATTGTATCATGTGTTTTTGCTTTACCTCCATCAATACTAACTGATACAGCATAAGGTTCAATTTTAATTAATTCTGAAATTGTTTTTTCATTAATTAACCAACCATTTGACATTACTGTGACATTCATTCCTAAATCTCTGATGTTATTTGCAAAAATATTCCAATCTTTTCTTAAAAGAGCTTCACCACCCATAAGTGAAATTATTTTTGTTCCTAATTCATTTAGATCTTTACAGAGATCTAAACCCTCATTTGTCGTAAGTTCTTTTGTTCTTTGAGTTCCAGCGGATGATCCACAATGCATACAATTCATATTGCAATTTAATGTTGTTTCCCAAACAACGCTTATTGGTTTATATTTCTTAATTAACATAATATTACCTTAAAAATTAATTGGAGACCGTAAAAACGATCTCCCCTAGATTTTTAGAATAAACCACCAAACAATATTCTGAAATCTTTGATACTAACAGCAGTATAATATAGACCCGCAGGTCCTCCTGGCATCATAATACTTCCAAGGAGTATAAGTGCTCCTGCAAACAATGCCATAGTTATTACATTTCTTATTGTTCTTTTTGCTTTTATTGTATCTAAACTGTCTAGCTCCAGTGACTTTCCTAGTTTTATTAATTTGGCATTTATTCTTTCTTTTCTCTCATTCATTTTTTCACCTGTTATTATGCTACTATGTTACATGGTAGCACGCTACATGTATACAATTAGTGTTTAAATATTTTTCGATTTAAAATTATGAAAAATATGTTTATTATTTTAGAGACAAAAAAATTTATCTAATATAAAGCATAATCTCAACTATATGAAAAACATAGAAATGGAAGGTATTTTCAAACAGGAAAATAGAATATTTACAGAAAATCCTAGTTACTGTAAAGGAATAAAGGTTTATAATGAAAAATTGATAAAATACAAAGACAAAGAATTACGTTCATGGAATCCATATAGAAGTAAACTCGCAGCAGCAATATTAAATGGATTAAAACTTGATATTAAAGTCGATTCAAAAGTGCTTTATTTAGGTGCAGCAACAGGTACAACTGTTAGCCATATCTCAGATATTGTAAAGAATGGATTGATTTTTTCTATAGAAAATTCACCAATTGCAGTTAAACTTCTTATAAAATTAAGTGAAAAAAGAAAAAATGTTATTCCTATTTTTGCAGATGCAAATCATCCTGATAGATACAGTTTAATAGTTTCTTTTGTAAATATAGTTTACCAAGATATTTCTCAGAGAAACCAAGCTGAAATTTTTATTGAAAATATTAACAGATTTTTAAAAGAAAATGGCGTAGGTATAATTATGGTTAAAGCAAGAAGTGTTGATGTTTCACTCAAACCAGAAAAAGTATATGAAAAGATTTGTTTAAAATTAAAGGAAAATAATCTGAAAATTATAAATAAAATAGATTTAAAGCCTTATGAAAAGGATCACGCTGTAATTGTTGTAACATTTTAGAATAGAACTGTTAAATAACATTAATATATATTATTATCTTTAAATTTATTATTATTAAAATAAAACAGGAGACTTTAAAGATCTTATGCATAAAAAATTAGTTGGAATGTTAATATTCCTAATAATTTTAGAATCATTGTTAGTTCCAACTGGTTTATCATCTGATGAAACTTCTTGGTGGAATGAAAATTGGTCATTCAGGCAAGAGATTATAATTCCTATAAATACGAGTTATGAAGAAGCAAAGTTTCAACCAATTGATATTTATTTAGAGTTTAATAATTCTTGTTGGGCAAAAAATGAAAATGAGCAATCTGTAAGAGTAATCTTTCAAGATGGCAATAGTTTTATTGAACTAGAGTCGCAAATATATGAATTAAATTATTCAGATAATGAACATATATCTTCATGTAATCTTGTTTTTTTAATACCTGATTTAGCAAATGGATATGAAAAATACTATGTTTATTATGATGATGAAAAAAAATCAAGTCCAGATTATGAGAATCATGTAGATATTGAGGAATCTTATTATCAGTATGAACCGGTTCAAGGTTTTAAATTTGAGTCATTTTTTTATAAAATAATTCAAGACGGCTACATAGTTTATGCAGTTAACAAAAAAGGTACTTATCTTAGTGATTCTGCTTCACAACAGATAACTAAGCTAAAAAAGAATACAAAGGAAGTAAAACCAAGTAACGGGGAACAAATAGTATCAATGAGTTTTGTTTATTGGTGGTTGAAAAACGGAAAATGGTTTTATATTTCCTCAGTTAGAGAATTAGTTTCAAATCAGATTTTTGTAGATGGAAATCTTATGGTTAAATTTGGTATTGTCAGTAAATCAAGCGACAATCTTCTTAAAACAACTGGTTACTACAAATATTATTATTGTCCTTCTGAAAATAAACGAATACATACTCATATGAAACATGAAATTACTGGTTATCCCTTACCTCTCGGAACCGATATTGATTTAGCTTTTATTATATTTCCTTTTGCCAGGTTTAAAAGTAACAGTATTAAGGAGTTAAACTTCGGTGAAATACCACCCTATCTACATTTTTATAGTGAGGAAGATAGAATCATAACATATGAATTTGATCAATATCCTGAGACTAGCGAATTTCAAGAGATGATAGGAAAGAAAGATGATTATGATATTGGAAATCATAGTTGGTTATCAGCTGATTATGGTGAAACAGGAGTAGCTCATTCAGTAATTTTTGAATCAAATAATATTGTAAAATCTGGAGCTGACGAAATAGATGGAATGGAGCTTCAGCTTGCAGAAGCCAAGAGTGTACAACTACCTGGACTAGAAGGTTCTTTTGCTTATTTATATGTGATGAGAAATGCATATGAAAAAGAGGGGATTCTTGATATTGAATTACCCCCAGGATATGTAGCTGAATTTAATGCAGAGTTTTTCTCCACAGAAACAGGTGGTTATAAGGCTGTAGAAAAAGAAGCTGAAATTTATCAAAAGCTCGTTGGTTATCAACCTGAGCATGAAAATGATATTGTAGATGATGACAAAGAAATAAAAGAGTACAAGTTTACAACATATGTTAATCTTCCATTAAGATTGTTATCAAAACTATGGGGCGTTAAAGCAATTTTTAAAAAAACACATATTGTCACTGAAATATATGATGAAAAAAACAACCTTATTGCATATGGAAGGATAAGTAGAATATCCTTTACCGAGAAAATAAAAATTGACTGGAAGAATATTTCATTATTTAGAAAAATAATTTTTCCAAGTTTGCCTTCAGGTAAATATATTGTAAAAATATGGTTAGAAAATACATTATTTGGTGATAATAGAAAATTTATAGGATATAAAATTATTGATTTGCAGGAAGATAAAAAAATTCATATATTTTGTAAACCTGAAGGAAAAATACGCGCATTTATTTTTGATCAAAATAATAAAGGTATAGAAAAAACACAGATAACACTTTTTAAAGAAAATTTTGAGCTTGTCAGTAATTTAAGTGATTCTAATGGGAGAGTACTTATTGAAGCTCCATGTGGATTGAATGAAAAATACATCCTAAATGTAACATATGATGGTTTTTTAATAAGTAGTGAAAATATTAGATTAGGAAGAATTAGAAGAGTCTTACCAATTATAAAAAAATTTAATTTTCCTGTTTATGATTTTAAAATAGATTTTAAGGATTCAAAAAAAGAAAAACCAGTATTTAACGTTGATTTTAGTCTTACTAGTAATGAAATGCAAAATCCAATTTTTTTATATCCAGATGATTATTCAAATGCTGTATTTAATTTTAAAAGTCTTTACCCAGCAAATTATACATTATTAATTAAGTATAATCAATTTGATATAAAAGAGCTAATTCAAATTCCAAACATTGAATCTAAAACTATTGAATTATATGATTTAACAGTTTTTTTAAAGGATAATTGGAATTTTTCACCGTATCCTGCTTTAGATATAAATCTAAAAAGTGATGATTTTGAAAAAGTTGTTATTATACCTGCTAATAAGTTATCATCTGATAAGTATTTTTTTACAAATTTATATCCAGGAGACTATACCTTAAAAATCAGTTACATGGATCACTCATTAGTTATCCCAATTACTATTCCTTATGGAAAAAACGGTACAAAAACAATTGTTTTTCCTGCTGAATATAATTTAACAATTAAGGTTTTTGATGCGCGAGGTAAGCTCTTAAAAGACGCTGATGTTTTAATTTCAAGGAAAGAATCTGATGAAAAAAAGCAGTTAAAAGAAATTACTAATGAAGATGGAAACACAATATTTTCCTTACCTCCTGGCTCTTATAATTGTGAAATATACTATGGTGAGGAGTTGGTTGCAAAAAGAAAAATTGATATTTTAAATGAAAAAAAATATGATGTCGCTACAAAAAGTGAACCTATATTTTTAAATGTGCTGCTTGTTATTTTTGTTATCTTAATAATTGTTTCAGCCTTTGTTAGTTTTAGAAAGAAAGACTTAGGATTTTTTTTAAAATTTTTTGCAATTGGAATTACAATTATTGCACTTATGTTACCATGGTGGTCTATAAATGGATCTTCTGATAATCTATCTGAAACTTTTACTAATTTATTTTTAATGCCGACTAAGATGGTAACAATTTATTCAAGTGAAAATGTTACAGCTGGAGAGATTGCATCATTGGATGAGACTTTTGAATTTGTGCTTAATCTTTTACCTATTATACTTGTTTTTGGCTTTTTATCTATTGCTATAAACTTATTATTAAATAAGTATGATAAAAAAAGATTTTCGTTGTTTGTTTTTATTTTAACGTTAATAATTTTTATAGGTTCAATAGTAACTTTTTCTTATGCAATGTCTGAGTTTGCACAAACAACAGTTGGAAGTTTTTATGGAAACGGCGACTTAGATATTGCTATACCTGGTGAAAAAATGTATGTAACAACACCTTGCAGTTGGAGTCCATCTATAGGATATTATCTGCTTTTAATTTCTACTATTGCTTTAGTATTTAATTTTTTATTACAATTAAAAAAGATTTTATTTAAAAAGTTTTGAAATTAAATTTATAATAATAAAAAAAATTATAAGGTATATTAAGATTATAAAAACATTCATTGGAGAATATAGATATGACCACCAGACCAAGATCAATATATATATTGATTTTATTATTTATATCGGTTAGTATTATTTTTTCTTTATGGGGTGGATACTCCCTACTAGTTCTTGTACAAATACCTGGTTGGCAAGGACCTGGTGCTCATGGTATAATTCCATTACTTTTTTTTGGTTTTTTAACTGCAACAATAGTATGGTTTTCTTTTTCAGCTGTATTTGTTATTTTTGCATATGGTACTTTGAGAGGAGACAGTTGGATTTGGTCAACAGGTCTTATTATCACAACAATTTTTTTAGTGGTACTTGGTATAATGATGGGTTCGCTTATGGTTAATTCATTTTTGTTTTTGGATTTATTTTCAGTATCTGGATTAATAACAACAATTTTAGCATTTATTGCAGATCTAGCAATTGTATACTATCTAACTCGACCTGCTGCAAAAATCTACTTTGAAAGTATTGTTAAAAAATAGAGACTTTTTAAACAGTGAAACTTATTTCTCTTAACATTTTGTTAATAATATAAGAAGGAGCAACACCAAGTAATTCTTTGTATTCTGAAGTAGGAATCAATTCTGATTTACTTAATTGTACAGCATTACCTATATGTCTTTTTATTTCTTTAAAGTAAACTTCTTTTATTTTTTCCTTGTTTTTATCAAATTTATTTTTGATTTGTTCTTTTTTCAAAGCTGATATTTTTGTTGTTTGTTTTTCTATTTTATTTACAATAGGCAGTATAACACTATCTATAAACTCTCCTTTTGCTAAATCTACTAAATCATCAGCTAGTTGGTATGCAAGACCTATTTCTCTACCGTACTCTGCAAATACTTTGAGAACATCTTCTGACATATTTGCCTGAAGTGCACCAGCTTTACAAGCAGATGAAAATAATGAAGCCGTCTTTAGATTTATTATTTTGTTGTATGCTTCAAAAATCTGTGATTTTGTAGAGGGGGTTTTTAGTTTTATACCGTTTTTATTAAAATCAACTTCGTTAATTTCACCATTTACAACTTCATTCCAAGAGTCCAGATATAATTTGGAAAAATCTTTTCCATGTTTTAATGCAATATCAAGTCCTGTAATAAGCATTTTATGACCAGTCAAAATAGCTTTACCTATGCCTGCTTTTATATGAAAAGCAGGTTTACCTCTGCGCTCAATATCTTTATCAATAATATCATCATGAACAAGTGATGCACCATGAGCAAGTTCTATTCCAACAGTTCCTTCTAAAGATTGTTCATATTTCTTTTTTGTTTCTTTTCCACGTGTACATGCTTTAAATGAAAGAGCAGCAAGAAGTGAACGTAATCGTTTTCCACCATTTAAAATCTCAATTATTTCTTTATCAAAAATTGTGGTTTCTATCTTTTTTTCAATATCAGTTCTAGTTGAATCGAAAAATTCATCTAGATTTATAGTTTTATTTTTAGTCACATTAAGTTCCCCCATTAACTTATTGCAATTTCGTGGAAACTCTATATATCTTTTATCATTATTTATTTATAATACTTTTGTTTTCTTTTATAATTAACATCATATCTATTTATTAACATATGTTAACGATTTAGGATATATTAAACCTTTGTATTCATGGATTGAACAACCTTATGCTTATTTTTGAAAAATTTCGCTATTATATATATCTCTGAGCTGGATTTACGAGATGCCGGTGGAAAAAAACGTTTAATTACTTGAAATTTTTTGTTTATTTTCTTTATAAAATCCTCTAAATCTTCACCACTAAATACTTTGCAAACAAAGTTACCATCTAACTTAAGTGAGTTTTCTACTGTTTTTAATGCTTGTTCACATAAATATACACTTCGAGCATGATCTACAGAATAGTTACCAGAAATATCTGGAGACATATCTGAGATTACTACGTCTACTTTTTTACCTTCAAGTATATTTTCCAGTTCTCCAAGACTAGAGTCTTTAGTCATATCTGCCTGTAAAAAAGTTACACCAGATAAAGGTACAATTTGTAAAAGATCTATACCTATAACTGTTCCTTTTTCCCCAACTATTTCTTTAGCAACCTGACTCCAACCGCCAGGAGCTGCACCTAAATCAACTACTGTATCATTTCTTTTTATAACATTGAATTTTTTTTGAATCTGTAAAAGTTTAAAAGAAGAGCGGGCTCTATAACCAACCCGCTTTGCCTCTTTATAAAAATGTTCCTTCTTTTTTTCGCTATACCAACGAGTCATATAACTACAGGATAATGTCAATATCCAGTCTTTCTGCAAGTTCCTTGTATCTAT
>Ga0209427_10001690_pt1 | contig 25564 bp, 16 predicted proteins | sample DeeMarSWOR136_30_FD_187465 | JGI IMG/M metagenome (GOLD analysis project Ga0209427, IMG submission 187465) | Marine sediment microbial communities from White Oak River estuary, North Carolina - WOR-1-36_30 (SPAdes) (version 2) | ecosystem: Environmental > Aquatic > Marine > Intertidal zone >...
ACCGTGCCATGCTTCGCGCAGAAAGTTTTATGGCTGCAGCGGTGGCTTTTCCAGATCATTCCCATGCGAAAAAATGGAAAAAGATGGCTGAGTATCTTGCCAGCGATAGCATTGAAAAATGGGAGATCGAAGATGCACAAATCTATCACCCTGTCTGGCTGCGTCCGTACATGAATTACATCGATCTTTCCGGACAGACTCATGTATTTCAATCCCCAATTATGAGGTTTTATTTCGACTATTTCGTCAGCATGGTAACGCCCAATCGCACATTCCCAGAGTTTGGTGACGGTGTCTGGCGGGTTGGTTTGAATGAATACTATCTGCTGCTGGAACGAGGCGCCAAAGAATATCAATCTGGAGAAATGAAATGGGCTGCCAAAGAAATATTTGAAAATTATAGCGGACTTTCAGAAAATTCTCAATTTTACAGTGGCAATGAAACTGCTTTTGATCAGCCAAATATTGGTTTCGCCAACTTTCTTGTCCATCGTGAAAAATATGTCGATCCAAATGTGGAGCCTATCCAACCGCACTACCGCTCAGGTGATGCGCTGGAAGATGTGATCAGTAAAAAAATCATCTTTCGATCGGATTGGAGCAAGAATGCCACTTACCTGATGCTGAATTACAAAGACGAAGGCTACTATGGGCTCATGCATAAAAATTACCTCAAACACATCCTGGCAGTTGAGGAAGAAAAAATGCACCACGGACATTCCGATGAAAACAGCATCTGTCTGTTGATGAAAAATGGCAGCGTACTGCTTTCCGATGGCAATTATCGCGATAGACCTCCGAGTGGAGAATATGGGGCGTATCGGGCAGACATATTCCACAATCGGGTTGTCGTGCGCAATGTGAAGAAATCTATGAATCAGCCCTATTTTGAAATTCTGCGTAATTCAGGCGCTTATAACGATAACGTCCGAACCACCAAAATGGATTTTCAGTCATTTGAAGAAGTCGAATATTCACGGACCCGCCTGGAAGATATGAAATATAATTATCGCTGGGATCGAATCATTAACCGTCATAAAAGCGATGATTATTTTATGATGGTCGACGCACTGAAATTCTTCAAATCTGATTATTTTACTATTGCCAATCTGCTTCATACTCGAAAAATTATCGACCAGGGAGAAAACTGGTTTGTTACCCGAATTGATCAATTGTCCGGTGAATTCCCGAACAAAGGAAATATGGATTTATTGGTAATTTTTCCGCAGAAGAAATTTATCGGTACCGAGAAGGAATGGCGGGACAGGCAGGATGAGCTGGTTTTATTTCAGGGCACCTCTCAATATTATGATATGGGAAAAGTCGAATCCTTCGTCACAATTCTTTACCCGATTGAGCGAGGCACCGATCCTCAAAAAATATTGAAAAATTTCAGCATAACCAGAGATGATATGAAGGGAATCGGGATTCAGGTTTCGCTAAATGGCAAGACAAACTACTATGGGTTTAAACTCGATCTGGATATGGATTTGCTGAAAGAAGAAATTAGACCGCGGTATAATTATGAATCAGGCAAAATTGCTTACGGCGATGTGGAAACCGATGCGGATATGTTTTTCCTGAATATGAAGGATAAATCCTATTTTTCAGCGACGCATCTGGTAAAATTTGTTTACAAAAATGAAGTGCTGTTCGACACACCCGAAAGCCAGTTTTTCCAGGTATGGGGCAAATCAGACCACAGGGGTCGAGCCAAGTGGAGGGCTTGGGACAATTATTAACCTCTCATCGAGAGATTGTGTATTGATTTTAAATTGATTTGTTCGAAAAATTGAACCTGATCGCCGAGATACTTGATGCTGGATTGGAGATGCTAGATTTATTATAAATGCCACTAAAAAACAATTTTATCTAACATCTAATATCAAGTATCTCTTTTATTTTCAATGCAGAGGTACAGTATGCTAAAAATACTTTTGCTTTTTCTTGGAATCTCCATATTCTCAAACGCCTTCTCTCAATTCGACCAAAATGAAATCAATGACTATTTACAAAAATATTTGAATGAATCGATTGCTAAACAGGATAAATTTATCAATGAATGGAAGGCGCAATATGCCGACACTTCGGAAGAGGCACGGAAAGTCAGGGAATTGATCAGCGTTAAACCGCCGCTATTTTTGATGACAAATGCGAATATTGCTTCTTATTTGTTCGAACAGACCAATGACACAAAATATGCTGAACTGACGAAAGAAAATCTTTTCGCTTTTATTCATCACAAAAAATGGATTCCCAAAAAATTTGTACGAAACCAGGCAGAAGAACTTGTTTCGGTGAGTTGGTTCCGCCAACTGCCAGAGTTCATCCTATGCTACCAGAGAACGAAAGGCTCAGGGATTTACGCAAAATCAGAAATTGAAATTATCCAAAAAGTTGTGGCGAAAAGTGCCAACAGTATTTTCAATTTTCCCGAATGGGGAGCGCACAATCGAGCCATGTTACGGGCAGAGAGTTTAATCTCCGCTGCTGTTGCTTTCCCTGATCATCCTGATGCGCTAAAATGGCTTCAAATGGCGGAAATACTTGCCAGCGATACCATTGAAAAATGGGAGATCGAGGACGCCCAAATTTACCATGCGGTCTGGCTGCGAGCCTATATTAATTATCTCGATATTTCCGGTCAAACCGAAGTTTTTCAATCGCCCATCCTGAAATTCTATTTCGACTATCTCGTCAGATTAATGGCGCCCAACCGAACTATTCCAGAATTTGGCGATGGCAGGTGGGCTGAAATGATCAGTGAATACTATTTAATTCTGGAACGTGGTGCGAAAGAATATCAATCTGGTGAGATGAAATGGGCTGCAAACGAACTGTTCGCGAAATTGCAGGAACAGATAAAAACAGATTTCAAACATGATGAAAAGAAATACGCCTTTTACGCACCAAATACTGATTTCCCCATATTGCTGATCGAACGCGCCAAATATATGGATCCCACTGTGAAACCTATCCAGCCCAAATTTCTTTCAGGCGATTGCATAGATGAAATTTACAGCAAAAAAATAGTGTTTCGTTCTGATTGGGGCGCCGATGCGACATACCTGTTGCTCAATTACAGGGATGAAGGCTATTATAGCATCATGCAGAAAAATTACCTCAAGTATAGTCTGGCGGTGGAAGAAGAAAAAATGCATCACGGGCACTCGGATGAAAACAGCATCTGTATGTTAATGAAAAATGGAGTATTACTGCTCTCTGATGGAGGCTATCGACAGTTTGCCCCAAGCGGAGAACACGGAGCTTTTCGCGCAGATTATTTTCACAACAGGGTTGTTGTGCGGAATGTAAAAAAATCGATAAATCAACCCTATTTTGAGATTATTCAAAATTCGGGAGCATACAATGCCGAAGTCCGAACCACAAAGCTGGATTTTCAATCGTTTCCAGAAATTGAATATTCCCGAACAAGACTTGAAGATTTGAAACAAAACTATCGCTGGGATCGGATAATTGCACACCATAAAAAGGATGATTATTTTATTATGGTCGATGCAATCAAGTTTTCAAATTCTGACTATTTTACAGTCGCCAACCTGCTGCATACCCAAAAGATAATAGCACAGGGTAAAAACTGGTTCGTGACGAGAATTGAACGGATCGAAAATAAGTATAAATATGAAGGAAATATTGATCTGCTAATCATTTTTCTGCAGAAAAAATACACCGGGACGGAAAAGGAAAACCGAAATTACCAGGATGAATTGGCATTGTTCCAGGGCACATCACAATTCTATGATGCCGGGAAAGTTGAGTCTTTTGTAACCATCCTCTATCTGCTTGAAAAAGGTTCTGATCCCCAAAAATTAGTTAATCGATTCAAGTTATGTCGGGATGATCAGATTGGAATCGGGATTCAGGTCAAAAATGGAAGCGGAACCGATCTTTACGGCTTTAAACTCGACCTGGATATGGATCTGCTCAAACAAGAAATCAGACCCAGATACAATTACAATTCAGGAAAGATTGCGTACGGAGATGTCGAAACAGATGCGGATATGTGTTTTGTAAATTTGAAAACGAACAATTCTAATTTCTCTGCTACCAATTTGGTGAAATTGGTTTACAAAGACCAGGTTTTATTTGATGTTCCTGAAAGTCAATTTTTCCAGACCTGGGGCAAGTCCGATCGCATGGGCAGGGCGAAGTGGAGGGCGTGGAGTAATTATGTAGATTAAATGTGAAACTTATTTTATCTCACTCCCTTAGTAACAAGGTTTATCGAATACTTCCTAAAGCTGGTAACTTAACTGGCTTTTCATGACAAAATTTAAGAAATAGACATTGCAGAATACTTTCGGGCGCTTGATAGTCAAGTTCAGCGTAATATGGCGAGGTACGTCGAAATGAATTGGTATCAATCCGCAAGTGATAAAGTCGTTCCTCACCGAATTTACAAATTATAATTCCATTATCTGGTGTCTCGCTGGTAAAAATTCCCTTTCCCAGGTAGATACCGGTAAAAGTTTTTTCAGTATTAATTTCATCAAACAAGGTAATTGAATCTCCAAATTTGAGCTCTTCAATAGATTTGGGAAAGGTAATCGATTCATTATCAATTAATAGCACTTTCTTTAATTTCTTAAATTTTTTCCTTTCTAATGCTTTGAGAATTGCTTGAGATTCTTCCATAACTTCAACAAATTCTGAGGGAGTCAGTTCAGCAACTGGAGCAATATTAAAATCTTCTTTGTAAGCATAGCGGGTTACAATGCGTGTCCAGACAGCTTTATCTGATTCAATTGTAGGAACGGCTTCCAGATCTAAAATCTTGATTTCGTAGCGAGCTGGCTTTGGCTCCGGGCTGGCGGGTATATTTACATAGATAGAATATTCTCGAGCAAGATTATCAGGTCGTGGTGGTTTTGAAAGGAGAATTCTATCAAGATCGTCTCGCAAACTTACTTTTCTATTTCTTATTGACTGAATAATTGCACGATAAACCGCACGAATTGAATTCTGTTCAATATCATCTTCTTCATAGGCACAACCAAAAGTCTGAATGAAATCATGTTGTTTATAATTGGCTTCAATGGAGAGGCTCATTACTTTCAACATCGTATCCAATAGCGTTGTATAATAATGAGATTTCCAGCAATTGTTAAAATTGATTTCCTGTGCCATTAACGTTGTTATGTTAAAATTTATGGCGAGAAGAATTACACTAAGAATAGTTTTCCCAAAATGTTTCATAATAATAAACCTTATAATTCTTTAAGCACATGATAAACAAGCTTTATTAATTCAGTTGGTACTACAGTATCGGGACTAAATTCCTGGGTGATTTCTTTAGCAATTATCCATGATAGCATCCATAAGCTCCAGCAGTTATAATAACTTATTGATTCAACATGATTGTAGATAATTTTTGCTGCTGTATTAGAAAATTTGTTTCGAATCCAGGGATCTTTTAAATTAAATATCAGGTTGCTATCTACCTTTTTCAAGGCTGAATTAACAATTTGACTTAAGGCAACGAATTTTTCCATTTCCAGGCTTTTGTCAGAATTATTAAAGGCTCTATTTTTTAGTTGATGTTTACCATTCCCATCTACATCAGACAGATTCTTTAAATCTGAATCCAAAAATCTCGGTTTTTTAGTTGAGGGACTTTCATACATAATAAACCAATCAACTAATGGTTCAACAATATAATTGTGTTGTTGATTTGCCCGAACGTAAATGGCTGACAGGTAAATATATCTCGAAGAGCTATTTCGTGTTTTGGGTCGAATGAAATACGAACCTTCTGGTAATGCTAAAAATGTGCTACTTTGATCATCATTCATTAATACATTTTTGAATGCTTCTTTAATTCGGTTTTCAGCGGAATAATAGGTATATTTTTTCTTATCAAGCGAGCAGTCCATTCGAATAAATTCAATACCATCAATATCTAAGTTGGTAGTAATTTTGAAATTTCTCAGATTCAGGTTAACCTTGCTAAAAGCATACAGATTGCTACCTTTATGATCAATCACATCAATCAGGCGGTTGAACTGATGCGCTCCAACAAGAATCGGACTGGGTAATCGTTTAAATAAAGCAGGAATATTATCAACATTGTCGAACATTGCTAAGGCACGGTAATAATCATAACAGGCTTTCTCATAATATTCAAGATTGAGCGGGGCTTTTTCCAAAAATATCAACGCCCGGTAGACTAAGGCACGAGCTGCAATATCGCGAGGTACTTCTAAATCCCCAAAACCAGATAAAGATAATGTTTCATAAATTTCAAGGATTTGAGAAACATAAACAGAAATTATATCTTCAAAAGCATGTAATTCTGCCAAGCTCGATTTTTTTTCATAATATATTTTTTGATATTCTCGATAAGTGCTTTGAATATCTAACTCATAATTCTCTAATTGAGGAATCAATATTCTATCCAGGGCCTGTCCCCAACATAAAGAAGCGATCAAAGTTACGAAAACTATTAATAGCCCTTGAAACTGTCTTTGCATAAGGAACCTTCTATTCATTAATCTTGTATCGAGAGACTAATAAATTGAAATCTTTATTTTTATCATCAAGTAAGTCTGCAAGGCGAGTGTACATCTTTCGCCCAATCCAAACTTCATAAGGTAACTTTTTATTCATTATCGGGATGGTAGTTTCTTGTTTATAAAGCTGTAATGCATTTTTATAGTCATTAATAGCTTTTTCGAAATTTTCTGGAGCTTGTTTTGATCGTTCTAAATAGGTTAACGATCGAAAAATCAAAGCCCTCGCCGCTACTCCTCGATAAGTTTCCAATGATGACCCAGCTAATCTTTGCATCGTATTGTATATTTCCAATATTCTATCTACATAAATTGATAAGAGATCCTCAAAAGCAATCATCTCTGCAATATTTCTATCATATTCATTAAGAAATTTTTGTAACTCGTTATAACATCGCACAACGTCTGCCTCATAATCAATCATTTGTTGTTCAAATTTTGTCTCTATTATTGATTGGCTATAATTTATATTATTAGAAATAAAAAATATTAGAATTGAAAAACATAAAATTTTGTATGTCATTTTTACATCCCCCCCTGCTTATTGGTTAAAAAAGACTTATGGGAGAGGGTATTTATAATAGGTTTTAACCAATGCAAAACAGATTGTAAACCAAACCGCTCAGCGATTTGATGATAAACCTGGGCAAATTGGAGCAATTCCTTTGCTGTCTGTGGATTTACCGACCTATATATTTGAGGAATTGTTATATGATTAATTTCTAACACTGCTTTCCATGCTTTATCTACCATATCCACTGCAAATTTTTCATCTCCGAGTTCATATCCTACATCTGACAATTTTAAATAAAGATCTTCGTATCCCTCCCAGGTAAATTTTTGTTTTAATCCACCGTAACCATCTGGCACTAAAATTTCTTCTCCAATACGACGAGCATGGTAAAAGGAATTCATTCGATCTTTTGACGTTGTAATGCTAAAATAATAATCTACAAGTCTAAATATAGAATTTCCATAAACCTTTTTAATTTCGTTTTCTAAATCCTTGGGTATATCAGAGCGATGTTCCTGCAGAATGGTATATGCTTGCCTGGCTTTTTCACGTGCATATTGAAGTTCTGTTTCACGTCTACTATTCCTGCCATATTTTTCCATGTATAAGGCAACTTTGGTCAGCTCTTTTAACATTTCTGCTTTTCGCTGGGTACTTTTTGCAAATCTTAATGCAAGTTCCAAATATCCCCGACAAATCCGATAAGTCGAATCGTCAGGATCATTCTTAAATAATTGTTCTGTTTCAAAGCCACGAGCCCGCCATTCATTACCACGAAGATTGTATTCATCATCGATAGCTCGTCGATAGTAAACATTAAAAAAAAGACTATCTTCTGGTGCCAAATTTCGATTTCGAGCTAAATCGCAAGCTAAACGAATCATAAAACTTGTGAATCTACCAGTTGTTAAAGCACTATCAGGAGGAGTGATTGAAAGTTCCACTGCCTGTTGAATGAAAATTTTGAGCTTATTGAGCAGGTCGTTAGAAACTTGCCATTCATCTTTCGCATACAATCCTAAAATTCCGCGCCACGCATTTACCAAACCATCTAAATTACGACCATTCATTATCTTTATTGCTCGAAGTGACTGCATATAGCCAAAGTTAAATGAAATTTCTGGATCACCATAAAGTTCGTGACTCTTAATTAATGAATTAATTGCTTCTTCAAGTCGATCCATGTTTTGTTCCTGACTATAAAGCCTGAATTCGGAAAAACCTTTATAGCGATAGACATTTTTCATAACATCGGTATAGCGACATTCTGCATCTGGATAATTTTGTTCACATCGTTCGATGATTTGTTTGCATAGATTTACAACGGTGGCAAAATTATTACCTTCGTACTCTTTATTCACTTTGTCATAAAGCGTTCTTACATCCTGTGTAAATGCCGTTTGACTGAAAATCCAAATGAGAATAAATATCAAGCACAGAACATTTTTTTTCATGTTCCATATCTCCCAGATTTTAGTGACGTACTTCAACCATCATATTTATCGAAGGGAGTTTTTCATTCATGTTGAATGACATTACTCCGCCATTTTTGCCATTGTCTCCCCTCATCGCGATGGTATTTTAATCGAATTTGTTCAAAATACTTTCTTTCTGGTTCAGATAGATTACCTCTTTCTGCTAAATCACATGCCATTACAATAATAAATTTTGCAAATGCGCCAGTATACTTTTCTTTGGGAATAGGCTCAGTAAACTTTTCAGCTACTCCAAGATATAATTTAATCTTAACTACAATATCAGCGGAGATTTTCCATCCGTTATTGGCATAAAGGTTTAGCAAAGATTCCCAACCAATTACCAAACCGTTAAGATCTGTTTTCTTTTTTGTGACTAATGCATTTAATGACTTTAAATAACCACTTAAAAATTGAACTTCAGGATCTCTATACAAATTATAACTTAAGGTCAAGGATTCAATTGCGTCACTGAGCCGTTTCTTTTTCAACTCTTTTTTATAAATCTCAAATTCAGCAAGACCTTTGTAATGATAAATATCTTTCATAATATTTGTATACCAACATTCAGGCTCAGGTATTGTTTCGCAAATGTGGATAACTTCTCGGCATAAGTTCAATGTTGTATAAAAACTATTATGATTAAAATTATCAGCTATCTTGTTATGAAGATCTCTTACCTGTTGAGAATATCCTGATGTAAATACAAAGTTTAGTAATAAATACCATAAAATAGTTTTACCAAGTCTTATCATTTTTGAAAAAAACTAATTTGTCATTTCGAACCAAATCGAGAGACTGCCTTTAGTTAAAAATTGTTTTGAATTTATTAAGTGATTATAAAAATTTTTCGAAGGAGGGTAACATAATAACATACTTAGTCCCAAGTAGTTTTGAACTGATTAAATCGCTTTTCGCGAAAGAATCAGGTTGTTTCAATACAAAACCATTTTAATCTTATAACACACAAAGATAATAAGGAATTAAATCGTATTATTACGAGGACCCTGACGCTAAATCAATAACATAGCTTCGCATATTGAAGATGCACCATTTTATTCGGAGCTATGACAAATTAAAACAATACCTAATGATTGATACTGGATGTTACAAAATCAAGTATCGAGAATTCAGAATCTGGTATCATTGCGTTTTTAGAATTTTGAAATCCTGATAAAGAGATATGTGCTCATAAAAAATTTAAAGTGTTAAACCAATCAAAGAATCGTATGCTCTCTCAAGTTCATCACTAAGATGTTTTGGGCGATTACCAGTCACTCGGATAATTACTTTACCTCCTTTTGACCAAAAAATATCATGTTGATCTCCATTTACATATTTAAAAGTAACAGCTAATCCCTTTACGGATCGTTGCACATTTTTTGGTAGCGTTCCAAAACGATTTTTATCTAATCTATCAAGAACTGCGTTAATCTTGTTCCAGAGACGATATTCAGCAGTTCCAATAGTTGATTCTGATTCTTTCAGAAGAAACTGATTTTCGCTAATTTTGATTAATCCTCTATCGACTTCTTTTGTCAGGTTTTCGGTTTTATTGACCTCAGGAACTGAAGCTAAAGGGGGAGTTTCAAGCTCCACTGAATTATTAATAAATTTCTTGCTTACTTTATTGTCCCCCAGATCCAATTCCAGATTATTCCCTGAAAAATTATTGATCCTGTTTAAATCAGTGCTTATATTGAGGGATACACCTTTTCGATAACGATCCAGTTGACGATTAAAATCAGTATAAGTAATATCACTGATTTGAGAACTGGCTAATAAATTATTATTATTTTCTAAGTCTAATTCTAAATTGACATCTTCTATTTCGTCTCGAATTTTACGCCGGTCAACTTGCTCTTTCTTAATAACTACTTCATAATTTGTAATCACTTCTTTTATAACAGGTGGTGGAGGTGGTGGTGGCTCTTCATTTTTTGTGATCGGAATATCAACTACCTCGAGCGAAAAGCTAAATCTGTCTTTCCTGGCTTGATTTTGTTTATGTCGTGGAAAAAGCTGAAATAAAACCAATGTGATCAGGATGCTTAAAATTATAGATTTCTCAATAATTTTACGATAGTTATTTATTAAATCTACTTTATCATTTTTAGTGAGTTTTTTTCCAATGATAAACTCGTGTCGTCCTGTTAAAAAAGATTTGATAATCATGAATGTCCTTTTTATGAAACAGAATTAAATCTTTAAATAAACGGTCACTTGTAATTTTCAAATACTATGCCAGCAACTTATATATTTTAAATTTATTGATAATAAATTACTTACATCATATATTTGCATTAATTTAAAAATAAATAATGTATCAAAATAACACATTATGTATAACTATTAAACATTTTAATTGACTATAAACAATTTTTTAAAATCTTTCTCATACATTACAATATGCTTGATTTTCAGAAAGATTTTTATAAATTATAGCATTATAATAAAAATTTTTGTGTTTCGTTTTAGAACAAATATTTTTAGGATTATTTATATCCACTCAATAAATCAGGATAAAAAATTTTGAACTTCAGATAGAACAAGATACAATCAGGGAACTGGGATATGGAAACAAAAATAGGGAATGACCGCCAAATCCCGTATCCCAAATCCCATATTACTGTAATTTTCAAGTCATTTAAATAAGGAGTTGCTTATGTCAAAAGCGAATAACGGTTACACGATTCATGTCGTTTCTCATACTCACTGGGACCGCGAATGGCGATATCCCTTTCAAGAGTTTCGTATGTTATTGATTGATATGTTTGATAGACTGATTGAACTATTAAATTCCAATCCTGACTATAAATATTTTCTATTAGATTCCCAAACGATGCCATTGGAAGATTATCTGGCAATAAAACCTGAAAAAGAAAGAGAGCTGCGACGTCTTGTTGAGGCGGGCAGAATTCACATCGGGCCCTGGTATACGCTACCAGATACACCAGAAATCAGCGGAGAGTCGATTGTACGAAATCTGCTGATGGGAATGACAATTACTGAGAAATGGAAAGGCCAAAAATGGTCTGGATACAGTCCATTTTCCTTCGGACAGTCGTCTCAAATGCCCCAAATATATCAAGGATTTGGTTTGGATCATATATTTTTTTATCGCGGCAACAATAATCGAATTACCAAACATGAATTTATTTGGGAAGCCCCAGATGGTAGTCAAATTATGGGAATGCGTTCAGTAAATCCTTACGGTAGAGCAAATTGGTATGTTCATGTTTATCGACCTGTTGCTTTGAATAAATGGCCTTTCCAATGGGATTATTCGTGGAGCGAAGGGCACTTGCCATTTCATCCATGTGATGAGGAACTTCAATCATTTGATTATTGGTTGTTAGAGGGAAAACATACTGAAAAGCTTTATTTAGAGAATCTAACTAAAGCACTTGAGGAAATCAAAGGTCACGCGGTTATAGATACCACCTGCAATCAGCTTCTTTATCTGGATGGCATGGATCAGGTCAACCCTTATCCCAGAACACCAGAAATTATTGCCCATGCGAACAAGTTGAATACTGGAGATACATATATACATAGCTCATTTTACGATTATGTTCAGGCAGTAAAGACTAATGCGAAAGACCTGAAAGTAATGAAGGGTGAGTTTCGCTATACCATGGTTGACGGTCTGTGGCAAAATTTGTTTCCCGGAATGCTCTGTGCTCGAATGTACTTGAAGCAACAAAATCGTCAATGTGAAATCAAGCTTCAAAAAAATGCAGATACCTGGGCAGCACTGGCCGCACATTTGGGCATGGAATATCCCCAGGGTATGATGACGCTTGCCTGGAAATATCATTTCGCCAACCAATCACATGACAGCATTGCTGGTTGTAGTATAGATTTAGTCCACGAGGATGTGGAATATCGTAATCGACAGGTTCGTCATTTAGCCGATAATATTTCTCGGCTTTCGATGGCACATATTGTAAAGAATATCGACAACAGCAACTTACCCGAAGATGCAATTTGCCTGATTGCATTCAATCCTACGCAGTTTGAACGAAGCGAAGTAGTTAATGCGGTAATTGATTTACCTGAAGAGTCGCAAGCTCGCTGGTTTACAGTGGAAGATGAAAATGGCACAGTACTGCCTGTCCAGTTTTTCCGAAATTTTAGTTTTGGGCCAATCGTTAAAAATCCCTATGAATTTCCAATTCCATATAAAGCCAGAAGATTTCACTGTGCAATTGAATTAAAAGATGTTGCTGGAATAGGATACAAAACCTTCGTCATAAAGCCACAATTGGGTCAGAAAATTAATTATGGAACCATGTCACCTGCAGTGAATTTGTTAGAAAATGAGTATCTTCGGGTGGAAATTTTGCCTGATGGACGGCTAAATATTACTAACAAAGAAACAGCTATTGAATATAGAGGCTTACATTATTTTGAGGATCGCTCTGAGGTGGGTGATCATGCCACTCATCGACAAGCCGATGAAGATGAAGTCATTACCAGTATTGGTGCACCGGCTGAAGTTTCAAAAATATATGACGGACCAATACTCGTTCAATATAGAATTAAGGTGACGTTGATGCTGCCAAAGGACGCATTGAAAGATCGAAGCCAAAGGAATCCTGAGAAGGTACGCTATATAATTATTTCTTATGTAACCCTAAAAAAACATTCCCGATATTTAGAGATTCGAACAGAAATCGATAATCAAGTTCGTGATCATAAACTCCGTGCGATGTTTCCATCTGGCTATCGAGATGCAGCAAAGTCATATTCAGAAACACATTTTGATGTAACGGAACGAGATATTCACCTGCCTGACACATCGACATGGAAAGAACCTATGTTACCATATTACCCCCAGTACATGTTTTGTGGTGTTGAAGATAAAAAAAGTGGGCTGGCAATCTTAAATATCGGTCTTCCTGAGTATGCTGTCCATGAGGATGAAGAACGAACGATTGGCTTGACGCTGTTACGAACATATCGTTTCCCCATTATTGGCGCCAATCCTGAAGATGTTTCTACAGATGAAACACAAGTTATGTGTCAATGTCTACGTCCATTTACATTTGAATATGCGATTTGTCCGTACAAAGGCAATTGGGAAGAAGGGGATGTCTATCGATATGCCAACCAATTTAATATTAAACTGCGGTTAAACCAGGTAGGAATAAGTCATGGAAATTTGCCGCCAACCATGAGTTTTGTCAAAATTGAACCTGAACAACTAATACTTTCAGCAATTAAAAAATCATCGCGCGATGACAATTTGATCGTACGAATATTTAATCCTACAGAACATACTGTTACTGGCACGATTAGTTTTTGGAGACCTATTCAAAATGCAACCGTAGTGAATTTGAATGAGAAAGACATTTCAGAAACAAACGTTAAGGGGAATAAAATCAGTGTAACCGCAACTAAAAATAAAATAGTCACTCTTAAAATTATTTTAAAATAATTTTTTGTTAACAATAGTAACTGCATGGACAGAAAACAAGAAGAAGTTTATGGAGTAAATATCTTACACTAAGACCTTCTTTATCAGGTGGATGATCAGCACAATCGTAATTGAGATAGAATCAAGTTGATAAATTATGGACATCATTAATTTAGTTCTATTTTGAAAAATTTAGTAATTTAAATATTTAACTTAAACACACTGAATTTCTAAAAAATAGGATTTTTCAACAATATCATTAACTAGCGCTGTAAATTTTGGACTAATATTTTTTCCCCATCTTGAAAAAGAACTGTAATTTTTTGTAAATCAATGACATTTTTCACAATACCAAAGCCAAAGGACTTGTGATGAATAGGGGTTTCCAATTCATACTCTTTATCCATTTTATATTCGATAGCTAGCTCAGTATCTAAATTATCCAGAAGTCGAGTCCATTTATCTCGACGGGTTCGCCTTTTTACCTTTTTTTTAAGTTCAGTCTTTGTTTTTTTAATGGGAGATTTATTGATTGATACTGAGGATTGTTTATATTTATGATAACTTGTACAAACCTTGCACATCACCCTGTCAATTTTATCATTTTTAACGGCAGTTATTACATGAAGAGTGTCTGTCTTACATTTCCCACAATACGCTTCAACCTCTTTGCTAATTAAATCTTCACTCATTTAAACTCCTTCAAAGATTAATTTTATTTAAGAAAAATGAATTAATTTTATCGCCAAATAAAAATCTTGTCCTATTAAAATAAGAAATTTATTTCATAGAAGCAAGAAATTTATTTAAATAATGAAAGTTTCTAACAAAAAGTAATTGCCTTTTTGATAAATTTTTGCTTTAATAGAATTCGGTATAATTGTTTCTTTAATTGAGAAACGCGAGAGGTCAGATGTGAAACGAAAAAAATAATTTTAAATAATTGCGTTTCACTTCTGATTTTTTACAATTATCAAAAAAACAGAAAATTAATTACATCGAGAGGCAATTCGGTTCGGAGGATTGAATGAGTACAACTAAATCGTACATGTTGGTCGTTCTTTTAATGATAAGCTTTTCTTTTTGTGAACGCAATAATATCAACCAAATAACAGGATCGGGAACGTTAGAAGCGACAGAGATTACGTTAAGTTCGAAAAGTAACGGACAGGTGCTGGATCTTTTAGTAAAAGAAGGTGATGAGGTCCAAATTGGCAGTGTCGTTGCAGTTATTGATACTGAGAAGCTCATCTTGCAAAGGGAACAAATTCAGGCTGGACTGGCAGAGGTTAATTACCACACTTTAACAGCGAGAGAGGGCATCACTGTTGCCGAGGAACAGCAGGAGAACATTAAGAAAAAATTTGAACGGATAAAAATTCTTTTTAAGGAAGGATCAGTGACGCAACAACAATTAGATGACATAGAAATGCAATTTGATCTATCGACGACACAAATTAAAACCGCCAAATCGAATCTACAAGCCGCTCAAATGAAGAAAAAACAGATCGAGGCAAACTTAAAACTCATCCAGAGCCAAATTGACGATGCCATTGTTACGAATCCAGTTTCCGGAATCGTTATCAATAAATTTATTGAAAAGGGAGAAACCGTTGTCAATGGATTACCAATCGTAACTATTGCTGATTTGTCCAATCTGTGGATCAAGCTTTACGTGACCGGTCCAGAATTGGGATTTATTAAACTTGGAAATAAAGCTGAAATACTGGTCGATTCATTTCCAGCAAGAAAATTTGAAGGAAAAATCATCTGGATATCATCAAAGGCAGAATTTACACCTAAAAATGTACAAACAAAAGAAGCTCGGGCGGATTTGGTATATGCGGTAAAAATAGAAGTCCCCAATCCCGAATCATTGCTAAAAATCGGAATGCCCGCAGATATATTTCTAAGTAAGAAGATCAATTAATGATTGAGATTAGCTATCAATTCTAATATGAAAAGGAAAAACTGTATGCTATCACGAAAAGAATTTCTAAAACTATCTGGTCTAACCTCTGGTTTGCTTTTACTCAATCCAGTGAGTTTTCTGTCAAAACTTCATGCTAAATCTGACAGCGAAAAACTGCATCTTCTGTTTTCTCCTGATGAAATTCCAGCAATCAAAAATCGGCTGGAATCGCCGCTTTTTCAAAAATTCTGGGAGGAGACCTTAAACGCCGATCTGGAAGACGATTTGAAATTTATGGAAACAGGGATCGAATTCAATAACCAATTGCGCCACCTGCCTCGTGTGGATAATATTTTGCAGCAGGAGGGGTTCATTTATGTCATTACTGGTGATAAAAAGCGGGGAGAAATAGCAAAACTGGCGCTGGAAAAAATTCTTCAATTCAAAAAATGGGATTATTTTCTCGAAGCGGGTAAAGACGTGATCGGCTTGCAGCGGGCGCCATTTACCACACAAACCATCGTGCTGACTTATGAATGGATTGAAGATTTGTTATCCGAAGCAATGAAACAAGAAGTGCTGGCGCAACTGCCTGAAAAAGGTATCGAGCCGTGTTATCGAAGTTGTTGGGGAATGCTCAATAAAGAAAAAGTCGTTGGCTGGCAATTCGATCCTGAGAGCAGCTTTTTTGAAGAACGGGATATGCGGAAATGGCCCTGGATTTTGTCACGTACAAATCTACGAGCTGTTCCGATGAGTGCCCTGGGAATTGGCGCCATTTTTCTCGACGGACGTCATCCCCGTGTGCCCGAATGGATGAATGTGGTGAAGCAGACCTACGATGAATTTTATGATATGTTTGAAAAGGACGGCAGCTATGGCGAGGGAACAGGCTACTGCAACTATACCGCCAGTGAATTGATTTTATTTCTCAATATCTTAGAGCGAAAGAAAAATGAGGACTGGTCAGGCAAAATCAACTGGCAGGGTGTGATGGACTTCTTCTTGATGACTCGAATGCCCACCAATCAGCATCCCGAAGGACATGTTAATTTTGGCGATGGCGGCGGTGGTTTCTGGTCGGATGTTGGATATTGGGTTGCCAGAAAATACAAAGATGGAGCGGCACAATTTTCGGCAAAAAATCACAATCGAGGGGATCGATTTCTTTCAGCTATATTCTATGATCCATCCGTTGAAGAAAATAAGCCTCAAGCAAAATGGTTCTATCGTCATTTTGACATCGATTGGGTGGTTGTTTCCACAGGATTTGAAATGGATGATTTTGTTGTTGCGATGCGCAGCGGCAAACCAGCCAATCATGAAAATGCGGATCGTAACAGCTTAATTTTAAAATGCTATGCTGAAAATTTGTTGGTTGATAACTGGCATCCGCCTTATAGCCACACCCATCCAGCCTGGGCGTTACGGACATCACCAGCGCATAATACGGTTTTGATCGATAACAAAGGGCATCAATATCATGATGGATTGGAAGGAACCAATGCTTCGCTGGCAGAAGCCAAAGTTGTGAAAGAAAATAAAACCGATGATTACGTTATCGTGACCAGCGATACCACCCAGGCGTATCAATTGGTGAACGAGAATGTGAAAAATGTCAATCGAACTTTTTTGACCGTGCCTGAAATGAAATTAATTCTGGTGGTGGATATGCTTCAGACCAAGGATAAACCTGCTGAATTCAAAGCGAGATGGTTTGTGGACAATGAAGATAAAAATGGCAATATCCAAATCGATGGCAAGAAATTTACTTTCCTTCGTCCCCAGGCAAAGCTGGTGGGCCTGTGCGACAGTGATCATGAAGTGCGACTGATTCGCGATACTTTTCCAGTTCCTGAAGAACATGGTGTCTATCCTTTTATGGATGTTGCTGCTCAAAAAGTTGGAAATAAGGTCGTAATTCTCACCGCGGCTGTTGCCATCCGACATGACGATCCCCTGCCGATTTTTGATCTAAAAAAAATGGAGAATGGCTGGGTATTAATGGCTAAAAATAATCACCAAAAAATACAGGTGAATATTTCGACTAAAGAAATTTATCCTGAGATGCTTATTAATCAATTAAAAAAATAAACTGGACAGGATGAACATGATCGTCATGATATAAAAGATAATCGGAATACACTCTTGTTCATCCTGTTTTATCCTGTGATCCTGTCCAAAATATCTGGCTGAAATAGTAAAGGATTATTTAAATGTTAAATCTCGAAAAATCAAAAAAGCTTTTCACTCACGCCCTGGAAATCATTCCAGGCGGCACAAATACGAATGCTAAACGGGTCTATAATCTTCTGGATTCGGAAAATTTTCCTGCTTATATCGAACGAGGCGATGGCGCTTATTTGTGGGACATCGATGGAAATAAATATATTGACTACATCGCATCGCTGGCGCCGATCAATATTGGATACAACAATCCCAGGATCAAGGCGAAAATAAAAGAACAACTGGAAAAGGGAAGCCTTTTCTCACTACCCAACCCAAATGAAGTGGAGTTGAGCGAAATACTGATCGAAAAAATTCCCTGCGCTGAAATGGTGAAAATTATGAAGACTGGAGCAGAAGTGACATCCGCAGCCATTCGTGCAGCTCGATTGGCAACGGGAAAAGAGATGATCCTGAGCTCAGGCTACCACGGCTGGCACGATTGGTGGACGGCAAAAATCGGAGAAAAGGGAGTTCCATCATGCTATCAAGATTTAATTGAAGATTTTGATTTCAATAATTTCTCTCAATTGGAAAACCTGGTGGAAAAACATGATGGAAACATCGCCTGCATCATTCTGACGCCTGCTTCTTATGGAGCAGAACCTAAAGATAATTTTCTCCAAAAAATCAGAAAGCTGGCAGATACTAAAAGTATTGTTCTCATTTACGATGAAATTATCACGGGTTTTCGATGGGCAATGGGCGGCGCACAGGAGAAATATGGTATTGTGCCAGATTTAGCAGCATTCGGAAAAAGCATGGCGAACGGAATGCCGATTGCTGTCCTTGTCGGTAAAAAAGAATTAATGACGCCACTTAAAGATAATTTAATCACCTCAACATTTGCCAGTGAAGCGCTCTCCATTGCCGCTTCGATTGAGACAATCAAAATCATCGAAGAAGAAAATATTATTCAGCGACTGTATGATATTTCTGATAAATTACGTGCAGGAATTTCAGAAATCAGCCAACGGCAAAATTTTGAGATCGGTGTTATGGACCCGACGCCTGCGGTTAAGTTTGAATTTTTAATTGATGATGCTGAGAAAAAGAAAAAAATGACGTTGGAATTTATCAAACAATGCGCTGCTAACGGGATTTTGGTCAGACAGGATGGAACGGGAGTTTCGTTATGTGTAATGGCGGCTCTATTAGATTTAGATATTGATTATACTTTGTATACATTTGACGAGGTAATTAAAAATTTAAATTTTGATTAAGCAAAAATAAATTTCTTGATTCTGAAAGAAAAATAGGTTATTTTAATGTACATTAATCTGGACGATTCAGAAATAAAATTAGACATAAACAAGAGAGCAATGGAATTTTTCAAGATTTCATGGATTTTAAGGACTTTCTAAGTCCACAAAGAAAAGTATGAACTAATAAAATGAAAAATTTAAAAAACTATTTTTCGGGGCGCCCAGAAGTCCTGCTTGCGTACCTATTTGGATCGGCAGTGACAAAGCGAACACACAAGCTAAGTGATATAGATTTGGCAATTTACTCCGAACCAATTCTAATGAGAGAACTTAATAACAAGCAACCTTATGGTTATCAAGCTGCCATTCTTATCGACCTGATGAGTTTGTTGCGAAGAAATGACATCGATTTGGTAATCCTCAATCGTGCGAAACCGCTTTTAGCTTATGAAATCGTCAGAAGTGGGGACAATATTTTTTGCCGTAGTGAAAATTTTCGTACCGAATACGAAATAAAAGCTTTTCAGAAATACATGGATACAAAAAAATTGAGAGACATTCAAGATTTTTATTTGATAAAACGAATCAAGCACGGTCTGTTTGCTAAAATATGAGTATGAAAATGATTAATAATACGATAATAAAACAGCATCTCAAAGAACTGGAAATCGCAATTAGAGAATTACGAAAGTATCAAAACCGCCCATTAGTGGATTTTGAAAATGACATAAGTCTTCTCTGGACGGTCGAACATGGATTACAGGTTGCTATTCAAAATATCCTTGATACAGGAGTACACATTCTGGCTGCTCAGTCAAAACCCGACTGGGATGATTACACAGAAGTTATTGATAGCCTTGGCAAAAATAGCATCATTCCTGTTGAATTTGCGCAAAAGATCAGGGGGATGGCAAGCTTTCGAAATATCCTGGTTCATGAATATGCAACTATTGATCTTGAAAAATTACATCAAATCTTAAATAACAATCTTGAAGATTTTGAGGAATTTATAAAATATATAATCAAGTATCTGAAATAGGGAGTTTAACTGTTAATTATCTTAGAGCGTCTTTTTAACAAGTCAATATATATCGATAATCTTCCTTTAAGCCCACATTGTTTATTAACAATCATCTGATTATTTGAATATTTGGAATATTATTATGAAACTCTCATTCTCCACCCTCGGCTGTCCCAACTGGGATTTAAATCAAGTCATTAAAAATGCAAAAAATTATGGATTCGATGGCGTCGAGATCAGGGGCATCAAGGACCAGCTCGATGTGTCAAAATTACCAGAATTTACAATTCGTGCAGGAGAAATCCGCGAAAAATTTGGTGATGCGGAGATCGAAATAATTTGTTTCTCCAGCTCGATTCGGATGGCAGAGCCAGATAAATCAAAGCGAAATAAACACTTCGATGAATTAAAGCGATATGCTGAATTATGTTATAACTTTGACACCCCATTTATCAGAATTTTCGGCGGTGAAATTGGTGAGCTTTCCTGGGAAAAGGCAATCGAAGAAGCAGCAGAAACGCTGACTAAAATGATTGAAATTATTAAAGATGTTGATTCCAAAATTGTCATCGAAACCCATGACGACTGGATGGCTGCGGATCATTTCAAAGCATTAATGGAGAAAGCGTATTCCGAAAAAGTCGGTGTTTTGTGGGATGTGAATCATCCGTTTATGTTCATCGGCGAAGATCCCGAAGAGACCTGGGAAAAAGTTGGCAAATGGATTTATCACACCCATTGGAAAGATTCGAAAATTGCCATCGATACAGTCATGGGATTTGAGCCGTGTTTGATGGGCGAGGGTGATCTGCCGCATGAGCAAATTTATAATGAATTGAAGAAGGGCGGGTATGATGGATATTTGTCTCTGGAATGGGAGAAGCGCTGGCATCAAGAACTTCCTGATCCTGAGATCGCTTTCCCACAGTATTTTAGTTACATGAAAAATCTAATGGACCGATCAATGTAATGAATCTACAAGAATTCTGACCGCTAATCCTGCTTCGGAAGTTTTTCCATTCCAAACTTGCGAGCATCTTTCAGCATGATTTTTTCTAATTCATTTTTAATGGTATGATCCAAAGCGGGGGGAACAATTTCCTGCAGAATCTGATTTACTTTTTGATGCGCTCTCTCTCCTGCTGTTTTTCTATCTGTTGCCAACCATGTTTGATAATTCGCTCGATCAATAACTTCTGATGGAAAATAAAATTCATCACGAAGCCATTTTAAAGTACCCGGCGAAGTTAGAAAATGTTCGCCATCATAAATATCTCCAAACAGATCATCACTCATATTATCTCGCAACTCAATTCCTTTTACCAATCGCAATGCCATGCCACAGATTTCATTATCGATAACCAACTTTTCCAGAGATTGACAGCTTTCAAAATCCAGCATACCAGGACCAGAAATAACATTGATCCCGCTTAACGCTGCGATAACAGCACCGATTCCGGTTTCCAGACCAGCCTGAGAATCTAACAACTTGGCATCACTCAAAGCCATATAGGCGTGAGTCGGCAATTCTAAATATTTACCGATTTTTGCATAAGCAGCATCAATCATCATCGTCTCAATGGCGCCCATTGGTGTTGTGCCATGGCGCATATCAAAAGCAGCCGGTGAACCACCCCAGATAATTGGCGATCCGGATTTTGCGAGCTGATGAATGACAACGCCACTCAAACTTTCAGCAGCATGTTGTACCAGAGCGCCGGCGAGTGTTCCGGGAGCTGTGGCACCAGTCAACGGCATCGAGACTAATTCCGCCGGGATTCCTGCTCTGGCACAATCAATTAAATTCTGGCAGGTTAAATTGCTCCATTTTAGCGGAGGCGAAGGGCAGCAGTCAAAAATTGCCAACGGTTTTTGGCGCAAATTTTCAACACTACCTCGAACAGCAATCAACATTTCCTTCATCGAGTCAAAAGCATCATGAGCAAAAGTTCCGGTAATGATAGGCTTGGTGCTATGCTGGAGTGCAATAAATAACCGATAACGATCACCAATCTCTTCAGGTACATCCGAGGAAATAATCCCGGTGGATTGAGCAACCAGGTTCTGGAGATGGTGAGTTAAACGACTAAAATCTACCAGGTCTTGTGTAATTGGTTTCCGTTGTCTCTGAGTTTCCCAATCGAGGATATTTAGCGCAGCAGAACCGGGATCGAAGTGGATATTATTTCCTTCCAACAACATGGCGACTTCCCCATAACGATCAAAAACAGTGATCGACTTAGGGGCTGATTTTATACAACTTTCAATGAGCCTTCGTGGAAAATATGCCTTTCGATTTTTTCGATCAACTTTAGCATCTGCAGATTCCAGCAAATGTAATGCTGCTTCATTCTCGATTAATACGCCGACTTTTTCAAGAACTGAATAAGCTTCATCTAAAATTCTCTCAACCTTATGATTATCAATCATTTCCAGCAATGAGCGTTGCATCGATTCCTCCCAATCTTTTATCTCAATGGACACTGCATTTTTAAAATTATATTTGAATTCCCTTTAAAAAAGCTTTTAAACGCTAACCCTCATTAGTACCTAAACAGTGAACTTCTTGTACAATGGACAAAGATTTTCTAACCACGAATTCCGCTAATTGCTCCAATTTCGCGAATTAATAATTAGCGAAATTGGTTTAATTCGCGAAATTAGCGGTCTAGCATCTTTTTGGTTCTGGCTCGTCCAGGTTAAGAATATAGACAATATTCTAAACTTTGTCAAGCAGAAAAATAGCTGAGCAGTAAAACCTCAGTTACAGGTGGAGATCCAGATGGAGTCCACTTTGATAAGTTAATTAAAGTTTATGAAATTTCCTGCCAAAGTGAACTCTATCTTTTTTCAAATACCCACGATTAAGGTTTTACGCTGAGGACCTATTTCAAAAATAAGATCTTCCTGCTTTCTGAATACTCCCCGGCTCGAAAAACACATAAATAAGCGCCAGTACCTACTTTCGTCCCCTGGTTATCTTTTCCATCCCATGAAACCTGAAAATAACCGGCGAATCGTTGTTCATCTACCAAAGTTCGAACTTCACGACCCATCAGATCGAAAATCTTTAAACTAACCTGTTGAGATGAAGATAGCTGAAATCTAATCTGTGTCGATGAATTAAATGGATTGGGATAATTTTGAGAAAGGCTGAAGTTTTGTGGTATTCGAGACCGAATTTCTATTAATTGTTGTTCAATAAAATCTACGCTTCCAACGAGTATCTGAAAATGGGAAACTGTTTCATGATTCATCCTTGAAAAAGAATATGCATTCGTCATTTCCATATCTATGGTTTTATTCCGATTTCCATCGTACAATGTAAAATATAAATCGTTAGCAGGACCTTTTAATATTTCCCAGGAGAGAACTATATCACTTGTCGTTTTATTTGTGCTAATATTGAAATCCCATATTTGCCCATCTCCAACGTGATTCCGAAAATCGGCAGTATAATTCTTAGAGTGCTCTGACCAGCCATTATGTGGAAAATAGAGAGAGATATACTCGCCCATCACCGGCGGTTCAGGATAATCCTTCTTATCCCATTCATCAGAGCTAATTGCATTAATACCAAAATAATTGGCTTCATCTTTACTTTCCCCACAATAGGCACTAATTTGTACATTCCATTCATCATCATTTTTTTCTAATTTCCATAATGGATTATCTGATTCTGGAAACAGCTTCAAATTTGCGTTTTCACTTCCATCAACAAAAACAAAATATCCTGCCCAGGGCTGCATTGTATTTGTCAGTTGATATCCACCGGTTCCATCTGGTAGATATAATCGATCGACGATTCGAGCATCAGTCGGTGAAAAAGTAATTGGAAAAGCAAAAGGACTGCCCACCTGGTTCCAGCCAGGTGTCAGTTGAATGGTTTGTGGTTGCAGCGGCAAAACATGTCCGGCGCCAACGTCTATTTCAATTTTGTTGCCCTGTGGATTAGCCTTTAACCAAAAGGCTTTGCCACTGATAAATCGAAAGATTGAAGATTCTAAATCCGGGCTGAATTCCAAATAGCTATCAGAAATACCGTCACCATCAGTATCCTCATACGAAAAAAGCCTCCAATTCGGTTCACCGTAACCACCTAATTCAGTTTCATCAATTAAAATCGAACTGATCACAGGATTATCCAGAATTGCCGGTATTGAAAGCATGTACCACTCACCTCGTGGATAGCCAGGCTGATAGGGACATTTTATGGTGCTCGTGGTTAGGGATTTATCTCGAAAATTGATTTCATGGGACAAAGTATCGCTATACGTTATATTCCCTGAACTATCCTCTGCTTTAATGAAGTAGGCTAAACCTGAAAAGGTAACAGCCGAACCAGGAATGACAACGAGATAATTATCATCCTGCCCCTGGCTCATGGCAAGGCTTTGAAAATTTCCATCGGTACCGTTGCGATAGTATAATAGTGCAGATTTAATCTGCCAATTATCCTTAATTTGAGCTGACAGCAGGTAATCGGAATCGATCCACATTTTAGATGCCGGTGTTTGAATGATAATCTCAGGGGCTTGATAATCAATTCCTTTACCTGTTAAGGTAATAGTTACTTCAGCCTGGTTGGGGGCATTGCTCAGAACTGTCAATGTTCCATATTCGGTTTGAAGGCTATCTGGGGTGAATTGAACTTGAATTAAACGCTCATTGCCAGGCTCAAGTATGAATTGTCTGGAATTCACCGAAAAGACTGGATTACTGCTTTCAATATTCTTCACTTCCAGATTACCATTACCCTGGTTTTTAATGATGAATTGCCATGATGCTGAGGAAAATAACGGGATTTCTCCAAAATCATGCTCCAGAGAAGTGACGACAATTATTGGACTTGTAATGCCGACCTGCGGTGTGGCACTCACCTCTTCACTAAAATCACTCTCATTTCCATCCACGTTTACAGCGGAAATCCGATAGTAATAGGTCTGGTCGTTAATGACATCAGTATCAACATAACTGTTATCAGGAAAGTAAACCTTTGCCAATGTATCTGCAAAAGAGGGAGCAAAGCCTTGTAATTGACTACGATAGATTTGATAGTGTGATAAATTTGATTCGGTATTTTGAGACCAGGAGAGGCTTACCTTTTTATCTCCCGCAACGGTTTGAAAGTTTTTTGGTTTTGCTGGTAGCGTGTTATTATCACTCTGTTCTGTAACAGTTAAAAATTGATTCACAGATACGTGAGTTAAAATCTGCACAATACCAGAAGTCCATTCAATTTTAATTGAATCAATTACA
>Ga0209427_10001691_pt1 | contig 25562 bp, 26 predicted proteins | sample DeeMarSWOR136_30_FD_187465 | JGI IMG/M metagenome (GOLD analysis project Ga0209427, IMG submission 187465) | Marine sediment microbial communities from White Oak River estuary, North Carolina - WOR-1-36_30 (SPAdes) (version 2) | ecosystem: Environmental > Aquatic > Marine > Intertidal zone >...
ATTAAAATTTAAACATCCCTTGAGTTTTGCAAAAAAAATCATGGGTGGGAACCGTGTCACTGCTTCCCCACCAACCTGTTTTCTGAAGATATGTTTTTATAGGAGAAAATATTACAAATAACAGAGTGGAGGCAAAGGTTACGGAACAAATAGAAAGATTGGAGGGTCATAACTATATGTTTGAGATGTGCTGTTTAATAATTTTTATAGTTATTGTTGTCATAATAGTATTAGCTATACTCCCCAAAGAACATACAGTAAAAGTTGTTCAGACCCCGCCACCACAAGTACAGAAGGTATATGTAAAAAATTGTCCTAAATGTGGTGCTGAAAACGAAGCTATTAATTTGTTTTGTAAACAATGTGGTAATAGATTTTAAAATACATACTGATATAAAATTAGAATAAATCATATAGACCATAAGCAAGGATTTGCTAAAGAAAGCAAGGGAGAAGGAGATTAACATCAGTTCTTTTGTAGATATCGAGTTAAGGAGATATATCGCTCTTATAGAAGGAAAACAATGCTCTGATAATGAGGAGCGCCGAGGAGGAGATTTGAACTCCTGCGGAGCGAACGCCCCACGAGCTTTCCAGGCTCGCGCCGTACCAGTCTGAGCCACCTCGGCATAAACACAACCGCAATGTCATTCCTGTTTATGTCTTTTTCCAGATTGATGGATACGTCCCTTTGTTCATCAAGACTCGTTTAAGAGACGCACAGAGACCTGTGTCCTTTTCAATGACCTGAATAGACGGAATCTCCATCTTAACAAGAGCAACCCCTTCACCTTTAAGTGATATCACTGCTGCCATCTCTCCTACTTTAATATCTTCATCGATTTCAACGACTCCTGGAATCGCAAGATTCGCCCCATGACATAACGCATCGATTGCTGAATCACGTATTACGATCGTTGGAGCAACCTCAAGAAGTCGTTCAATAGGCAGAATAATACTGTAAAGCTCCCTCTCATCACCGTCCTCCTCCCAAAAGACATACGCATCCTTTACCTCCTGTAGTATGACTGCCGAGTTCTCTGTAATGTTACCCACCCGCGTTCTCCGTAGCTCCGTAAGTTGTGCACCACAGCCAAGTTTCTTGCCGATATCAACGCACAAGGTCCTGATGTAGGTCCCTGCCTCGCAGCCAATACGGAACAAGACATCTGTTCCTTGTATCTCTAGAACCTCAAGGTAGTACACCTTTCGTGTCCTTCGTACCCGTTTCACAGCAGAACGCAATGGTGGCATCTGTGAAATTTCTCCAACAAATGTTTCACAGACCTCCTGTATTTTTTTTTTATCGACTTGCTTATGCAATTTCATCAGTGCAATGTATTCTTTTCCTGCTACAAGGAGCACCTGTAGCGCTCGGGCAGCATTACCAAGGGCAACAGGAAGCACACCTGTGACCGCAGGATCAAGTGTCCCCCCATGTCCTGCTTTTTCTATCTCCAATATTTCTTTTACCCAAGCGACTACCTGGTGAGACGTCGGGCCAGCAGGCTTATCAAGATTGATAAAACCATTCTGTAATAACTCCTGAACAGTTCGCTGCGAGGGGGCTTTACCGTAATGTGCGTTGGTATTCGCAGATGCTTTAATTAACCGTTTTCTCTGTTTTAATGATGGCAATGTACTCCTTTTCTCAGACATTTCAACTCACAGAATAACAGAAGGATATAAAAACTCGTTTATTCTCCAAGATTCTTAAGGATAATCCCTTGGATTTCTTCAGGGGTTTTATCCCCAGAATCAATGATAATATCATAAATAGAGGTATCGCGTATATCAATTCCGTAATAGTTATTATACCGGGTCGCCTCACTTTTCTCCCTGCGTAGTATCTCTTTTTTCCGTTTCTCAATCTCACCTTGTTCTCGTTTTACGATTCGATTGGCACGAACATCAATATCAGCAGTAAGCAAGACCTTTACTGCAGGGATATGGTTCCGATACGCAAGCCAGCCAGAGATACGGCCCTCAACGATGACGTCTCCCTGCCGCAACAAACCAAGTTGATACTGGTCAAGTTCTTCATCAATCTCCCGATGTGACTCACAATATCTGCCAAACTCCTCCAAAGACATCTTATGTTTCTCTGCAAGCTTGCGGAAGATCTCACCTGAATACACATACTGCAACCTTAGGTGTTTTTCTAAAAGTCTTGCTACAGTTGTTTTCCCTGTTCCAGGTAGACCACTGATTGTGATCGTTACCATAGTTCTCCTATTTTGCGGATGGTCGAATTGTTTTTTTGAAGTTTTGCCACCTGCTGGACCAGCTTATCCATTTAAAAGACTGTCGTATCAGCTGACCCGCAAGGAAAGAAAAAAGCATGTAGAGTAAAAACCAGTTCGACATAAGAAAACCATCACGACCGAATAAGGAGACGCCATCGGCCCAGGGGACTGTGAAATATGAATAATACACGATATTACCAAGGAAGTAAGTAAGCCAGATGAAGATTGGAGCGATAAAGATAAATAAGAAGAACATAGATTTCATCATTCCACCAGATGATTGCGTCGTCATACGCATGATCTGCGGCTGCATCTTCATAAGTTTCTGCACGCGATTTGTGTTTCCTTCCTTCCTTGCTTTGGTAATTTCCTTATTAAATGCCTTGCTTGCTTCTTGTGCCTGACCCATTGCTTTCCAGTCTGTAAACAGATGAGTAAAGAACGATGAGAGAAACACAACAATAATACCAGCAAGCATAATGGTAAGTAATGGGTTTGCTCCACTAAATCCGATAAGGGGGGCAAACACAGTATTTAGTGAGAGTGCGACGACGTTTCTGATGTTTTCATTCCCAAAGATAAAGATCATGACAAAGAGAAGAAGCATCAGCAGCAGCATCTGTCCAGCTTGGGCAAAGTCATCAAGTTTTTTCATTGTATCACAGGCTCCGCTTCTTTGACAGCAACATCTAAAGCATTATCATGATTATACACGATTTTCACGGTCGCACCGGTAAGTGTCGCATAGGACATAGCGGCTGCACGGTTCATCATCTGATGCTCCATGATTTTTTCAACGGTATCAGGGTCTCGGTCCCTTGTCGTGTCCTTTGCCCGTCTATTGTAGATTTCTTGCGGGTCCGCCTCGACGATGACAATAGCGGTCGGCTGCAATTCCTTTAGCACCCATTCTGGTAAACCAGGCATGTATCCTTTTGGTGTTTTTACAGTGCAATGGGTGTCGACGATTACGTTTTTCATCTTTCCGACCTTCCCAGCGGTCTTTATCTGCAGTTGTTTTTGTTGTTCCAGACTTAGTTTCCTCATTTCATCTCTATCTTTTACTAATTTAAGTTCTTTAGCAATATCAATCATGACAGACCCAAAGGTAACAAAGGAAATATCCATTCCTTCTGCTGCCTTCTGCATCACGGTGGTCTTCCCCACTCCCGGTATCCCAGTTACAACAATGACTCCCATGGTCTTCCTCACTATTCAGCTCCGAAGAATCCTCTCAGAATCGGATGCATCTCCATAGCTTGTTCTTTTGCAATCTGCTCATATAGCTGAATCATGATACCCACGGTTAACAGCACTCCTGTTCCACTTGCGTTTCCGACTGTCCCTATAGCATCTGCTCCTGCAGCCAGTGCACCAACCGCGGCACCACCAATCACAGTCACCACTGGAATGTATCGCTCTAGTACTCTTCCTAGCACACGAGGGTCTCGTCGGAACCCTGGCATGACCATCCCAGATTGCTGGATTTGACGAGCGACAGCGGTAGGTCCCATATCTGTCGTCTCAATCCAGAATTTCGCAAATAAGATCGACCCGAAAATCATAATCGATATGTATACAAGGGTTTTGAGTGCGAATTGCCATGGTGCATGACCTCCGTATCCACCGCTTAGGATAGGAATGAGCCAACTGTTGACACCGTTGAGGTTTGACAAATACCACGCTCCTCCTGCATAAGGCATCGTTGAACCAGCGGATGTATCATACGCTCCTATCCACCATTGACCGCCAATCCCTGGCAATCCCTTGAGCCCTGGATGAGTGTAAAACAATAATGCAAACATATTAACGTTTGCAAGAAGCGCAGACATAAGAATCACAGGTATATTTGAAGCGTAGATTAGTCGTATCGGGTACCTACCTCTAGCACCCCGTACTTTCGCATGAGCAAGCGGTAGTTCAATTCGTGATGATTCCGTGAATGTCACGATAAGGAATACGACAATGGTTCCAAGCAGTGGAACAATTGCATTCTGAAATCCACTATGGCCGATAAACAGATACTGGAACCCACCGTCTACCATCTCACCAAGGGTCATCTGCGATGCAATATAATACGTCCCGGGGATTGTTCCTGCTGGCGGATTTGAGACACTGATAGGTTGTGCTGAGCTTCCTGGTAGCCAGTTAAACAGCCCAGTGAAAATAGCTTGTGACACACCAGCGGCGATGAATAGGGAGATACCAGAGCCAATACCCCATTTTGAGATCAATTCATCCATTAGAAATACAAGATATGCACCCATGAACAACTGTAAAATAATAACAAGGTTGGCCATTGCTGTACCACCCACCATTGCTATTAATCCCTGACTTGGGCTGAGATACCCATAGACTTGCGGTACTGCCTCGATAAAAATCATGGCAATGACAAGAACTTTTTGTGTTCCCTGATAGATTGCTTTATCCTCTTTTTTTGTCAAATCGAGTTTAATGATTTTTGCACCAACAAAGAGCTGGAGAATAATCGATGCGGTGACAATCGGTCCAATACCAAGATGCATAATGGAACCTGATGCACCTGCCATAATGGCACGATAACTGGCAAACATGTCCAAGACAGTCCCACTTACTCCATAGATCATAATGTTAGTAAGAATGAAGTAGAGAATCAGACAAAGGACTGTCCAGAAAATCTTTGACCGGAAGTTTACATGGACCTCTGGCTTTTGCACTGCTGGCCATCGTTCTATAATTGGTTTTAAGGCATATAGACGGCTTTTTTTCTCTTCTGCCATATTAAAACCTCTTATTATTCAATTTTTACTTCCCCACCGTGTTTTTCAATTTTGTCGATTGCTTTCTGAGAGGCGGATTTCACTGTAATCTTATACTCGTGTTCAACGATGCCACAACCAAGGAGCTTCTCATATCCCTCTTTTGAGAGGTCGATTTCTTTCTTTCCATGGAATTTTTCATCCAATTGGCCGACATTGATGATTCGCTCCTCCTTGATAAGACTAGGATCTCTTTTGAACCCATGAACACCGAAATGATCTGGCATGTATTTTAACATATAACCAAACTTGTGTTTATGGAGTCCAGCGTTTCCTTTTCCACCGCGTAACCCGGCACCTCGTCCGCCTTTCTTTCCTTTCCCATGGGTCATGGATCCTCTGAATTTCTTTGTCTTTGTTCGTGCCACATCAATCACATTCCACTTTGTAATTTGTATTTCTTAAACTGAAAGCACATAAAGTACTATATTATTATCTTTTCGGATACATTATCAAAGATATATTAGGCTTTTTTTACTGTTTATTTCTTATGTTAGTTTGTCTTTGGATATTCTGTTTAATTTCCTTAAATATTGCATCATGTGTTTTTGATTTTTGCTAGGGGTCAATAGTTGATGAGTTTTTAAAACATTCTAGTTTTTGTTTTTCTGTGGAAGCAAGTATTTTTTGTTCTTGTCAAGGTCAATAAATAGATCTGCAACTTCAAGAAGTTTATGGGACGTGGTTCGTCCAAATGCCATTACCTCGGTTCTACATCCGAGGCTCTTTGCGTGTTCGAGAAGGTCTGAGAAATCCCCATCGCCGCTGATAAGTACGACTGTATCAAGCTTTGGTGCAAGACGCATGACATCCATGGCAATGCCAACATCCCAGTCGCCTTTCTTTGCGCCTCCGTAGAATATTTGGAGATCCTTTGAGCGCACTTCAAAACCAATTTCTTCAAGAACTGTATAAAACGTTTGTTCGTCTTTGATATCTGCTTTGATCACATATGCTATTGCTCGTACGAGCTGGCGATTTGCTATTGCTTCATTTAAGAGTGTTTTAAAATTCACTTTTTTATTGTAGAGGTGTTTTGCTGAATAGTACATGTTTTGTACATCGACAAACACACCGATTCTTTGATCTCTGTTTCTACCTTGTGACATGTCTGTTCACACTGTTTTTTTTCTACGATGTATACTGATTGTTCTTTTATTATAATTTTGGTCTTTAAAACGTTCTGCTGCAAGGTTCGTGATGTGTGGTGATTCTTAGGAGGGTGACCTTGTAGGATACGATTTGTTTGTAATGAAAGTCAAATATCCATTTTATTGGGAATTCATAGTTTTTTTGGAGGGTGATTTCTCCCTTAAGCGCAGTGATCATTTTTTCAAAAAAAGGTATGGTTTTTTTCAGATGAAATGAATAAAGGACTGAGGCGATTTCAAATCCTTTCTTGATGAATTTTCTGTCTGCCTTTAGATTCGCTTTTTGCGCTCCGAATGGCGGGTTCATAAGAACAGTGTCGCAGGATGTCTGTATCGAGGTGATGTCTTGGATATAAAACTCGATAGGATACTTGTTTTTTGTTGTATATTGTTTAGCGATAGCAATGACATTTGGGTCGACGTCGTATCCTTTTACTTTTTGTGCTCCCATGAGGTATGCTCCTATTGAAAAGATTCCTGTGCCGCACCCCAAATCGACGACGGTTTTGTCTTGGATGTCTCCCCAGTTGTAGGCAGTGAAAACGACGTCAGCTGCGATTGTCGCAGGAGTCATATATTGCTCTAGGGCAGGGATGGGATTGGTTGTTTTTGGAATTTGTTGGAGGAGGATTTCCAGTTGTTTTTGTTTCATATTAAAGGAGTAAAGGGTGGTATGTTTACTAATAGTTTTGTATCCAAAAATTTTATTTGCTCATGGTGGTTCTAGGATGTTCTTTGGGCTCGTAGATCAGCGGAAGATCGCCCCCTTGGCATGGGGGAGGCCTCGGGTTCAAATCCCGACGAGTCCATTGTTCTTTGTTTTTTCCTGTGATTATGTTGTTTTTTGGCATTGCTGTTCTTTAAAAAACAAACAAATAAATTTTTATATTTTTTTTAATATTTTTATCTAAATACAAAAAGTTTAAATATAAGGGAAGTTGTTGATGGGTACATTATATTTAAATAGGTAACCATCAAATGATACGAACAAAAGTAATTAATGATTCTACTGATTTAGTTTCAATTATACGAGCATTTGATTCACTGACAAAAAAGGAAGTTTTTATGGAGATATCTAAGGATTGGATACCTAGCAGTCTTATCCTTGACAGGTTTGGTGAAGATGGTCGTGAAGCCCTGGAATTCTTTGATAAAATGAAACTTGCGGAAACCAAATGGACAACCCCTGAAGAGGGCATCGATGGAAAACCCCAGAAAATGTATCGCTCATTTTACTCACTCTTCAACATCAATATCTCTTGCCCAGTTAATGAAATTAGTGAGATCTTTAACGTTTCATCGTTGGATGATTTCCAATTTAAAAGACTTGAAGAGGACATTTATGCCTTTATAGGTACTACAGGTACGTTTGCAAACAAGGTCTCAGAGAAATTCAGCATCTCGAATACCGCATTAAAAGCCTTGGTGAAACGATCCAACAAATTTCAATACACCGGGTTGAAAATCACACGCACACAGCCTGGACCAGAGAGTACGTGATTTTTTTTCACAATCGTTTTTAAACTCATTGATTATGCTTGTTGCAATGGACTACACCTTTATTCTTCAAGCATTCTGGATTGTCATCCCTATCTATGTTGCGAACGCTAGTGCAGTTATTGTAGGTGGAGGGACCCCCATTGACTTTGGGAAAACCTGCAAAGACGGGCGTCGTATCCTTGGGGATGGGAAAACATGGAGAGGGTTGTTCTCAGGGACTTTTCTTGGGATGACGGTCGGGTTCGGGCTTTCGGTTGTGGCAGTATATATCAGGTCAAGCGAGTATAGCTTTCTTGGTCTGACACACTTTGAAGGTTTTCCTTTGATGATTCTGATTCTTTTTTCCCTTTGCTTTGGAGCGTTACTTGGTGATCTCATCGAAAGTTATTTCAAACGGCGTATCGGCAAGGGCCGTGGTCAGGATTGGATTCCATTTGATCAACTAGATTTTTTACTTGGGGCATTTTTCTTAAGTTTTTCAGTCAGTGAAGCCCTCTTTCTCATGCGTGTGACAAGTGATCAATGGTTTTTTAGTAACCTTACGTTCTGGCATATCCTGTTTCTTCTTGTTGTGACCCCTTTTATCCATATCACCGCAAACATTCTTTTCCGGAAAATGAAACAAAGTCATACAAAAAATTTAAGAGTATGATGGGATTTCATAGGTATTTGTGGTTTTGGCGGGATTATGAGTGAGCATACAACACCTCAAAAAAATACATCTGGAAAAAGAACGACCATAACAATGAATGAGGATTTGAAGCGATGGATTTCTGCGGAAGAACAAGCAGATATATCAAAAACAATCCAAGAGCGGTTAAAGGATAAGAAACCGAAGGGAAAATGTGAAGTTTGCCGTGTTCATCCGGCAAAATCTGTTTGTATAAAATGTGGGAACTCTGTCTGTAGCTCCTGTTATTTTACTATGGTTGGTTTGTGTCAGGAGTGTCTTTCAAAGGATACGATTGAGAAATGGAAAAATAAGAAAATTGATTGGAAGAAAATCCTTGAGGTCGATTGGGTTGATTAGAGTTTTTTTTCTCTCTTCAACCTCTCTCCTTCCAAGAAGAGTGCGAGCATTGCTCGTGCTGCTCTCCATGAGGAGGGGTAGATGGGGACTCCGACTGCCTTAAGATCAAGGACAAGGTCTTCGAATTCTTTTCCTCCGACCCAGCAGCCAAGTATTGGTTTTTCAAATTCATGATGCAGCTTTTGCTGGTGGATCATTTTTAGGATGGCACCTGCGTATTCTCGGGGTCGTGCGTACCCTGCATGCACTGCTGCGACGATGATGCCGTCGATGTTTTCATCTTCAAGGAGTGCACGAGTGGATGCCCAGTAACGATAAAAGTCTGCGTCTGCTACAAGGTCGACAGGATTATTTGGTTTGACAAGTCCTGGAATGATGTTTTCAATTTTTTTAAAGGTCTTTTGGGATAGTTTTGGCACAGTTAGTCCATTTGCCTCGCAAGCGTCTGTGAGAAGTATGCCTAGTCCACCTCCGTTGGTGATGATGCCAATTCGGTTGCCTCGAGCCGCTGGTTGCCCGGCAAGTGCTCGAGCCATGTCAAAGAGCTCGACGAGATCCCGGCAGCGTATTCCACCTGCTTGTTTGATTGCTGCGCTATAAATTTCGTCACTTCCTGCCATTGAGCCGGTGTGGGATGCAGTTGCTCGTGCGCCAGCTACGCTTCTACCTGCTTTGACTACCAAGATTGGTTTGTCGCAGGCTTTGATGCTGTTCATAAAGTCTCGTCCATGTCTAATACCTTCAATGTATAAACCTATTACTTTTGTCTCAGGATCTGTGCTAAAGTAGTTTACTAGGTCGTCATCATCGATGTCTAGTTTGTTTCCCACACCGATGATTTTTGAAAGTCCGACGAACTCGTTATTAGCCAGGTAGATCATCCCCATACCAAGTGCACCACTTTGGCTAATGAGGGCAAGGTTTCCTTTTCGAGGCATTCCAAAAACAAACGAGACATCGAGGCTGTCTGATGCGTTTTTGTATCCCATTGTGTTTGGCCCAAGAATTCTGACTCCTGTTCCTTGTAAAAGCTTTTTTATGGTTTCTTCTGCCTCATGATTACCAATCTCTGAAAAACCTGAGGTGATTATAATGACGTATTTTACTTTTTTTTTCACACAATCTTTTATGATTTGTATCACTAGTGGTTCGGGTACTGCGATCATCACTAGGTCGACAGACCCAGGGATATCGGTGAGTTTCTTGAAGCATTTTAGGCCTAGTATTTCATCTTCTTTTGGATTTACAGGGTAGAGTTTACAGAGATAATCCGAGATAAGGATGTTTTTTAAGGACGCGTGTCCAATTTTTGTCGGATTTTTTGAAGCCCCGACGACCGCGATGCTTTTTGGTTTGAAGAACGTTTCAAGTGACTCTGTCATACCATCTTCCTCTCTTTTTTTTACATTCTTTTTAGTTACTTAAACATACTGATTTATCATATATATTTTGAATATATTTTTATATATATTTATTCATTACCTGAATAACTTTAACACTTGTATCTGCCTGCCGGTACTCCTCCAATGGCTCCTGGTTCAACTCTAAAAACCGATGACCCCAAGAGTAAATCCTTAGAATTTGCTCCGCATGCAAAACTTCACCTAAGATATATAACGCCGCCGCAAATGCCTCAAGAGTGCTTAACTGATACGGTTTACCATAATTCACCGGGTTTGCAGCAAGTAAAAACGGCAATGAACGAGGCACTAAAGCAATCCGAAGAGCCTGGAATGTTTGTTCGGCGTTTTTCCAAGAACAATCCAATGCGACTAGCCCATGATGTTTTGCATCCTGCAAATCCTCTCGCGACAAGCTTTTCTCCGCAAATGGATGTAAAAGAACTGCACGATATGGCAACCGTCTCAAATTCTTCTCGAGAGAAACATAACCAAACCGATGTAATTTCTTTGCTGTACACTTTTTGGGGTCGTCCTCATTCGTATGGTATACTATCAACCGTACAGGTTTTTTCATTCAGACACCCTCACATCAAGGACCACATGATCAATCCCAGGAGCATAAGATTTTATCACCTGTGTCTTTAATAGATCAACGGAACGATTATAACGTATAGCGATTTGTTTAATGTGAGACAGAGGTTTTTCCGGAATCAACTCAATGGGAACCAAATGATGATAATGAATTACACCTCCCATACCTTGCAGACACTCAAAAGCAACAGGTAAATACTGTTCTGAATCATGCAGATACCCAAGAATCACACGGTTTGCACAATCCTTTGGAGCGACGAGCCGGTTATCTCCAAACAATGGTTCCACGATACTACTAACATGATTTAACACTACATTTTCACAGAGATATCGAAACGCAACTGAATTAATTTCACAGGCAAAGATCTTCTTTGGGGTGCTATAGACCGCCATCGGAAGTGTAAAATACCCAACCCCTGCAAACAAATCAACCACAGTTTCATGAGGATGTGAGACCGTGGCCATCCTCTGCCTCTCAGCCAAATTTCCTGATGAGAACATAATCCGCTGCGGATCAAGTCTATATCGAATCCCATTCTCTCTATGGATCGTCTCTGTTTTTTTTGAACCAAATATCAACTCGACGGACGGTTTTCGATACAGCCCTGAAATATTGCCCACATCATTTAACGTAGACGAACAACCAAGCACCTTTGCATACGCCTTCCCGATGATCCGCTGATATTGTTTTAGATCGTCAGGTAAACTGATTATCGCAACCGAACCGATTTTCTCCCATTTCACTGGGAGAAACTCAAGCAGTTCAGAAGGAACTTCCAGCGAAACAATGGTTTTGATCTTCTCAAATGGTGTCTGTCGCATCGTCTCTTCTTACATACTCTACCCCTATAAAACCTCATCTCTCCAACAACTCTATGTACTGCAAATGCTATTCGCAGAATAGATGGCGGAGCTTTTTCCTTATTTACCACGAAGAAACCAAACAGAAATCATTCAGGAGATCACAAATGCACTAACAAAACGCACACAATTTGTCTTCGAATCGGGTACAGGCTCAGGGAAAACCATCTGCGTTCTTGCTGCAGCACTCTCCTATGCATTAGAGCATAACAAAAAAATCATTTATACGACCCGGACCAATGCTCAACAACAACAGGTAATTCATGAACTACGTGCAATAAAAAAGAAAAATAACGACACACGTATCTACGGGGTTGGCATACAAGGTCGGGGGAACATGTGTTTGCTTGCACGAGATGACCCTGAGATCCAAAACGGTAACTCAGAGGAACTCTCACGATTTTGTTCCTATCAAAAAAAACTCACTGTCCAAGAAAAAAGAAAAGGATGCCGCTACTACAGAAACTACTTAAGCGATAAAGATCGTGTCGATGCCATCATGCTCTGGGCATTGAAAAACCTACCAACCGCAGAAGAATTCATCCAAACCTGTGAAAAACAAGTACTCTGCCCATATGAGATCAACAAACTCATTGTCCATGATGCTCTTGTGATTGTTGTTCCATATGTATATGTGTTTGATAAATCCATCCGAATCAAACTTTTTGATTGGCTTGCCATCGCTGAGGAAGACGTTATCCTTATCATCGACGAGGCACATAACCTCCCTGATTATCTGCGGGAATTGTTCTCCATGGAGCTAAGCAGTTGGATGCTGACCAGCTGCCTGATGGAAGCAGAACAGTATGGTAATCCTTCCCTTGCTGATGGAAGAATTTCTGTAAGCTCCTTTTGCAAAGAACTCCTCGATGTAATCACGGTCCTTCGCGATACCTATGTCTACGGGATCCTTGAGGGTGGTATCCGAAAAATCAACCCGGAAAAAAACGATGCACTTATCCCTTCCCAAGAGCTTGAAGTTGAGGTCCTCTCACGTTTGAAAATCACCAGTAGGACATTAAAGGACATTATTATAGATCTCTATGCATATGGAGAAAAAATCAAGGAATACAAACAAAAAGATGAAAAACTCCCTCGATCCTACCTTCACAATCTCGGGGTGTTCCTTAGTTTCTGGACAACAGTGGAGATGGACCAATACATCAAACTCGTTGTAGACAATAGTCAGGGGAAAAACCCACGAGTGGAAGCCTATTGTCTTGACCCTTCCATTGGTACCTCAATCTTTTGGGATGTCCATTGTAGCATTCATATGTCAGGAACTCTTGAGCCATTGGACGAATATCGTGACTCACTGGGCCTTCCTCTAGAGACACGACTGGCGGTGTATCCGTCGCCCTTCCCCGAAGAGAACAGGAAGATTTTCTTTGTCCGAGATGTCACCACACGATACGAGGAATTGATGAAAGACAAAACCATCCTCCCTCAAATGTGGAAGTATGTCAGCGGGATCTGCAACAGATTTGAGAAGAACACCATGGTTATTTTTCCAAGCTATAACACACTATCGCTGTTTCGGAAGAACGGCTGTTTTGCCGAAATCCATCGCTGTCTCTACATTGAAGAGCAGAACATGTCACAGTCTGAGCTTATGGAACTTGTCAATGATTTTAAATCCTGTGGGGATGACACTGGTGCTGCACTTTTTTCGGTGATGGGCGGGCGCATCAGCGAAGGCATGGACTTTCCAGCGGAACAACTTGAAATAGCAGTAATCGTTGGTATACCCTATCCCAAACCGACAGCGCGTCAACATGGATTACAAAACTATTACGACCAGAAGTTTGGTAAAGGCTTTGAATACGCAGTACAGGCACCTGCGGCACGGAAAATGCTTCAGGCGATAGGTCGTTTGATCCGTGATGAGGACGACCGTGGCGTTGCGGTGATTCTTGATAAACGGGCGCCGCGATTCCATCAATACATAAACGAGATGAGGGAATCAAAAAATCTGCTGGCTGATATCGGTCGTTTCATAAAACAGTGACAACGATTGAATCCATAGGAATTTGTTTAAAACACAAACATATTCAGAGTATTACATTATAACAGGTATAACGGGTGAGGTCAGTATAGCATGGAACCAAGAAGACATGCAAAACTCATACTTGAAGACGGCTCTGTTTTTTCTGGGTATTGCTTTGGTTCACATCGCAAAGCAAATGGAGAGGTGGTTTTCAACACAGGGATGGTCGGTTACACTGAGACTCTCACAGACCCCTCATATAAGGGACAAATCCTTACACTCACCTATCCTTTAATCGGTAACTACGGAGTCCCTGGGTACGAAAAAGAAGATGATTTGTTTTGCTATTTTGAATCTGAAAAAATCCAAGTCGAAGGATTGATTATCTCTGATTGTTCGCAACAGTATTCCCACTGGAACGCAAAAAAATCCCTGTCAAACTGGCTTCAAGAAAATGATGTCCCTGGTATCTTTGGAGTAGACACAAGAGCGCTTACAAAAAAACTGCGGACAAAAGGAACACTCTTGGGGAAGATCGTTCATAGACATGAAAAAAAATCGTTTTATAACCCAAACAAAACAAATCTTGCTGCTGAAGTCAGCATAAAAAAACCAATAACCTATAAAAATGGGGATTTGACCATCCTGCTTGTTGATTGTGGAACGAAAAACAGCCTTATCAGAGCATTTTTAAAACGAGGGTTTACAATAAAACGTGTACCTTGGGATTTCGATTTTACCATGGAGAAGGTCGAGGGTATTGTCCTATCTAATGGCCCAGGGGACCCAAAAAAATGTAAGAAAACAATAACACATGTCACAACCCTCTTATCCAGAGATATCCCGATTCTCGGGATCTGCCTTGGTTCTCAGATTCTGGCGTTAGCGGCAGGTGCCGATACCTATAAACTTAAATATGGACATCGTAGTCAGAATCAACCATGCATAGAAGTTGGAACCAATCGATGTTACATCACATCCCAGAACCATGGATACGTCGTAGATGCAGATACATTACCTCAGGATTGGCGTGAATGGTTCTACAATGATAACGACCAGACCAACGAAGGCATTAAACATATATCAAAACCATTTTTCGGTGCTCAGTTCCATCCGGAGGCATCTCCTGGTCCTGATGACACTGAGTTTTTGTTTGATATGTTTGTGAGAGCGATGAAATGATTTCGAGGAAGAAACCAAAATGGAGAAAGATACTGTTACTTGGGTCTGGTGCAATACGTATCGGTCAGGCAGGGGAGTTTGATTATTCTGGTAGTCAAGCAATTAAAGCCATAAAAGAAGAAGGGATAAAAACTATATTAATAAACCCAAACATCGCAACGATTCAAACCTCTGATTACCTTGCAGATAAAGTGTATTTTTTGCCGGTAACCCCATGGTTTGTTGAAAAAGTTATTGTAAAAGAGCGTCCCGATGGCATTCTGCTTGGTTTTGGTGGACAAACTGCATTAAATGTTGGACTGAATCTTGCAGCAAATGGTGTTTTAAAAAAATATAAAGTAAAGGTTCTTGGAACACCGATTGTTGCTATTAACAACACAGAGGACCGAGAACGGTTTGTGAAAAAGATACAGGAAATCAATCTCAAGGTTCCTATGAGTAAAGCTGTAAAAACCATTGACGATGCACTTCAAGTCGCAGAAAACATCGGATATCCTGTCATGTGTCGGATAGCATATGCGCTTGGAGGCCTTGGATCTGGAATCGCGACAAATAAAAAAGAACTTCTTGAGCTTGTCAAAAAAGCTTTTTCCTACACGTCTCAAATCCTTATCGAAGAATACCTTGATGGGTGGAAAGAACTTGAATATGAGGTAGTACGGGACAGATATGATAACTGCATCGTAGTTTGTTCCATGGAAAATATCGATCCAATGGGTATCCATACCGGGGAAAGCATTGTGACTGCCCCCGTACAAACGCTTACTGCTTCAGAGAACTTTAAGTTACGCTCCCTTTCGATGCAAGTGATTCGGCACCTTGGGATCGTTGGTGAGTGTAATATACAATTTGCCTTAGACCCACTTTCAGAAGACTACCGTATTATTGAAGTAAATGCCCGACTTAGTCGAAGCTCTGCATTGGCATCTAAAGCGACTGGTTATCCATTGGCGTTTACCGCAGCAAAATTGAGTCTTGGGTATGGGCTGCCTGAGATCAAGAATATTATCACCGGTCAGACCTCTGCGTGTTTTGAGCCTGCACTGGATTACGTGGTTGTGAAATTCCCTAGATGGGATTTACAGAAGTTCCGACAGGTTAGTATTCGCCTTGGCTCTGAAATGAAATCCGTCGGTGAAGTCATGGCCATCGGAAGGAGTTTTGAGGAGGCGCTTCAAAAAGCGATTCGGATGCTGGATGTTAGGGTGATTGGTTTGGTGGGCAACACAATCGAATTTTCTAATCTGGAAATCGAATTAAAAGAACCATCGGATAAACGGATATTCGCAATCGTTGAGGCACTTAAGCAAGGTTATCCTCTTCACAGAATTGCAGAATCCTCGAAAGTAAACCTTTGGTTCCTTTCTAAGATGCAAAACATCATTGCTGTCGAACAACAACTGAAACAATATAGTCTTCTTGATGCACCACCACCATTACTAAAAGAGGCAAAACAAAAAGGATTTTCTGATCAACAAATCGCCCTATGTACCAACAGCAGTGAGTTTGAAGTACGGAACCATCGCAAGAAGCTTCATATTATCCCATATGTGAAACAGATCGACACTCTGGCCGCTGAGTACCCTGCAAAAACCAACTATCTTTACCTTACTTACAACGCAAGTACCGATGACCTTGATTTTAACCAAAAACATCAGGTCATCGTCCTAGGGGGAGGAGCCTACCGGATTGGATCCTCTGTTGAGTTTGACTGGTGCTGCGTCAATGCTGTCTCAACCTTACGAAAGTTAAAGTATCAGACCATCATGATAAATTGTAATCCTGAGACAGTGAGTACTGATTATGACATCTGTGATAAACTTTATTTTGATGAATTGACTTTAGAACGAGTCTTGGACATCTACGAAAAAGAAAACCCACTTGGTATTATTATTTCGATGGGCGGTCAGATTCCTAATAACTTAGCAATCCAGTTATACGAATCGGGTGTTTCGATTCTTGGCACTTCACCACAGGATATCGATGTTGCAGAGGATCGGCATAAATTTTCAGCGTTACTCGATACGATAGGAGTAGATCAACCTCTGTGGAATGAACTTACAAGTCTCGAATCCGCAGAAGACTTCGCATGCAGGGTTGGATACCCTGTGTTAGTTAGGCCTAGTTATGTGCTTAGTGGCGCCGCGATGAGTATTGCGCTTAGTAACAAAGAGCTTCACGAGTACCTGAAAAAAGCTTCCGAAATAAGTAAAAAACATCCTGTAGTGATTAGTAAGTTTATCACTGGGGCAAAAGAAATCGAAATCGATGCTGTCGCCAATCACGGAAAACTCTATTGTTATGCAATCTCTGAGCATATAGAAAACGCAGGGGTTCATTCCGGTGATGCGACCATCGTACTCCCTCCACAGCGAACATATCTTGAGACTATGCGGCGAGTGAAAACCATCACAAAAAATATCTCAGCAAACCTAAAGATCACCGGTCCGTTCAATATACAGTTCATTGCAAAAGATAATGATGTAAAAGTCATTGAATGCAATTTGCGTGCATCCAGAAGCTTTCCGTTTGTATCCAAGGTTTTTAAAATCAATTTTGTTGACTTGGCTACGAAAATTATTATGGGCAAAGGGGTCTCAAAAATTGACAGATCGTCTTTTGATTTGGATTATGTCGGGGTGAAGGCATCCCAGTTTTCGTTCACAAGATTGAAAGGATCAGATCCGATTCTTGGTGTGGAAATGGTATCCACTGGGGAAGTAGCTTGTCTTGGCGATGATTTCAATGAAGCGTTTTTGAAAAGCTTGATTTCTGTTGATTTCGTTCTACCAAAAAAGACTATTCTTTTGTCAACAGGACCTGTTGATAGCAAAGCAGATTTTCTTACTAGTACCAAGGTATTACAGACCATGGGATATCATTTCTATGCGACGAAAGGAACCGCTGAGTTTATGAGGAGTAATGGCATCGATGCAGAAGTTCTTTATTGGCCGTTGGAAGAAAAAGAACCAAACACGCTAAGCTATATCGCGAATGGAAAAATCGATTTAGTCATCAATATCCCAAAAAACATTGAGAAAGTCGAACTTGACAACGATTATCTCATACGTCGTAAGGCGGTTGATTTTAGCGTCCCTCTCATAACAAACCTTCAGCTCGCAAAACGATTTGTCGAGGCACTCCAACGGACATCTCTAGATGATTTGAAAATAAAAAGTTGGAATGAATACCAATGATGACCTAGGATTCCTGTGAAAGAAGGTTTGGGATGCCATCGATGATTGGATAATTGCAGTGACACTGTGCACAGGAAAACATACCCGTGATGATTTCCCCTTTTTCCTCTTTTTCTATAGTTAGACTTAGTTCGCCTTTGCAGGTTGGGCAGCAAAGGATTTTTATGATTTCTTTTTTCATATGATATTCCCGTAATTAATGTTCCCCTAAAAAGATTGCACGTTTTTTTCCAACATCTGCATCATATACAAACGTCCAGTCTTCATCAGTCTGTCTTTTTGCGTCCTGTATCATTTGCAGGTAGTTTTTTACCTGTGAGTCCATCAGGTCCGCTTGATGAAGGATACATGCTTCCACAAGCTTTGGGAGCTTAGGGGATCCCCACTCGTATTTCCCATGATGACTTAAGATAAGATGGATTAGTTGGTGTTCCAATTCCTCTGGAAATTCTTTTCCAGCTCTGTGAAGCTGCTGGATTTTCTCTTTTATCCATTGCTCCCCGATCACAATATGGCCAATGAAGTTGCCCTCATCACTGATATCGATTGCAGCAGTATAGATATATTCCTTTAGTTTCCCGATATCATGTAAGAGTGCTCCGCAGAGCAGAAGGTCCTTATTGACCCGCGGATACATTTCAGAGATGTTCAGGCACAGGCGCATTACACCAACGGTATGTTCCAGATTCCCTCCTACATAGTTATGATGATGGGTAATCGCTGAGGGTGAATGCAGATACATGCTGACGAACTTTGGGTCATCAAAAAATAATGCAAGCAGGTTCTTTAATGGTTCGTTCTGGATTGTTTTTAATTCTTTTTTGATTACCTCATAGAGCTCATTGATTCGTTCTTCGTTTAATGCTGGAAGGAAGTCTGTGACATCGTACTCATTGGGAGTGCATTTTCGCACTCCACCGGAGTTCTCATTAATCGAGATCTGGAGTCGATCTTCATAGGTTTCGACCATCCCGGTTCTAACCTGGACAACGTCACCTGTATTAAAACTCTCATAGAGTCGTTTCACTCGATCTTTGTTATCTCCTCCCCAGTATTTGACGCTGATATCACCGGTTTTGTCTGTTGCAACGAACTCAAAGAACATGCCACGTTTATATGGTCGTTGCGCTTTTTTTAATTTCACGGCAAAGAAATCATTGACCGCGTCGCCTTCCCGTAGGTTCTCAATATATTGTTCTTTCTTCCGTTTCCCTGTATCGGTTTTAATGATGGTTTGCTCTTCTTTTTTCTTTTCGTATTGGTAGATATCTGTCATTATGATAACCTCCCATGACTTGAGAATTGAAATCGTTTAGAGTTTATAGGTTTTTCCCTCTTTAACCTTGGTTATTTTACTTTTAAGTTTTTGGAATAACTCTGGGTGTTCCGTGTGGATTGGGTAGAGGTTCTTTGGATGAATGGTGTTGATGAGTTTTTTGAGGTCGTCCCCGTTGATATGCCCAGAGCAGTGTGATTGAAAAAATAAAATGTCGAAATGAGAAAGCCAGTTTCTCATACGTTCATATGAGATTGCCATCTCTTCGTTGAAGGGTTCAGAGAGAGAATGGATATAGACTCCTTTTTTTGGTTTTAGGTCAACGAGGTCTGAGAAATACCAGTAGTTTAGAACGATCATGTACTTTAAAGGATGTTCTATGATGTCCGCTGCAGTTAGAATATTTTTGTATTGTAATCGTTTTTTAATGTACGCATCGGTGTAGTCCTCGTCTATGTAGGTCCCGGTGAGTCGTTTGGGTTTTAATAAGGCAAGAGAAGGATCGGTTACTGGTGGGATTTTCAGTTTTTTATCTTTGTGGTATTGTTCAAGGAAACAAGCGTGTTTGAAGTTGATCACTAGAGTTTTTCCAAGGTCTTTTGCTATCTTATAGAAGGTTCTGAAACGATCGACATCCTTGAAGTTGAAATCCACAAAGGAGAGGGCTTTGCCTTGTCGTATTTTCTTTTTTGAATCTTGATAGATTTTTTGCTCGGATTCATTAGTCTTCTTTTTATCTATCCTTGTTCCTTCAGTGATCATCGCGATCGGTTTTGATAGTATCGCTTCTGATACAAAATCGTAAGTCATGTCTGCATTCAAACCATGCATCCGAAGGTCGCCTGTGTAAATGAGCGTTCCTTCAGAGGTATGGATGATAAATCCATAGGCTCCTGGAACAGAATGATCAACATGAATTGGTTGGACTTCGATTGAGTCAATTTTGATTGTTTTTCCGGTTGTAAATGTATGGAATTTTCGTATCACTGGTGGTATCTTGTATCTGGAGCGATACAACGGTCTGAGGCGGAAATCAACAACCTCGTTTTCCAAATCCCGCGTAGTCTGCTCTGCAACCGCGTAAAGGATTCTTTTACAGGTCGCCCCGCAATAGACTGGGATGTCCTTGTGAAGAAATGAGACATAGTTGGCATGGTCTGCATGGGCATGGGTTAACAATACACCAGAGATTATTGGTTCTTCCGGTTTCCTGCCAAGATGTTTGAGAAGATCGGTCCGGTAGATACCTGGGATGTCCGGTAATAACCTCATCTCCAGGAAGTCTCCGATGCCATTGGCTGTGCGTGGATTTAAGAATTCCTCAAAATATTTGCCTCTGCGGGAGAAACTCATGCCGAAATCAAGAAAAATCTTTGTTCCATGGTCGTCCAGAAGGATTTTATTTCCTCCGATTTCATTTACACCACCATAGAAGGTAAGAGTAACCATGGAATGCTACCTACTTTGTTTTATACATTATGTATAAGATACATAAATATTCGTATAAAAGAGACGAAAAGAAGGAAAAAAGGGGTTTTTTTATTCGATGCTGACTTTAAACCCGCCGCTATCCTTTTTCTTATCCTTTTTCTCAAGAACGATGTCAAGAATCCCGTTTTTATAGGTTGCCTTTGTAGATTTTGTTTTGACGTTGCAGGGAAGGGCGATACGTTTGTGGTATTTTCGCTTCGGTGAGTCGACCTTGATTTCTAAGGCATCTTGCGTTGCAATAAGGTCAATGTCATTTTTCTCAACGCCTGGTATCTCGACCGTGATGGCAACATCGTTTTCTCCTTCGATGATGTCGGTGAGCGGTTCGAGCTCCTCAGAGATGGTGGGGATGCCTTCTGGGGACCTTATCGACCGATTTCCGAAGTCTTCTATCTGGGGTTTCCCGTCAGGGCCGATGTCGATTTTAAAGCCGTGGACAATGGGTTTTCCTGGTTGGGCGTTTGTAAACATTTTCATGGTTTCTTCTAACATTTTCTTAAGGTCATCCATAATTTCATCGTTGAAGATATCTTTTATCCTATGATCGCTAAAGAAATCGCGGAAGATATCATCATCTCCACGGAATGGGTTATTTGGGTTTTTCTTTCGTTCTTTATCTTCCTCATCAAACGGTTTCATGTGGTGTTACCCCCTTTTTTCGGTTCTTTTCGTTATATTACTTAGTAGAACTGCTATTTAAAAGTTTTGTTTCAGTCCTCTAGTTCCCTGCTAAGTTCTTCTAGGAGGAGTCTGGCTCGTCTGCTCAGTTTCTTTGGCGTTATCACCTCAACAAGAACATAGAGATCTCCGTAGCCTGATCCATGGATCTTTGGCATTCCACTGCCTTTAAGCTTTAAAAGGGTCCCATTTTCAGTGCCTTCAGGGATTTTTAACTTTTCCCGGCCATGGAGCGTCTCAACAAAAAATGTTGCCCCTAAGGCCGCATGGGGGAAGGAGATGGCAAACTTTCGGTATAGGTCCGCCCCTCGTCTTTCAAAGACTGGATGCTGTTTCATATGAACCACCACATACAGGTCACCGCTCTGGGTCGCCCCCCGTGAATGCTCCCCTTGCCCGGCAAGCCGTAGATGTGCCCCATCATCGATTCCTTTAGGGATGCGGATTTCTATTTTCCTTGTTTTTTGTACGGTGCCATGCCCTCGACAAGAAGGACATGGATCTTCAATTATCGTTCCCTGCCCATGGCATTTGGAACACTCGCTTATCTGCGTAAACATTCCAAACGCAGTCCTACGTGATACCTGCATTTGCCCGCTGCCGCTGCAGGTAGGGCATCGTTTTGGGTTGGTTCCTGGGCGCGCGCCAGTCCCCCTGCAGATGTCACAAAGCTCCGTGCGTGGGACTTCTAATTCAGTCTCCACACCTTGGTACGCGTCCTCCAGACTTATCTGAATGTCATATCTGATGTCGTTTCCCCGTTGGGCTCGGGGGCGATGATGTATAAAACCGGTTCTCCTCCCGAAAAACTGCTCGAAGATATCGTCAAAGTCAAAGCCCATGCCTCGGAAGATATCCCCGAAATCCGTGGTTCGGAAGATATCCTCAGTGGTGTACTGCTGGTCAATCCCTGCATGTCCGTACTGGTCATACATCTTTCGTTTTTCATCATCGTAGAGTACTGCATAAGCTTCTGAGATCTCCTTGAATTTCTCTTCCGCGCCTTTTTCTTTGTTCTTATCCGGGTGGTATTTCAATGCAAGCTTCCGGTATGCCTTTTTTATATCCTCTTTTGTCGCGGAATGATCAAGACCAAGGATATCATAGTAATCTTTCTTTTCCATAAGACTAGCGATGGTACATAAAAAAGGGGTATTTCTTTTTTATTATCTATAATTATTGGTTAGAGAACAATGCGGACTATCTGAAGAAGCAGATCTCCAAGGAAGAAGAGAGTGATAAAACCAGCTAAGAGCGGGATCATAAACGGGATCTTTGGGGTGACCCAGATGTCCGTGATGCCGTGGTTTTCAAACTCAGAGAGTTCCTCGTCGATGTCGAAGTTCTTTGGCATGTACACAAGTTTACGTTTCCCGTTCTTAATTTTTTCCATCGGCCAGACAAAAGAGTGTTTCGCCTGTTCAACCGTGATGACGTACCCAAGCAGACAGTGTGGGAACCGGAGGTTATGTTTATATAGATTATACATGAGAAGACTAATGGGAATTAGCAGGAAAAGGATGGTTGCGTTTGCAAAGATGCTCCAGGAGCCAGGGAGGAATGATTCCCACAGCGGGAATGTTCCGATTAATGGTTGGATCGGAACAAGAACCGCTAGCGCCATGAGTGCTTTTGCATCTGCGCCGCCAAACAGTAACCGCATCTGGAAGAATACATACATCAAGATAATCATAATCGGGATGAAGAGGAGATACCAGATGTTGGAAAACCCGTCGTCTAGGTATTGTATGAGGAGCAGTATGACCCCGATGAGCGCCATGATGACCCAGAGGATGTTGGCAGCTCGTCGCGTTTTGATATCGGTGTATGAGGCGTACGCAAGCAGAATCGTCCCTGTTATGAGTCTGATTAAATCTAAGAGTGCAATATCAACCATCATACAAGACTAGTAATAGAAAAGACCATATTAAGGTAATTGATGTTATGCATTTGGATCGTTGGGGTATGAATGATGTTTAAGGAGTTACAGGGATCAGGACTGCTGATTCATCATTGGGACACTGATGGGATTTGCTCTGCACGACTGTTACTTGAGAAGTTGCCAAAAATTGTTGTGAATACGACGCCAGCGCTTGGGCAGTATTTTCTAACTGAGGAGGAGATGACAACGTATGGTTCATATGATTTTATCATTATCGCGGATATGGCGTTGCCAGAAGAAAATATCCGTCGGTTAGCAAAAACAGCAAGAGTAATGATTTTTGATCATCATCTTCAACGTTTGATCCCTGGTGTGTTTCACCACAACCCAATTGCCACTGGGAAGAACCCATTGTGTTATCCATCGGCAAGCTGGATTGTCAATGAGTTTCTTGGCAATCCGGTCAATATCTTTGCGTTGCTTGGGATTGTTGGCGATCATGAAAGACGCATTCAAACCAATAAAAAATTTTATTCAATAATAACTAATTTTTGTAGAAAGAATCAGTTAATATTTGATGAGTTTCTCTTGATGGTGTCGTTGCTTGATTCAAGCTATAAGGTCGGGGATCGCATCTCGGTACAGCAGGCACCACGTCTGCTTTTTGAATATACTGATATGCGTAGGATTTTGGAAAATGTTCAATGGAAGCAGAATCTTGTCTTGCTTGAAAACGAGATAGCCAAATACGTTAGAGGGGATTGTGAAAAGAAAAACGATATTCTTTTGAAATGTATTCATACACCGTATAATATTATCTCGTCGGTGACGCGGAGGATCGCATGGGAGTCTGGAAAAGATGCAGTGGTGGTCAACACCGGTTTTTTCAAGGATAGAGACCAGGTCTATGTGCGCAGTGGAGGGGATTTACAGCCGTTGATTCACCAGGGAAAAATGAATGGATATCGCTGTGGGGGGAAAAAAGAGGTTCTTGGGGCGGTGGTTCCAAAAGAAAAAACTGAGTCTTTTGTAGAGGAGATACTACAGTTTCTTCTGAGTTCAAAAGCTAAATAATTATAAGTATATAGTTACTATCCTTAAAAAATTATTTTAAATAAAAATGAAAAAAAGAAATTAAAAATAAAAAAGATATATTGATTAATTTATATCTTGGTTATTTACGCCCAGGTCCAGGTACCCATTAATGTGTTTGTTGCTGTATAGACAATAGTTATTGTGCCATTGGTGCCTGCTAAGGGGATAAACTGTCCTGCTAAAACATTTGTTTCCGTAAATGTTCCTGCGCCAGTTATCGAAAATGAGCTCCATGTTAAACCAGGATCGGCGCTCACAAGTCTTATACCTCGAACAGGTGTAGTTTCTTTACTAAAAGCCATATCTGGTGCTTTGTCAGTTCCTCCACCAATCATACCACTGACATAAACATACACAGTTGCGGCAATAGCAACTGTAATGGCAACCATTAAAATGACACCAATAACAGCGGATACCGCACGCTCGTCTGCTTCTTTAAATTTTCTATTTGCTTTCATTTTACCCATTCTCTCCTAGCTTTTTTTTTTCAAAGCTTTTTTATTGGAAGATGCATATGATACTTGGTATAAAAACTTTTTGAAAAACAGATGATACAACAACCACCTCCTTAATGTTCATCTGTTGTCTTTCAATCCGTTTTTATTTCTTTTCTCCTGTCACCAAGCATGCGTACGCATACCAATTCTACATATCTGTTTGATATTCATTTTATTTATACATTCGTCGTGAAAATAAAAAAACCGTCAAATCACAAAATGACAAACAAACATTTCCATCCGACAAAACATTTATAAAAAATCTATTAGAGTATAAAAATCTATTATTATTATCATTATTTTTATTGATATGCCCTCCTTACTAAATAAAGAACAGTAATTCATCGTTTAGAAACGAAATGTTTATTAGAAAATAGTTCCTTACATACTTGGCAGAATAGAGGGATGCAACAAAAAAGTATAATCATACTGCATCAGTTCTGTAGGATGGGATGGGAACCGTATGCCTCATCAAGAAAAAAATATGAAAAATCGGAATACACATTCTATGATTCTTCTTCCAGTTACTGGAACGCTTTTTGGAAAAAAAACACTCTCCAACAACCTTGAATGTAACACTCTTGATTTTCATCTTGAGATGATCAGAAAAATCGACGAGCTACTTGATGAACACAAAAAAGAAAAAGCCTCTCCTCCAGTGGTCCATGAGCCACCCGTGATTCCTCATCAACCACCA
>Ga0209427_10001692_pt1 | contig 25551 bp, 26 predicted proteins | sample DeeMarSWOR136_30_FD_187465 | JGI IMG/M metagenome (GOLD analysis project Ga0209427, IMG submission 187465) | Marine sediment microbial communities from White Oak River estuary, North Carolina - WOR-1-36_30 (SPAdes) (version 2) | ecosystem: Environmental > Aquatic > Marine > Intertidal zone >...
TATAATTGTAACCCCTTGGCGGGGTCGTAGTTCAGTTTGGTTAGAACGCCGGCCTGTCACGCCGGAGGTCGCGAGTTCAAGTCTCGTCGGCCCCGCCACATCCTCCCTCATTTTTCAGCGTTTTCTTTCGGTTTCCGGACAGAAATAGACCTGAAATTAAGAATAAAAGCTTATAGAGAAATATTTGAAAATAAGTTGGTAAGAAAACACAAATAGCTCCGCTCAGAGGGGCTAGTCTTTAAGGGTGAGAAGCCCTTCTCCTAAAGGATTAGGGCGGAGGGAGAAAAAGCCACCCCAGATTTCATCGTTCGCGGGTATTGATTAAACCCAAAAATAAAGCTATTAAATACCTGGTACTTAAGGAAGTATTTCCTTAGAATTAATCGTTTGGATCACCAGGTTTGGAAAAGAAGCAATTCATGTCTCCACCTGAAAAATTAAACTGCGCAATCTATCGTCAAGATTTCACCCATAAAAAGGATATTCTTGTCTCTAAAAGGCTTGAATAAAAGGAATTTTCATAGTGAATTCCATATAAAAAACCGAGGAGGAAAAGAAGCATGATAAGGAAAAAATTTTTAGGCATATTTGCCTGTTTGTTCGTTTTGACGGCTTTCCTATCCCTGAATGCAAAAGCCGATGACATTTTTGTCCCGGATGATTACCCCACGGTACAGGCTGCAATAGACGCAGCTTTTGCCAGCGGTGGAGGTGTGGTTCGGTTGGCAGCAGGAACATATACTCAGTATCATCCTGATACCAATCCTGGCGGTGAGATGTTCCCATTGATCATGCAAAATGGTGTGCAGCTCATCGGCGCAGGAGCGGGTGTGTGCATTCTGGATGCTGCGGGCTCATTCTCAGAAGTGATCCGCTGCCCTAACGGGATTTCGGCCAGGATCGAGGGTTTTACCATCATCAACGGCGACGGTTACCTGGGCGGCGGGATTGCCTGTTATGATTATTCTACCCCGGTCATTGCCAACAACTTCATAGTGAGGAACAGTGCTGTTGTCGGCGGAGGGATCGTCTGCTACCCGAATTCCTCCCCAATTATAGCCAACAACGTCTTTAACGGAAATGATGCCCTATACGGAGGGGCACTTTACATTCAAACTGGCTCTGCCCCGACGATCGTCAATAACACCATCGCCGGAAATAGCGGCAGATACGGGGCTGGAATGTACTGTAATACGAACTCTTCTGCTTCGATCATCAAAAATAATATCATAGCTTGGAATTCCGCAATTGTTGGCGGCGGGATTTACTGCCGTTCTGTTCCTGCTATCGATTTTAATGATGTCTATAACAATACGCCTCAGAATTATTTAGGATGTACACCCGGAGCAGAGGATATCTCTGCTGATCCCGAGTTCGTTTATTTTGATCCGCTGAACCCTGACTACACTGCTTTTGACTTTCACCTCCAGCCTTACTCTTGGTGTATAGACGCAGGGACTGACGAGTATCTCGGTCTAGTCGATTTTGATTTTGACGGACATTTGAGGCCTCTTGATGGAGACGGGGATGAAGAGGCTCTGGTGGATATAGGAGCAGACGAGGTCGTCCCTCCCCCCGTTGCCCGCGCCGGTGCTGACCAGACCGTTTCGGCTGACGAAAGCGGCGAAGCCACGGTGACTCTTGACGGAACGGGTTCGTACGATCCTGGCGGAGAAGAGCTCAGCTACGAATGGAAAGATTCCTCCGACACTATCGTAGGAACGACCGCAGAAGTTACCGTCACCCTGGGCCTGGGAACTCACACCTTTACGCTCACTGTGAGCAATGTCAACGGCACTGGGACTGATGACATCGAGATAACAGTCGAAGACACCACCCCGCCGGATCCTGATGAGGAAACTTTACCGACTGTGGAAGGAGAGTGTTTGGCAGAGATCTTGACAGTCCCCACGGCCACTGACAACTGCAGCGGAGTGCTTGAGGGCGAAACTGATGATCTTCTTGTTTACGATGAGCAGGGGACTTACACGGTCACCTGGACCTATACTGATGAAAGCGGGAATTCTACACAACAGACACAGACCGTGATCGTCCGCGATGTGACAGCTCCTGTCCCTGATGCAGTGACTTTACCGACTGTGGAAGGGGAGTGTTCGGCAGAGGTCACGACAGCTCCCACGGCCACGGACAACTGTGAAGGCACGATCACCGGGACAACGACCGATCCGGTCAGCTACACCGCTCAAGGGACCCATACGATAAAATGGATTTATAATGACGGAAACGGGAACATCACTGAACAGACACAGACTGTGATCGTTCGGGATGTGACGGCTCCTGTTCCTGACGTAGCGACATTGCCGACTTTAGAAGGAGAATGCTCGGTAGAGGTCACGACAGCCCCCACGGCCACGGACAACTGTGAAGGCACGATCACCGGAACAACGACCGGACCGCTTCCGCTTGTCTTCACTGAAAATGGCACCCATACAGTGACCTGGACCTATGATGACGGAAACGGGAACAGCATAACACAGACACAGACTGTGATCGTCCGTGACGTGACGGCTCCTGTTCCTGACGCGGCGACATTGCCGACTTTAGAAGGAGAATGCTCGGTAGAAATCACGACAGCTCCCACAGCTACGGACAACTGTGCAGGTTCCATCACCGGAACAACGACCGGACCGCTTCCGCTTGTCTTCACTGAAAATGGCACCCATACGGTGACCTGGACCTATGATGACGGAAACGGGAATATCGCGACCCAGACACAGACCGTAAAAGTCGAGGACATCACGCCTCCGACGATCCTTTTATCAGAATCGACCTGCCTGGAAGTCAACAGGTGGTGGATGGTGAATATGTTGACCGTCAGCGCTTCTGATAATTGTTCTTCAGAGGTCGAATTGACCATTGATAAAGTCGAGTTATTCAACAAAAGAGGGCACCGCGTTTGGGGAAAAGGAACCTACAGAGTTGTCGGGAATGAGATCTATGTAAATCCAAACGGAAATGACTGGTCGATATGCGTTACGGCGACTGCAACCGATGGAAGCGGAAACACCCGAACAGACCGTTTATGCCAACCGCTTTTGAGATGCAACAGATGGTCTGAACATATGGCTCGTATGATCTGGATGTTGTTCCAATTACTGATGAGACATTGTCACTGCTGGTAAATAGCTCCGACAGTTAAGTCTTAAATCGTAAGTTCGAGTTTCATTCATAGATTCCTTTTCTGAGCTTCATTTCCATTTTTGCTGAAGATTGGCAGTATCTCTGTTTACTTGACGGGGGAAACATCTGACCTGATGGAGAAGAGCGCCAACAGTTCTCCTCCATACGAAGCCCATGGTGGAGGGGGGAGGGTCTTGGCTGGGATGGAAGGGAACTGGCGCTTTAACGGATTACACCTTCATAGTCCACTGTCAAGGAAATAGAGAAGCTTACACGAAAAATCCTCAATATTGACAAAGATTGTCTATGAAAATATAATTAAGAACTGAGATATGGGGGCGAACAGGTTTCGACGGAGATAGTGAAGCAGAAGTTGCATGTCGAGGTTCCACCCACCTCGGAAAAAGGTGGAAAACAACTAAGTGCAGAATCTCTGCCTGTTGCTGCCTAACCAGTAGGCATGCCGTTTCTCAGGCGCTTTCCTGCGGTGCTTGAGAAGCGCCGACGAGCAGGATAGCGAGTCAGGTTCGTCCTGAGCCTGATAAGCGAAATTCCATCAGGGCTGGTTCGACAGTGTTTTTCCTCTTCGAACACTTTCGAACGAGAAGAAGAAGAGGATAAGCATGTAGAAGCTGTCTGCGGAATGTCTTCGGACGCGGGTTCGATTCCCGCCGCCTCCATTATGACTGGATTGTGTGAGCAGAGCTCGATAAAATTGATTTGTTCAAGCCTTGTCAAGAAACTGATCGCAGGAGTTGTCCTCTCTCTCTTCCTTTCCCTCACTTCGGGTTCCCAGATTCAGCCCTTTGTAAAGTTATCCGTCAGGGATTATGAAGACTTCAGCAGGATCATCATCGAACCCTCATTTCCTTTATCCTTTGAGATCGAGAAGGGCTCCTCCTTTCTCCTGGTGAAGATAGCCATAGACGTTCCTTTCCGGATTCAGAAAGATTCATTTGAGAGCCGAATCGTCAGGTCTTTCGGTTGGACGAAGGGAAGGGATTATTACATCCTGACCATTAAGACTAAACCCGTAGATTTCAGCTATGATTATTTTGTCCTCAATAACCCGACACAACTGGTGATTGATTTTTATGAAGTCGACGAAGAAGGAAGAAGGGGCCGAGAGGCGGATAAGGAGATTAAATCCCTTCTGGATTCAGCTCTCTCCAGGGAAAAAGAGGATTCGGCTTCCCAGGAGATAAAGACTATTATTATCGACCCGGGACATGGCGGAATGGAACCTGGAGCCAAGGGGAAATTCGGCACGCTCGAGAAAGATATCACTCTGGCTATTGCTCTCAAATTGAAGGTGGTCATTGAGCGGAATATGCCCGTGCGTGTCGTCCTGACCAGAGCAGGGGATACGAGCGTTTCTCTGGAGAGAAGAGCGGCTATCGCCAATTACAATAAGGCTAACCTGTTCATCAGCATCCACGCCAACAGCTCTTTCCGGAAAGATGCGCATGGTTCGGAGACCTTTTTTCTCAGCAATGAGGCCACGGATGACGAAGCGAGGAGGCTGGCTTACCTGGAGAATAATCCGGCTGAATTCGAAGAGGGAATCGGCGGCGATAGTCAGGACGAGTTGACCATGATCCTGTGGGACATGGCGCAGTCTGCCTATCTGAAGGAAAGCAGCTCTTTTGCTGAAACCATCCAGGGAGAGCTCAATTTTCTCCTCCGGACCAAAGACAGGGGTATCAAGCAAGCTCCCTTCAAGGTCTTGACTGGTGTCGCCTGTCCGGCTGTTTTGGTGGAGATCGCCTTTATTTCCAATCCCGAAGAAGAGAGAAAAATGAAGACAGAATGGTTTCAGAATAATGTCGTCGAGGCAATCTACAGAGGTCTTGAGAATTATATCAACCTCTACTATCGAAAATAGAGTGAGAACATGGACCGGAAGAAAATTGCGATTCTTGGCTTTCTTTTTGTGGTGGTGGTCGTCCTTGCTGTTATTTTTTTTAGAAGCGGGATAAAGGAAAAGATCCTTCCCACCCTGCCTGCCCCTCCTCCTGAGGTGGAGCCGCTGACTCAACCCGGGTTGACAAGAACGGTTGTCCTTTTTTTCCTCTCAGAGGAGGATACTCTTCTTCATCCGGAAGAAAGGGAGATTACTGCCACCCAGTCCGTTGTCCGTGAGGCGAAACAGACGGTTGAGGAGCTTATCAAGGGCTCTAAAAAGGGGTACATCTCGCCCTTCCCGCCTGAAGCCAAGCTAAGGGAACTGTATATAACTCCCCAAGGTGTGGCTTACGTCGATTTTACTAAAGAGATTGCGGAGAAACATCTCTCCGGTTCATCGGCTGAGATATCAACTATCTTCTCAGTGGTGAACTCGCTCGCCTATAATTTCGATTCGATCAATAAGGTCTTCATCCTGATCGAAGGACGGGAAAGGGAAACCCTGGGAGGTCACATCAATCTCAGCCGGCCCTTTCTGCCTCTTTATGATCTGATCGCCAAATAGTACTTCATCTTTTTGTTCCTGAAAGAGAGACGCACTCTCCTTATGAAGAAATTGAAAAAAATTGCCATCCTCGGCTTCCCCAATGTGGGGAAATCCACGCTGTTCAATCGGCTGCTCAAAGAAAAAAGATCGCTGGTGCACTCCGAGCCGGGGATGACCCGGGATCAAATCTCCGCCGTCTGCGCTTTGAAGGAAAAGAAATGCGTTCTTGTGGATACAGGAGGATTTTTTGACTCCCAGGAGGATTCTATCTCATCTCTTATCAGACAAAAAGCCAGCGAAGCCTCGGAAAAGGCGGACATCCTCCTTTTTGTCGTGGACGGGAAAAGGGGCCTTTTGCCCGCGGAGGAGGAACTCTACGCTTCCCTAAGAAGACTGAACAAACCGGTCCTTGTGGTTGTCAACAAGATCGATTCTCCTGCCGAAGAAGCAAAGGTCGGTGATTTCTACAGGTTGGGGGGAGATAGGATCTACCTCATTTCAGCGGAGCATAAGAGGAATATCGAACTTCTGGAATCCGGCCTTTATGAGGCTCTCCCTTCACCTGGACTGGAAAAGGAGGAAGCCAGACCGCTCAGGATCGCTCTGGTGGGCCGGATCAATGTCGGAAAGTCATCCATCGTGAATCGGCTCATCGGAGAGGAGAAATTGATCGTGAGCGAAATACCCGGTACGACAAGGGACAGCGTCGATACTCTGATATACAGAGACAAAAAGGCTTTCTGTCTGGTTGACACCGCAGGGATCCGCAAGCTGAGCCGAACCCGGGATAAAAGAGAAAAGGCCAGTATCATCAAAGCAAAAAAAGACATCGCTCAGGCGGATGTCGTCTGTATGATCATGGATGCTCAGGAATTCCCGACGCGTCAGGATTCGGCCGTCGCTCATCTCTCTCTCGAGTCCGGGAAGCCGACGGTCATCGCCTTGAACAAATGGGATTTGGTCGAAAAAACATTTCAGACTCCGGAGGAATTCAAGGAGAGGTGTTACAGAAAGCTTGATTTTATCAGTTATGCCCCTCTTGTGTTCGTTTCCGCTTTGACCGGGAAGAGGGTCGTCAGGATTCTCGACCTTGCCGAGAAGGTCTATGCCAGCGGAACCCGAAGAGTCGGGACATCCCGGTTGAATAGTTTTCTCACCTCCGTCAATAAGAACCATCCTCCTCTCACCAGGAAAAGAGGCCGGATGAAGATCAAATACATGACGCAGAAGAAAGTCCTGCCTCCGACTTTTATCCTCTTCACTCATTCGAGTGCCTCCCTTGCGCCTGCCTACGAGAGATTTTTCATCCAGCTTTTGCGGAAGGAGTTTGGCTTCGAAGGAAATCCCATCCGGCTGGTTTTAAAAAGAAGCTGAACCCTAAAAGCACTCCCTGATCTGAGCATTGAATTTGATGGTTCTTTTGAATTTTGTGTGGGTGATTTAATGACTAAAATACATGGAAATGGCGTCGCTCCCTTCAGATTTTAAACGCCATTCCCTCACCGTCCCCCTCGGCGCCTGCATAACTCCGCACTCAAGACTGTCACTTTCAACCGTATGTCTGGACTCCATTTGATTTATTTTCAGAAAACGGAATGGCTGCTGGGTTTCCTTTTTCTTGACTTTAAACGCCCATTGGATTATAAATAAAATCTCGGGAGAAATTCGTCCTCGAGTAAAAAGGAGGTCACGATGTTTCGAAAAAAGATGCACATTTTCCTGACGATACTGGTAGGTCTGGCTGTGATTTTTGCCTTCACTAGCTGCGGAAAACTAAAGGTCAGCAACCTCAAAGCGAATTATTATTTCAACAGGGCCAATTCGCTTTTTTCCGACAATCAATACCGCAGAGCTATAGAAGAATACGAAAGAGCGCTCGTCTATAATCCGAATCTGATTGAGGCCTTCCGGTTTCTCGGTGAATCCTACAAAAATCTCTATAGGCCTGGAGTCGAGGATCCAAGTAATATCGAGAGGGCGAACAGGGCGTTGGAAGCCTTAGCAAAAGCCAACGAGATCGACCCTAAAAACAAGGATATCATTTATTCTCTGGGCGACATGTACGACAGAATGAGGAACTTCAAAGAAGCTGAGAAATTTTATCTGAAGATCCTCGAGATGGAGCCGACCAAAATGGAGAATTATTATGTTGTAGCTCAATTCTACACAAGATACGCAGGAGGTTCGGAAGAAGTAACGGCTGAGGGAGGCAAGACGCCTTTCCAGAAAGCGGAGGAGATGTACTTGAGAAGGATCGAGGTCGACCCCGAAGATCCCAGGGGATATGCCTACATCGCCCAGTTTTACGACAACCTGACTCCTCTCCCTGAGATTGATAAAGCGCTCGAATTCCATCAAATTCGAATCAAATACAACTCTGAGGATGCAGAGGTCTGGTATTCGATAGGAGTCAACCGTTGGGCAAAAGCTCACCGTTTCCAGAATATCATTTCCATTGAAGAACAGAAGAAAGCAGCTGAGGAAAGTGAAGCAGCCCTTATGAAGGCTATCGAGCTGGACCCCTCTTATCCTGAGCCCTACGCCTACATGAGCGTTCTCAGCAGAAGCGTCAAGGAAAGGCTTTGGCCGGAAAGAGCCGCCCGTTTCACCCAAGAAGCTGAGCAATACAGTCAGAAATTCCAGGAAGCTCAGAGAAAGCGGGCGGAAAGAAGAAGGCTTGAGCAGGAGCTGAGAGGAATCAGGTAGAACCAGAATATCAATCCGGTTTCTTGAAATAATATAGTATCTTTTTGACATCCTTTATCCCATTCAATTTAAAGCAGTATGTTTATACCTCTTAAGGACGAAAATCCCACCCGGCGTTTTCCGATCGTCACGGTTACTCTCATAGCTTTGAACATCTTGATCTTTCTTTATCAAGTTTTTTCTCCTCAGGGGCTGGAGTATCATGTTTTGAGAATGGGCGCTATCCCTTATGAAATCACCCATTTCACCACAGTCACTTTTTTCCCTCGAATCTCTCCCCCGTTGACTCTCTTGACCTCGATGTTCATTCATGGAGGGTTCCTCCATCTTTTCGGCAATATGCTCTATCTTTGGATTTTTGGGAATAATATCGAAGACTTTCTCGGGCCCCTCCGTTTCATCCTTTTTTACCTCATCTCCGGACTGGGGGCGAGTCTCATCCACATTGCCTTCCATCCCTCTTCCCAGGTTCCGATGATCGGTGCGAGCGGAGCGATTGCCGGTGTGCTCGGAGCGTATTTTCTGCTCTATCCGGGGGCCAGGGTCCTGACCCTGGTCTTTATTTGGATTCTTCCTGTTCCGGCTTTTATAATCCTCGGTCTCTGGTTTGTCGCTCAGGTGATGAACATCGGGATCGGAGGGGGAGTAGCCTGGTTTGCTCATATCGGAGGATTTTTGATCGGATTAGGGCTGCTCAGGCTGTATTTGAAGAAAAAAAGAGTACGGAGCTGGATTCATTGAAATAGAATCAGGAAGCATCTCTATCTCGATGACAGATAATTAAGAGTGAATCATCTGATACAGCGGCCGGTTCCCCTCCATCCCAGCCAAGACCCTCCCACCCGCTGCGATGGGCTTCGGATGGAAGAGAACCGGAGCTGCACTTCTCTATCAGGTCAGATGTTTCGCTCATCATGGAAATTAAGATGCTTCCTGCTTATTAAAATAAATTGACGTGAATTCATTTTTTTCGTATATTAGAAGAGTCTGTAGTGCGTTTAAAGAGTATCACTTGGAAATATCTCCAGGTTGACAACTCCCTCAAGATTTAGTATTTTAGACCATCGCTCTTTTTCTAAAGTATAAATCTCAGGCAAGAGGCAATGAAGACGTTTACTCCAAAAAAAGAAGAGATCGAGAAGAAATGGTGGCTGATTGATGCCGAAGGCCGGACTCTCGGAAGGCTGGCTACAGAAATCGCGGTATTGCTTCGTGGAAAGCGTAAGCCCGAATTTGCTCCATTTTTGGATTGTGGAGATTTTGTAGTTGTCATAAACGCAGAAAAGATCAGCCTGACTGGAAAGAAATTGGAACAGAAGAAGTACTACTCTCATTCCGGCTATCCAGGGGGTTTAAAGGTCAAGACGCTCAAGGAAGTCATAGAGAACAAGCCTGAGGAAGTCATTCGGAAAGCTGTCTGGGGGATGATTCCCAAGGGGAAGCTCGGTCGGGCCGTGTACAAGAAGCTAAAGGTTTACAAGGGCCCCAATCATCCTCATGAGGCTCAGAGACCTCAGGAGCACACGTTTTAGGAGGGAAGTTGAGTTTAATCCAGTATTACGGAACAGGAAAGAGAAAAACATCGGTGGCAAGGGTCTTTCTTCGACCTGGGAAGGGCGATATCTCCTTGTATGTGAATCAGAGGCCCCGCCAGTTCGATGAGTATTTCAACCTGGACCGCCAGAAACATATGATCAGACAGCCGCTGCGTCTGACAGAGACAGAGAACAAATTCGATATTTTTATCCGAGTGAACGGCGGGGGGCAATACGGCCAGGCTGAGGCGATCCGCTTGGGCATCTCTCGAGCTTTGATCGAATTCAACAGAGAGTTGAGGACAAGCCTGAAAAGCGCGGGTCTGCTGACGCGGGATGCCAGAGTAAAAGAACGAAAGAAATACGGGCTGTTGGGCGCCAGAAAGGCCCCTCAATACCATAAGAGATAAACGGAGGATTTCTGTTGGTTTCAGTAACTATGAAAGAGCTGTTAGAAGCCGGTGTTCATTTTGGCCACCAGACAAAACGGTGGAATCCCAAAATGAAAGACTACATCTTCGGGCAGAGGAACGGGATCTATATCATCGACCTGCAGAAGACGATTAAGATTTTCAAGGAAGCCCTGAATTTCATAAGGGGGGTCGCGGAGAGCGGAAAAGAGGTGCTTCTTGTCGGAACAAAGAAGCAGGCTCAGGATATCATCAGAGAAAATTCGATCAAGTGCGAGTCCAGTTATGTCAATCATCGCTGGCTGGGAGGCCTGTTGACGAACTTTGGAGTGATCAGGGGCAGTGTGGAAAAGCTGGTCGAGATGGAGGAGATGAAGGAGGACGGCCGCTGGGACCTTCTGTCCAAGAAGGAACAGTCCAAACTGGAGAAGGTCTACCGGAAGCTCTCCAAGAATTTGGGGGGTCTAAAGAATATGCATAAGCTCCCTGGGTCTTTGTTCGTCATAGATTCGACCAAAGAAGAAATTGCCATCAAAGAGGCGCAAAAGCTGAACATCCCGATCGTTGCCGTCGTAGACACCAACGGAGACCCGGAGGATATCGATCACCCCATACCAGGGAATGATGACGCCGTGAGAGCTATCGAGTTGTTCACCTCAAAAGTTTCCGAAGCCATAATAGAAGGCAAGAAGAAAAAAATAGAAAAAGAGCTTCAGGAAGCAAAAAAAGAAGAAACAGCCGGGCCAGAAGATATACAGCCTGCTCCGGAGGGAAAACCGGTCCCTTCAGAACCTGATGCGGCTGCTGGACAGGAAGAAGGAGAGGGTCGCGCTGGGCCAGGTGAGTCGACTTAAGGAAGGAACATGAGATGGAGATAAAAGCAGACCTTATCAAGGAGCTTCGTCAACGGACGGGAATCGGTGTGATGGAGTGCAAAGAAGCGCTCCAAGAGAGCAGTGGAGACCTGGAAAAGGCAATCGTCCTGCTGAGAAAGAAGGGATATGCCCGGGCTCAGGGTAAAATGAGCCGGGAAACGGCTGAGGGGATTGTCGGCTCTTATATCCACCTGAACGGGAAGCTCGGCGTCCTGGTAGAGGTGAATTGCGAATCAGATTTCGTAGCTCGCAATGAAGAGTTCAAGGAGCTGGTGAAAAACATTGCCATGCATATTGCCGCTTTCAACCCCAAATATATCTCCTCAGAGGATGTTACTCCAGAAGTAATGGAACAGGAAAAAGAGATCATTCGAGAACAGTTTAAGGATTCCAAGAAACCTCCAGAAATAGTCGAGAAGATCGTCCAGGGAAAGCTGGATAAGTTTTACGAGGAAGTATGTTTATTGGAGCAGCCTTACGTCAAGGACGATAAGGTTTCAGTCAAGCAGTTGATCAGTACTTTTATTGCGAAGTTTGGCGAGAATATCCGAATAAAAAGGTTTGCCCGCTTTGAGTTGGGCCAGACTAACTGAAATTCGGTCATGCCAAAAATAAAGCCAGCCTATAAGAGGATTCTATTAAAGCTTTCCGGTGAATCTCTCCTCGGAAAAAATCCTTACGGCATTGACCTGGATACAGCAAAATCCATTGCCCGGGAACTGAAAGAAGTCCATGACCTGGGTGTTGAGATTGCCATAATGATCGGTGGGGGCAACATCTTCCGTGGAGTTTCGGGAACTGAAGCAGGAATGGACAGGGCATCAGCGGACTATATGGGACTGCTGGCCACCATCATGAACGGAATCGCTCTCCAGGCCGCTCTCGAGAATGAAGGCGTTCTCACCCGGCACATTTCAGCGATTGAAATCAAAGCCGTAGCTGAGCCTTTTATCAGGAGGAGGGTGATCAGGCATATTGAGAAGGGAAGGATCATCATCTTCAGCGCGGGAATTGGAAGCCCCTTCTTCACCACCGATACTGCGGCTGCTTTGAGAGCGCTGGAGATCAAAGCGGAGGTGATCCTGAAAGCTACCAAAGTCGATGGTGTCTACTCGGCCGACCCAATGAAGGATAAGACAGCCAAAAAATTCAATTCCATAAAGTATCTCGATGTCATCAAAAAAGGCCTGAAGGTCATGGATACGACCGCGATATCGATGTGCAAGGATAACAACCTGCCGATAATAGTTTTCTGTTTGCGGGAGAAGGGAAATATCAAGAGAGCCGTTTTAGGCCAGAAGGTGGGAACGAAAGTCTATTGACCCCACCTGGCTCTAAGGAAAGATTTTAAAGATTGAGCTTTAAGAGGGATTAAGATGGTCAAAAACGTACTGATAGAGCTTGAAAAAAGGATGAAGGTTTCTGTGGAGCATTTCCGCAAGGATTTGAGCAAACTGAGGACCGGCCGGGCGAATCTCAGCATTTTTGAAGACATAAAAGTCGATTACTACGGGAGTTTGACCCCTATCAACCAGGTGGCCACCCTTGGAGTTCCTGACCCGACATTGATCACAGTTCAACCTTGGGATCCTTCGACTCTGGAAGCCATCGATAAAGCGATCAGGAGCGCTGATCTGGGATTAAATCCGGTCAATGACGGTAAGATGCTCAAGGTCCCCATTCCTCCCATGGACGAAGAGAGAAGGCAAGAGATGGCCAGGCATATCAAAAAGTTGCTAGAGGACGAGAAGACCGCGCTCCGTATCATGCGAAGAGAAAGCAAGGAGGCCATTGAGAAGCTGGAAGAGGATAATCAGATAACCGAGGATGATAAATACTGGGGTTTTGACAAACTTCAGGAAGTGACCGATGAGTATACCAAAAGGATAGAGGAACTTGCCGACGCCAAGGAAAAAGAGATTTTAGAAGTCTAAAGCCAGCCCGGACATCCGCAAAAATGACCTGATTCGACAACAGGCATGGGCTCAGGCCCTCCCCACTTTTGATCTTAGGCTGTATGTTGCCCTTTTCAGGGGAGAGTCACGCCTAGCCCAGGAAAGAGCGAAACAGTCCTTGATGGCTTGATGTGTTGTTCAGGATCTTGTTTCTGGTCGGATCAGCTGGCTTCGCTTTTTTTCTTGAACCAGTTCTCGGTCGTTCCGAATTTGGTCCTGATGACCACTCCCCAGCCGATTATGCTCAAGCAGAAGGTGAAAAGTCCTCCCAGGATGGGAATGAACGAGATGAAGCTGACAATGACCAGGCCAACCACAACTGCCAGGAACGGCGAAACTCTGGTCTTGCCGAAAGCGTTTATCAGGCTCTCTCCGAAGAAGTGAAATAGAATGACCCGGCCGAAGATTTTAATGACGAATCCGATGATGATGAGCGAGAGGAGGATCGGGATGCCGATCAGAAGCAAGGAAAGCAAAGTGGAGAAAATGATCAGGCCCACGTAGATGATGATGCTCAATGCTCCGGTACCGACGACCGGCCAGAAGGATTTTCTGACCTGATTCGAGGCAAACGCGATCTGCCGGGGGAATAGAGCCGTGATCAGCAGGGCAAGGAGGAAAGTGATGAAAACGGAGATGAGTTTAATGGCGATGAGGAAAGGAATGAAGGCTCCCTTCCAGCCTTCAGAGAAGAACCTTCCCAGGTCTTCAAAGCCTCTGAAGTAGACCGTGTCTCCTTCTATGGAGCATCCGACTTCTTTGGTCAGTTCTCCTCCCAGGATCAAAACATCTCCTTTGACAACGGCGGTAGACTTTAGGGTGATGCATGAGCCGAATCCCAGCACGACATCTCCGACCTCTCCGCTGATGATGACCTCACTGCCGAAGGTGATGACGCCTTCCCTGACTTTTCCTTCGATGAGCACATTTCCGCCAAAGGAGACTACGTTATTCTGAACCTCGTCTTTAGCGACGACGATATCCTCGGTTATGGAAAAACACTGTTGGCTCTGGAGAGGGAGGAGCCCAATAATGAAAAACAGGAGTGGAAATATCAAAACTGTTTTATTATTCATGTTTTTTCTCCGAATAATAATTTTCTTCTTAAGAAATAGATGGATGATACGATCAAAATAATGGTGGTGGAAATGATAATGATTTGAACTTCCGTACTGATGATGGATGTCAGCACGGTAAGGCCTTTGAGGAGGAACTCTGCGAATCGCTGGGCGATTGTGACCAGGACCGATGAGAGCTTGAGAACTTTCACGAAAAGAGGAATAAGATATTTTATGAAGTCGAATACGGCTTCTGTAAAGCTGAGAAGGAGGCTTCTGAGGTTTTGGCCGGTGACAAGAGTGAGGATGAAAAAGCACACGACCATCGAAGCGAAACCGGTAGCGAGGGTTCCCAGCCAGGCGGGGAGAGAAACTTTGGATGGGAAGATTCTGGCCATGACCTGTTGGGTGAAATCAGGCGGGATCTCCCAGAGGTGAAGGGATTCTGCAGCTTGGGAGAGGAGCCTCCTCTCTTCCAGCGCTTTTTGGCATTTCGAACAGACCTTTAAATGACTCTCGACGTTTTTATTCTCGGAAGGAGAGAGTTCCTTCTCTATATAGAGATAAATTTGTTCAATAGTGAGGCATTTCATGGTTTTTCCTCTAGCATGCTGCGGATCATTTCTTTGGCCTGAAAGACTCGATTTTTTACTGTTCCTGTCGGAAGGCCTTTTATTTCGGCGATCTCCTCGTAACTCAATTCGTTGATGTGCCTCCAGATGAAAACCTCTCTTAAAGGACCGGGAATCCTATCCAAGGCTCGCTCGATTTTTTCTCTCAGCTGAGAGATTTCGAACTTCCTCGCCAGAGGCTGTTCATTGGCCTGGATCTGGATGGGAGGAAGGTCTTTTTCCTGATTTCTCTGCCCGTCCATGGAGAAAGCATCGATTTTTTTCTTTCGCCAGTAATCGATGATGGTGTTTGAGGCGATCCGGTACAGCCAGGTGCTGAATTTGAATTGAGGCTTGTAGGAGCGAAGCGATGAGTAGATTTTAATGAACACTTCTTGAGTGAAATCAAGGGCCAGTTCACGCTCTCCGACCATGCGTCCGATATAGTTCAGAAGCGGCTGCTGATACTTCTGGATGATCATTTCAAAAGCCTCTTTTTCGCCAAGAATGGCTCTGTTGACGAGATTTCTGTCTTCATTCATGGAGGACATCCTGTCCTCAAGAGGTTATACGAAAACGGAGGGATTTGGTTTTGTATTCTGGATTTTTTGGAGAACGATCATTTTTTCCTGATTGGCTCATCCTTTATGATCTCGACGTCCGGAGGGAGCCTGAGCTCGAATACACTTTGGGGAAACCGGACATTGGTCTTGATTTGAGTGAAATGAAATTCTTGTTTGTTTCCAGCCCAGTCGAAAAAAATGGCTTTTCGGATGAGCCAGGTTTTCTCATCGATCTCCAGCAGAATATGGGTATAGTCGCTCTCCTCCCGAGGAGTCAGTTTCAGCTTCCAGGTCTTCCGGCTTTCAGAGGGGAAATCACTGAATTCGATGGCGTAGTCATCCTTCAGGTTTTTCTGGCCGGACAGGAGTGACAGGATTTCTGATTCATATTTTTCCTTGGACAGGTAGCTCTGGATAGCCTCTTTATCCTCAGGGAAATAAAACCAGAAGACGCTTTCTTTGTAGAGAAAGATCTTCTCCTCGGGGTCTTTGTACTCCCACCTCATCCAGTCCGGTTTCTGAAAATAAAAATCTCCTTTTTCCTCTAAGGGAGTGGAAACGTTGGAGGAATAGAACCTTTGGCTGAAGTTCGCCTGGAGAGAACTGATCGACCGGAGTTTGTTTTCCACGTTGCCCACAACGTCTTCGACCGTGGTTGCCAGGCTGAACAGAGCAAGAAAAAAAACACAGAAAACATATCTCATTATAGTGGCATTATACTAAATGAGACTCGCCTTTGTATAGATTTGCTAAAAGCGAGATATTTTTGTTATAAGTGGCTTCGTGAGGCTTGGATTTTTCTTCTATCTATCGGGTTATTTCGTCCTTCTGCTCCTCGTCAGCTTCATTTTTTCAAAGAGGATGAAAAACCTTGAGGATTTTTTCTTCGCATCCCGCAGACTTCCTGCTTTCCTGGTTTTTTTCTCCCTCTGTGCTTCCTGGTTCGGAGCGGCAACGATCCTGGTCTCTACCGATCAAGCTTTGGACAGCGGATTGAGTTCATTCTGGGTCATGGGGGCCCCGGCGGTTATTACCGTTCTTATTCTTGCCTTTTTTCTGGCCTGTCCTATTCGGCGTCTTCCCATAGTGAGCCTGCCCGACCTTGTGGAGCTGCGTTACGGACGGACTGTCCGTCATCTGGCCTCGTTGCTGATCGTCTGGTACATGGCGGTGCTGGCTGCTTCCCAGATGGTCGCCATCGGTCAGTTTTTAAGATCATTTCTTGCCCTTCCTTATATCTGGTGTCTGGCGCTGGGAACGGGCGTTGTCCTCGTTTATTCAATTTTCGGAGGCTTTCTTTCAGTGGCGCTCACCGATGCCCTCCAGTTTATCCTCCTTGTCTCAGGTGTTGTTGGCCTGTTCTTTTTCCTGCTGGGTTCTTCTTCTTTTGGTGAGGCTTCGCTCCTGGCCTCGGAACTGGAAAAACCTCAGTATTTCAGCCTCTTCTATGACTTGAAAAAAAACCTTCTCATCGTGCTCTCCTTCACCTTGGCCTGGACGATTTCCCCGATTGCCTGGCAGAGGATCCAAGCGGCCCGGACGGATAGAGGAGCACGCCAGGGTCTGTTCGCATCATCCGCTGCGTTTTTTCTCCTCTACTGGATTCTGGTGCTCATCGGCATGCTTTCTCTCCCCCTATTTTTCTCCCAGAAGCAGGAAGGCCCGCTCCTCTCTGCAGTTATTGCTTCTCAGACAGGAGCCTTCCTGAGTGCAGTCCTGTTCGTGGCTGTGGTGGCAGCCGTGATGTCCACCATGGATACAGCCATAAACACCGGCGCGCTGTCTTTGACCAGGGATGTCTACCAGCAGATCTTTCCTTCAAGACAGGGAAAGGAGGTTGTGCTGGTGGGCCGAATCTCGACCCTTATGGTGGGTGGTGTGGCTTTTCTGATAGCGACCAGATTTCAGAATATCCTGAAGACTTTGGGGCTGGCTTCCGAGATAATGGCTGAGGGTCTGTTTATCCCTGGAATGGCCATGGTATTTTTGAAGAAAAAGCTTCCTTTGGCCGGGTTTTTAAGCCTTTTTTCTGGCGGAGGGTTTTCAGTGGTCAGTTTTTTATGCGAGCTGGATATTCTTCCTCTGAGCTGGCCTTCCTGGCCCTATTCTGTTCCTTATGGCCTCGGATTGAGTCTGGCGGGATTCTTGGCCGGATTTGCTGTCGAGAAATACATTAAAAAGGGAAAATGAGCATGACGGTCCTGATTGTCAGCGTGCTATCGAATTCTGTTAATTGTATCGCTCCGGGCCGAGACTCTTGATCTCTGTTTCGGGGAAGAGGTCCCTGGTTTTTTGTGGAGACGGCGGTTTACTGTCTTGGCCGTTTTGTATATTATTATGCCGATGTCTTTTTTCCGTAAACTCCGCTGGAGCCTGATCGGCCTTTTGGGTAAGTCTGTTCTCTGGGTTTTAGGCAAATCCGCAAGAATAAAGATCATAGGGGAAGAACGATACAAAGAATTGAGAAGCCAAAGGAAGGCAGTGGTCTTGCTCATCTGGCACGGCCGGATCTTCTTTTCGACTTATTTTTTCCGCCGCAGAGGGATCATGCCCTTGATCAGCCCCAGTGAGGACGGCGAGATCCTCGCCCAGATCACATCCAGGTGGGGATACCGGAATATCAGAGGCTCAGGCTCGCATTCTGTTTTGAGGGCCTGGGCCAGGATGAAAAGGGAACTCCAGAAGGGCGGCGAGGTCATCATCGTTCCTGACGGCCCCCGAGGGCCTAACCGGGAATTAAAGCTGGGCGCACTGAAGCTTGCCCAGGAAACAGGAGCTGTGCTGGTGCCGTTCACCTTTTCTGCTTCGAGGAAAAAATTTTTAAAGACCTGGGACCTTTTTTTGATCTTTTATCCTTTCACCCGGATTGTTGCGGTTTTCGGGCCGCCTGTGAATGTGGCTCCAGGCTTGAAGGATGAGGAACTGGAGGCGAAGAGAGGGGAAATAGAGCGTCTCATGATCGAGCTGGATGAGAAGGCTGACCGGTTCTGCGCTTGACTCAATTTCTTGTTGTTCTCGGCAAGAAATTTATGTTATAAATATCGGCAAAAAGGAGTGGAGGATGAAGGCGAAAACATTTTTTCCGGTCATTTTGTTTTTCAGTTTTTCTGTTTTCCTTTTTTCTCAGAGTGCCGCGGAGCTGATCGCCCAGGCGGATGAGCTGTATATTGAAATGAGCGATCTGGCGGCCGCAGAAAAAGCCCGGGATTTATATCTGAAGGCCAGGGACATAGCAGAGAACAAGTACGAGCCTTTCTGGAAGCTGGCAAGGATATATTACTACATCGGCGACAACTCTGAGAGCAATAAAGACAAGAAGATCATTTTTTCCCAGGGCATCTACTATGCGGAAAGGGCTGTGGAGCTGGAGCCGGAAAAGCCCGACGGCTACTACTGGCTCGGTGTCAATTACGGTGTCTACGGAGAAGCAAGGGGTGTGCTCAAGAGCCTCTTCCTGGTCGACGACATCAAAAGAGCGATGAACAAGGTCGTCGAACTGGACCGTTCTTATGAGGAGGGAGGTCCGGACAGGGTGTTGGGCAGGATGTATTTTAAACTGCCGGGATTTGCCGGGGGGAGCAACGATAAATCTGCCGAGCACCTTATGAAGTCACTGGAATACGGTCCAAACGATCCTTTGACACGCTATTATCTTGCCGATACCTACCTCGCTCTCAAAGAGGTCGAGAAGGCGAGGACGGAGTTGGAATTTATCCTCAACATGGAATCGGATAGCCGCTGGATCACTGGAGTCAACGACTGCAAGAAAGACGCCGAGGAGATGCTCAAGAAGAAGCAGTTTCAAAAGTAGAAAACAGGATTGCCGTTTTAAAGATTATTCCGAAAAAACCTGAGCAGAAAAGGTTTCGATCTCAACTTCTTTTTTCCATTCGTCTTCATCCAGTCCTGCTTTCATGCAGCCGTGAGAGAGATAGGTTTCCAGATCCCAGCCCCACTCGATGGGAACCTGAGGAAGAAGGAGTCCTTTATTTAATCCCTTGGAGATGATTATCCCGTGCTTTCCCACCTCAATTTCTTTGATATCTTTGATCGGCTGGGGAAGGGTAAGAACCGATATTTCGATCACGGTTTCGGGCAATTCCTCAAGAGTCATGGATGGAAAGCGGAAGTCTTGAGTGGCGGCCGCGATCGCGGCATCACGTATTGTCTCCCACAGAGCTTTATAGGGTAGAGGGTAGCCGATGCATCCCCGAAGCTGACGATTGATCTTGAGAGTTACAAATGCGCCTCTTTTTTTTTTCAGCTCCTCATCTTTGACTTTCTTCTTGAGGGTCTTTCCCGTTTTCAGATGATGTTGTATGGATTCCCGCGCTAAGCTGAGGAGGAATGTCTGCTGGTCTGTATTCAGCTGGTTCCCCATTGGTCTTTTTTTATTTAGACTTGATGAGTTTTACCGGCAGGAGAAAAAAATTGTTTTTGTAGTCCACGGCGAAGGACTTGATGGACATTTTCTTCTGCGGGCTGGTCTGAATTTTTAAGAGGAGTTTTCCGCACGCACAGGGGGCGAGAATCTTGTTGATCTTTTTCTCATCCGGTCTAAAAGAATAAAATCCCAGAAGCTTTCCTTGATAGAGCTTCTCCAGCTCATGATATTTTTTGAGAGAGGAAAAAAATCCTGGCGCAGAGGAAAGTATGTTCTCTACGAAGAACCTGTGGCCTCTCTTGTGTCCGATGAGGAGTCCGTCTGAATACGCAGCAGGAGCGAGAAGGGTTAAGGCTGTAAGAGAAAGGTAAGCCCCCTGGGATAAGTAGGCATCCATCGAAAGCCATTATAAATTAAAATAGTCATGGCTACAACTTCTAATAATTCCCAGGAAGAATGATCCCGGCGCCTGGGCTATTCACGAGTCGAGGTTGCCGCAGACATCGTTGCGAGGAGCGAAGCGACAGCGGCAATCTCATGCATTTAGCGATACAGAATGAGATCGCCGCGCTCTGCTCGCGATGACATCTTAATCATATTAAAGGTCGTCAGATCGGCTCGCCCGAAGGGTAAAAGATGCCGACATATGGAAAAAATGAGGACTGTCCCCTTTTGAAAAATAGGAATAAGGTATCGGCAGATTTTATGAATAACCCAGGCTATATGAGTCCCAGCCATGGAGCCAAAAACCGGACTCCCAGCCAGATAATGATCACTCCGGCGATGTTGAGCCAGAAACCGAATTTCATCATTTGAGTGAGCCGGATCATCCCCGAGCCGTAGACGATGGCATTGGGGGGAGTGGCTACTGGAAGCATAAAGGCGAAGCTGCAGCCGATCGCGCTTCCCAGGACAGGAGGAAGCGGATTGACCGAGGCCGCCTGAGAGACGGCGATGATGATCGGGATGATCATATTGGCCGACGCGGTGTTCGAGGTCAACTCTGTCAGATAGACGCTGAGGAATATGGATAGAAGGGTGATGAGGGAGAGGGTGGCGGAGCTTCCTCCCGAGGAAATGAAAAATTTTCCGATGGCGTCAGCCAGTCCGGTCTCAAACATCTGGAACCCTAAAGACAATCCTCCTCCGAAAAGAAGGAGAGTGCCCCAGTCAATCTTTACGGCTTCTTTAAAAGACAGGGTGAACTGTCCTCTCCTAAGGTTGACGGGAAGGATGAAGAGGAGTCCGGCACCGATTATGGCGGCGATTGATTCAGGAAAGTGTCTCTCCAGCCAGAGAAAAAACGGAGCATCCCGTCCCAGGACGAGTGATATGAAACCAGGAAAGACCCAAAGAAAGACCGTGACTGAAAAGGCGGCCAGCACGTTGGCTTGACCTCTGCTCAGGCCTTTGATCTTTTTTCCCTTTTCCGGCAAAGACCCGGGCTGTATTCCCAGGGCTGTTTTTCCGGCTTTTAGAGAGAACTTCATCAGAAAGAAAAGGATAAAGAACATCGGAATGAGCACCAGAAAACTGACGAGCATCCACTGGAAAAAAGTGACTCTGTAAGAGGCCAGCTTTTCGAGCATTCCGATGGCGATGAGGTTGGGAGGGCTTCCGACAGGAGTACCGATGCCCCCGATGGAGGCGGAGTAAGCCAGCATTAACAGCAAAACCACTCCGAAAGTGGAGACGCTTTTCTTCTTCTCTTGAGGACCGAGGGTATCCAGGATTCCCAGGGCAATCGGAAACATCATAGCTGTTGTCGCGGTGTTGCTGATCCACATTGAAAGGAATAAGGAAGTCAAGCCCACGGCGAACAGGATTCTGGTCTTATTGTGAGCGATGGATTTCAGGGAGAGGATGGAGTAAGCTAATTTTTGGTCGAGGGCGTGGACACTCATCGCCCTGGCCAGGATAAAGCTGCCCAGGAAGAGCATGATGATGGGATTGGCAAAGGGGGCAAAAGCATCTCCGGCCGGGGCGATTTGAAAGATCGTGATGAATACCGGTATGAGGAGAGCAGTGACAGGAATGGGTATGCACTCTGTTACCCACCAGGCAACGACCAGGAGGAAAACAGCCATGAGGCGGCTTGCTTCAGGATTTTGAGGAAGAACCGGAACACAGTACGCCAGGAGGAAGAAAGCCCAGCCGAGGAAAAAGCCTATGATTTTTCTTTTCTCCATGTTTTAAATCTGTGTTTTCAGCCGATCCTGTCTGAGAGTAAGGAATCCAGGACGAATTGTCATGAACAAAGATTCATGATTTTTTCAACACGTTTTGGGATGTTTTTATCTGAGTTTTACTGATGCCGGGCCGCGATTGACCTTTCATTTCTGGGGAGGATTATATTTTGTTTCATCTTAAAAAACAAGAAATAAGAGATGCCATTCCTTGACTCCGTCAGAAGATGGAATTATCATGGAAGAGGCAAAAAATGGAATACATATCGCTCATTGTGGGTCCGCTGGAGACAAACTGTTACCTGGTCTACTGCCCGGAGACTCTGGAATGCGCCGTGGTTGACCCGGGAGCAGAAGCTGGCAACATCACTCGCCAGATCGCGGAAAAAGAATTGAAACCCAGACTTATTCTCAACACCCACGGTCATGTCGACCACATCGGAGCCAATAAGGATATCAAAGATAAGTATGACATTCCCCTTTTTATCCACTCTGCCGACAGCCCCATGCTGGAGAGCGTTCTCCAGACTGAAATGGGGCTATTTCTTGGGGCAAAAGATTCTCCTCCTGCAGACCATTTTCTGGATGATGAGGAGGAGATAAAGATCGGGAAATCTCATTTAAAGGTAATTCATACGCCTGGCCACTCCCCTGGAAGCGTAAGCTTTTTGGGGGATGGCTTCCTGCTTTCTGGAGACACGCTTTTCTTCGGAGGAGTCGGTCGGACCGACCTTCCGGGAGGCTCCTGGCAGGAGTTGGTGAGTTCAATTAAAAATAAAATTTTAACCATGCCTGAGGATATGATTGTTCTTCCCGGCCACGGTCCGCACACGACCGTCGGTGAAGAGAAGAGGTCAAATCCCTTCATCACATGAAAAATGCTTCCCTGACGCCTGAGGCAGTCCTCCAGGTTTTCCTTGAGTTTCTTTCCGTGGAAAAAGGGCTTTCTTCGAATACCATCCAGTCTTATGCGCGCGACCTGGAGAAGCTCTTTCGGTTCTTGCGGAAGGAAGGAATATTATGGATGAAAACCGATGAGGAAGGACTGGTCCGTTTTATCCATCACCAGAGCCGGGCCGGCCTGTCCCCTCGTTCCATGGCCAGGCTCATTTCCTCTATCAAGTCTTTTTATAATTTTCTGGTTTTGGATGGGATGGTCAGGAAAAATCCTGCCGTCAACCTCTCTTCGCCAAAAACCTGGCTGGCCCTGCCCAAGTTTTTAACGGTGAAAGAGGTCGAATCTCTCCTTGGGCAGCCAGATGAGGAGAATGTCCGCGGGGTAAGGGATAAGGCCATGCTGGAGCTGCTTTATGCCACCGGCCTGCGGGTTTCAGAGCTTATCGCACTGAGGGTGAAGAACGTGAATCTGGAAGATGGGTTTCTGCTCTGTGTGGGGAAAGGTGGCAAGGAGAGGATCGTCCCGATTGGAGATTCGGCCGCCCTGGCTGTCCGCAGGTATCTCGAGGAAGGTCGAGATAAGTTTTTAAAAGAATCGAGTGAATACCTGTTTTTGAGCCAGAGAGGGAATGCTTTCACCCGCCAGGGATTCTGGAAGCTTTTGAAGGGATACGCCAAGAAGGCAGGTCTGGTTCAGAAGATAAGCCCTCACGTCCTGCGCCATTCTTTCGCTACCCATCTCCTGGAGAGAGGAGCGGACCTGAGGTCGGTCCAGCTGATGCTCGGACACAGCCAGATAACCACCACCCAGGTTTACACCCATGTCAGCAGGAAGCGGCTCCGCCGGGTTTATGATAAATACCATCCCAGAGCTTAGCCGAAGCCTGTCTTTCACTGAGAAACAGAACTTCTTATCTCAGCCAGCATATCAACGGCTTTTCTCAGGTGAGGGATGACGATGGAGCCGCCCACAACGAGAGAGATGTTGAATGCTTCATAAAGCTGCCCGTCTGTGAGCCCGGTCTCGACGCATCTGAGGAGATGATAGGTCACACAGTCGTTGCACCTCAGAACGAGCGAAGCCGCCAGACCCAGAAGCTCTTTTGTTTCAGCCGATAACTCGCCTTCCATGTAAGCGTTCTTATCGAGGGCAAAGAACCGCTGGATTTCTTTGTTTCCGCTGGACAGGATCCTTTCATTCATTCTCAGGCGAAATTCCTGGAATTGCTCGATTTTTTCGCTCATTGCTCCTCCTTGAAGCTTGCATATACTGCAAATCATGCCTCATGTCCAGTCTGGAAATGGAGATCGCTTCCGTTTATCTGAGACTCTATTTTTTGAAGGCTTTATATTGAACGAAAAGAAGTGGTTCTCGTTTAAGGAAGCTAAAGCAACTCCTTGACGAGCTTCATTATTCCTGTTATCATAACTCTTTAGTTTATTAATTAAACTATTAAGTTTAAAGTTAAGACTAAAGAGTTTAAGAATGAAAAAAAAAGATTTCAGGATAGAAAGAAAACGGCACAGAAAAGAAGAAAACAAGAGGTTCATCCTGAAGGTTGCGGAGAAGGTTTTTGTCCAGAAGGGATTCAGTCTGACGACTATGGATGAGATCGCTAAAGAAGCTCAGTTTTCGAAGGCTACCCTGTACCAGTACTTCAAAAGCAAGAGTGAGATGTTTTTCGAGATCATTTATAAATCTTTTGAAGAAGTGCTCCAGAAGATAAAAAAAATCCGGCTGAGCGAGATAAGCGCAGAAGAAAAGCTCAGACAGACTATCTATTCAATCGGATGCTATTATCACACCAAAAAGAATATCGCCCGAATATTCATCATGGAAAGAGCATTGATGAGGAAGCTTCTTCATATGAATTCAAAAGCGCAGGCCTCTCCAAGCCATCACCCCCCGATTCCGGCTCGGTATAAAGGCATTCTGAATGAGATTTTCAAACTGATGTGCGAGATTATCGAGGAGGGGATTAAGAACGGAGAATTCAGGAAAATGGATGTCAGGCAGGCGTGCTTCATTTTGGGAGCCATGATCCGCGGTTTTTATTTTAAAGGACCGATACAGGATAAAAAAGAATTGAGCGTCCAGCAGAGCGCCGATCTGCTCCATGATTTTTTCCTCCATGGGATAAAAAATGACAGCAAAGCATAAAAGGAGATTCAGCATGAAGAAAGGTAGCCCCATTTTCTTGGTCATCCTGTTGACTTTGTGGACAGTCCGGTTTTCTTTTCCCCAGGAGAAGATGACCCTGACACTTGAGGAGAGTATTCGACTGGCCATTTCCCAGAATCCGTATCATCTGGCGGCTGAAGAAAGGGTGGAAGCAGCCAAGGGACAAGTCAGGGAGGCAGCAGCAGGTTTTTTCCCGGCTCTTAACGCTCAAGGACTTCATACTCTGGATGAAAAGCTGTTTGAACTGGAGTTTCCCGATCCCTTAACCGGACAAACCCAGAGGATTTCTGTGGACTTCACGCGCGACTATCAGTTTTCCTTATCTCTTTCCCTGCCTCTTTTCACCGGTGGCCGTTTAACCTCTGGATTTAAACAGGCCAAATACAACCTCCTTTCTTCTGAAGAAGCAGTCCGACAGTCGGAGCACATCACCGTCTTCAATGCCAAAGCGGCTTTTTACGGCTGTCTTTTGGCGAGGAATTTTGTCAAGGTGGCTGAGGAAGCAGTCGAGGTTGCAGAAAAACATTTCAATAACGTCAAAAGGCTTTATGAAGTCGGGATGGCCTCCAAGTTTGACCTCTTGAGGTCTGAAGTGG
>Ga0209427_10001693_pt1 | contig 25548 bp, 16 predicted proteins | sample DeeMarSWOR136_30_FD_187465 | JGI IMG/M metagenome (GOLD analysis project Ga0209427, IMG submission 187465) | Marine sediment microbial communities from White Oak River estuary, North Carolina - WOR-1-36_30 (SPAdes) (version 2) | ecosystem: Environmental > Aquatic > Marine > Intertidal zone >...
GCTTTTCTTGGCCACTTCTTACTCCTAAGGCTTTCTACAATTTAAGCTTATATAAAAAATACGAAAAAATATCAAGAAACTAAAACTCAATATGTTTGAAATATTCTTATCTTATCTCCTACCCTTATTCGTGATGCTACCTCAACTTCATTCCAACTCACCAGGCTCTCAAGGAGAACCCCAAACTTTCTGGCGATATCCCAAAGCGTATCTCCCCTCTTGACGATGTAAGTGATCCATTTTCCTCTGGATCCACTTGTGCTCACTTCACCCTGTGCTGTTGGAATTTTCAGTTTCTGCCCTGGTTTGATATAGTGCTCATTTCGCAGCCCATTTATCTTCTTAATCCTCAATGGATTGGTTCTAAACTTCATAGCTAAATCAGAAATGGTATCACCCTTTTTCACAGTATAAAGAGTTATCTCCTCAGTAGTGCTTTTACCAGACCGCCCGCTTGGTATCAAAAGATACTCCCCTGCTTTTATCCGATGTTTATTGGTCAAACCGTTTGCCTCCATTATGGCCGAAACTGATACACCATGTTTTTCCGCCAGGTAAGAAAGATTCTCCCCTTTCTTGACCTTATGCTCAACAAATACTCCACCCGCTAAGGTATTTGCTGCAAAAACTTTCAACCTCTGACCTTTCTTTATATAGTTGGGATTTTTCAAGCCATTCAATGCCTTTATTTGATTTGGAGTGGTGCCAAACTTTAAGGCGATATCAGAAAGGGTTTCCCCTTCTTTTACCGTATAGAAAGTCACCTTTTTGTTTTCTGCGGAAGGCGAGCTCGTCGATAGCGAACTTTGTGCCTTGAGGCTTGAAGAGCCACCTGGGCTTGGAATCATAAGACGCTGACCAATTCTCAAGAAGTGCTTGTTTTTCAACCTGTTGGTCTCCATGATCACCGAAAGGGGCACCCTGTATTTCTTAGCCAGGTAAGATAATGTCTCCCCTTTTCTGACTTTATGCTCTACGAAAACTCCACTTGTGAGTTCCGATCGATTTTTCTCAACGTATTCGGCTAACAATCCTTTTGTCCCCGATGGAACTCTTAATCTATATCCGGGGTAATTGGGAGGGGTGACTCCGCGTAAAAGTTCCGGGTTTAACTCCTTCATTGTCTTAAGCGAGGTCCCAACGATCTTGGCCACCTTTTCTAAATCCATGGGCTGGTCGATTTTCACTATGTCGAACTGAATGGGATCCGCGTATTCCACGTTAAACCCATACCTCTCCGGATTCTTTGCTATGATGGTTGCTGCCATGTACAGAGGAACGTAGTTTTCGGTTTGTCTTGGCAGTTTAAGATCCCAGAAGTTATCATTGTGATTTTTCCGGATTGATCTTTCAACTCTTCCCTCCCCACTATTATAAGCAGCCAAGGCTAAAGACCACGACCCGAATTTGTCGTACAGAAAACTCAAATAATTGCAAGCGGCATAGGTGGATTTGACGAAATCCCTCCTTTCGTCATACCACCAATTTCTTCTCAAACCGTATTTTCTGCCGGTGGAAGCGATGAACTGCCAGGGTCCCATTGCCCGCGCCCACGAATATGCTTTGGGATTGAAGCCGCTCTCCACCAAGCACAACCAAACCAGATCCAAAGGTAGTCCCTTTTCTTTTAAGATGCTTCGCATTAAATCCACATATTTTCCGGACCGCCTCAGATAGGTCTCAAATGCTTCTCTTCCCACAGTTTGGAAATAGATGACGGCATTTTCCACTCTCTCGTTCCATTCTATGGGCATGTCGTAAACCGGAGTTTCCGATCTCCAAGCTTCTTCGATCGAGGGCAATTCTTCAGTTTTTTCAAAATCCTGTTGAAGCTTTTTAAAATTCTCTATGCTCTCAAATCTTTCTAAAAACGCAGAGATGGAGCTTTCGCCAGATAGGACTCCCAGGGAAAGGAGGGTAACTTTATAATCCTCTGCTATTTCCTGCAGAAGCATGTTGAACTCCTCCGCCCTCAAAGGATCCGAGTCTTCTTCTATATCCAGGCTGGCAAGAACGTCTAAGGCATTTTCAAAATGTTCCTGAGCCTCTCTCCACCTGCCCTCTTGGTTAGCACTCACGCCCAAAGCATAATAAAACTCAACCGTCTCGAATTCGTCAGCGGTAACATCTTCTGATGAAGTGGTCAAGTCCGTCTCTGGAGGAGTATGCTCTTCCTGAGGAGGAGGAGTCATAACCCGGGGTCTTATCACCTTCTGTGAACAGCCCGTTGTAAAAAGGAAAAAAATCAAAAGAAAAAGATAAGTTTTTTCTTTTTGCATTTCAGACTCCTTAGGCTAAAGCAAGAGTTCAAACCTTCGCCTCATCCATAAATCGTTGATATATAAGAAACTTACCAAAATCTGTCAAGCTTTTTTTCAGTTTTCCCCAAAATATTTCAAAATTAGCTCAATAAGATTTTTCTTTTCTGCATCTAACCATTTTATCTCTTGGTCTTTTCTAAACCAGGTTAACTGCCTTTTGGCATAATGGCGGGTATTCAATTTTATCCTATCTACAGCAGAAGAGAAATCGATATTTCCTTCCAGATAAGAAAACAGGTCTTGATATCCCACCGTCTTGAATGCTTTAAGTTCAGATGAGTATCCTTTCTCCCTTAACCCTTTGGCCTCATCCAAAAAACCCTCCGAAATCATCTTATCTACTCTTCGATCGATTCTCTCATAAAGCCTCTTTCTATCGAGGGTCAAACCGACCTTTACAAAATTAAGTTCAAAGGGTTCATAATCTCCTTTCTCTTGCAATAAAGTTATGGATTTTCCGGTAAGTTCGTAAACCTCTAAAGCTCTTATGATTCTTACTAAATCATTGCGGTGAATCCTTTCAGCCGCTTTCGGATCCACCTCTTTGAGTTTTTCAGAAAGATAATATGGTCCTAACCTTGATTCCTCTTCTCTCAGCCTTTCTCTTAGCTGTTCATCCGCTTTGGGACCTTGGAAAAATCCCTTTGTTAATGCTTTAAGGTAAAGCCCTGAGCCTCCTACAACTATAGGCTGTTTCCTTCTTTCAATTATCGCCTTTATTACCCCTCTTGCCTTTTTGCCGTAATCTGCCGCGGTGAACTTTTCATCTGGATAGACTATATCTATCAGATGGTGTGCAATCTTTTTCATCTCCTTTTTTGTCGGCTTGGCAGTCCCAATATTCATATACTTATAGACCAGCCTCGAATCCAAGGAGACGATCTCACCTTGCAATATATCGGCAAGTTTAAGTGAGACCTGAGTTTTGCCCACCCCGGTGGGACCGAGTATGACCAGGACCTTGTTCAATATTTGATCACCAGATCTCCATCCGTTTCATCTTTTTGATCCGTTGACTACCTTCTCCCAAATTTCTTATTCAATTCATCCATTGAGATCTTAACCACCGTCGGGCGCCCATGAGGACAGGAGTATGGTTCTTCCGTGGCAAAGAGTTGATGAATAAGTGAGCTCATCTCCTCTTGAGTGAGCCTCTCCCCTGCTTTGACCGACCCATGACAGGCAAAGGATTTGGCGACTGCTTTCACCCGATCCTTTTCAACTTTTTCTTCCTCTTCCAATTGGGTCAAAATCTCTTTCAAAAAAAACTCACCGCTTTTGTTTTTGATCAAGGAGGGCACCGCTGTAATAAGTATAGATCGACCCCCAAAGTGTTTAAAGCTGAATCCCAGCTTCCCAATCAACACTTTGTGCTCTTCCAGAGTTTGGAATTCTTTTGGAGAAAGCTCCATCACCGTGGGAAAAAGTATCTGTTGCGAGGAGGCAGGTCTTTCGGTCAGGTTCTTCATGGCCTCTTCATATAGAATTCTCTCATGGGCAGCATGTTGATCCAAAACCATCAGATTTCCTCTTACCTGAGACAGGATATAAGTATCTGCCAGCTGCCAGAGGCTGACGCCTCCTTCTTCAATCTTCTTCTCCCCCCTGGTACGTTCGACTTCTCCTTTTTTAACGCTCTCTGCTATTGGAGCCTCTTGATCATGTTTCACCAAATCCTCCCGAAAGAAACTCTCCTGAATCCGTTCTTTCTCAGTCTCAGTCCCAGTCTCCGTGTTAGTTTCACTCGGCTCAGCAGTTGGACGATCAAAGGACTCCGCTTTTGGTGGAACAGGTATTTTTGGCTTCTCGAAGTCAGGTTTTACCTTTTTATAGCCAGGCGGCTCCGACGGGATGACTCCTTTTTCAATAGGTTCGATGATCGGCATCACCTCGGACGAAGTCAAGGCTTCTTTGATCTTCGAGTATACCAGGTCATGCATCCCTCTTTCATCCGAGAATCTGACTTCGCGCTTGGTAGGATGAACGTTCACATCCACCAATTCCGGATCGATCTCAATGAACACTATGGCAAAGGGAAACTTCCCCTTAGGTAGAAGTTCGCCGAATCCTGTCTGCACGGCGTGATAAAGTGTTCTGGAGGTTATAGGTCTTCGATTGACGAAAAGATAGAGTTCAGCCCGATTTGATTTGGCAATCTCCGGCTTTCCCAGAAAACCGCTTACGATTACCTTTTCATGCTCCCTCTTGGTCTCAGTCTTCATCTCCACCATCTTATCCATCTGATTCTTTCCGAAAATATCTGCCACTCTTTGTCTCAAATCACCCTGTTGGGGCGGGAGCTGAACCTCTCTCCCCGTCCCCCTCTCCATTTTATGGAGAGGGGGAGATAGGGGGTGAGGTAAACCCTTAAAATCGAAAAGTTCCCTTTGGTCGCTTATCAGCTTAAATGAAATCTCCGGATAAGCAATAGCAAATCTGGTCAAAAGATCGATGATGTGTCTGGTCTCAGTTAAAACGGATTTCAGAAATTTTCTCCGTGCCGGCACATTGTAGAATATTTCTCTTACAACAATTGAGGTTCCGATTGGTGCTCCTGCTTCCCTTCTATCTTTAAGCAACCCCCCTTCAATTTTGATCCTTGTTCCGGTTAAACTCTCTTTGGTTCGGCTAAGCGTATCTAATAGAGAGACAGAAGCAATGGATGGCAAAGCCTCTCCCCTAAAACCCAGAGTATTAATTTTATAAAGATCATCAACGGATTTTATCTTGCTGGTAGCATGACGCTCAAAAGCCAGCTCCGAGTTTTTCTCATCCATTCCTGATCCATCATCAGTGACCCGGATAAATTTGATTCCACCCTTCTTTATCTCCACCAAGATATTCTTTGCTCCCGAATCGATAGAATTCTCCACCAACTCCTTCACCACCGAAGCTGGCCGCTCGACCACCTCCCCCGCCGCAATCTTATCCACCAAATCTTCGGGAAGTATTTCAATCTTGTTATTCATATTTATAAAGCAGAACCTGGAGTGTCCACCTTTAGGTGGACCGAAAAAGCTTTTAGTTTACAATGATACGAATTAACCTCTAACTCTCTTCTTGCTTGATGAAATAAAAGCTTACTTTTTCGCGTAGCCAAGCCTTCATGGCTTGGCTGGCAAGCCGTAAAGGCCTGCCTACACGTGATTCACCTTACCCTTGTCTCCTCTCCATTTTATGTTGAAAATCCCGCCCTTCGGTCTGAGCCCTCAGGGTCGAAGACCAGAGGCGAGGGAGAAGGGAACTAAGGGAGCGAGGTCCCTATTTTTCATCCGCTTAATCCATTTAATCTGCTGTGAATTCTGAACCTTCTAACTTGCCAACCTTCTAACCTTTTAATCTTAGCCAAAATCACTTTTGTGCCCTCCAGGTCCCCTGACCTGGCGGGAAACATAGGTTTTTCTGTCGGGCAGTTGTGCGTGAGCCCGACGTACGCTTTCAGCCTCTCCCCCTTAATCCCTCTCTCCACTCCGCGCAGAGGGGTTTATCCTGCCCTTCGGTCCTGCACTTCGTCCCGAGACTCAGTGTCGAGGGAAAACCTCAGGGTCGAAGGAAAGGGTTCACCCTGAAGGAGACTAAGGGAGCGAGGTCCCTATTTTTCATCCGCTTAATCCATTTAATCTGCTGTGAATTCCAAACCTTCTAACCTTCAAACTTTCTAACCTTCTAACTTTCTAACCTTCATCAAAACCACTACAACTCCAATGGTGACCGAGACACCTACCCAGTTTATAGGAGAACAAATATGAATTCTATTTGTGGTCAGCATATTCGAACCATTCATAGCAAGCACATACTAACTGCTTGTTGTGAGTATACTCAAACCGTCATGGTTAGCATGTTGCAAAAACAAAAAAAGTATGAAAAAAACACACGAAAGACACGAAAACCACGAAACATAAACATCCAGTTGCCTTGTCCATCATGAATCATCCGTCATTCGTCATTATTCTTCAGCTTTCTTCTTCAACTCATTCAATTTGTTCAATGCTTCAATTGGGGTCAATTTTTCTAAATCGAGTTTTCTTAGCTCTTCTGCTATCTGGGTGTCCTTTGGCGAAAAAATGCTTAATTGATATGAGACTGGTTTTGGCTTGGCTTGCCCTGAACCGAACTGGTTCAGGGTTTCAGATAATCTTTGCTGTGCCAATTCGCCGTTTTCCAAATCCGCTAATATCTCCTTTGCCCTTTCCAAAACCTGCCTGGGAATTCCAGCCAATCTTGCCACCTGAATTCCATAACTGTCATCGCATCCACCAGGTACAATCTTTCTCAAGAAGATAACTTCATCTCCCCATTCCTTTACTGCCACATTATAGTTCTTTACTCTGGGCAGAAACTTCGCCAGTTCGGTTAACTCATGAAAATGCGTGGCAAATAAGGTCTTCGAACCAATCTTCGGATTGCTGTGAATATGTTCAGTCACCGCCCAGGCAATGGAGAGACCATCGAAGGTTGAAGTTCCTCTGCCCACCTCGTCTAAGAGGATTAAACTCTTGGGCGTGGCATTGTTCAAGATGTTGGCGGTCTCATTCATCTCCACCAAGAATGTGCTCTGCCCTAAAGCCAAATAATCCATTGCCCCCACCCGGGTGAAGATTCTGTCCACTACTCCAATTTTAGCCCTCTTTGCCGGAACGAAAGAACCCATCTGAGCCAAAAGCACGATCAAACCGACCTGCCTTAGATAAGTCGATTTGCCTGCCATGTTAGGACCGGTGATGATATGAATCTGTTCATTTTGAATATCGATCTTGGTATCATTAGGAACAAACGTACCCGGGTCCAGAATCTTCTCAATGACCGGATGCCTTCCCTCTTCAATTATGATCTCATCCGATGAATCAATTTGTGGGCGCATGTAGTCGCTTTTTACCGCTACTTCTTTCAAACTCAGTAAAACGTCGAGCAGTGCCACAAGCTCTGCAGTTTTCTGAATCTCAGCGGTCCTCTCCCCTATTTTCGATCTTATATCCAGAAACAGATCATATTCCAATTTGAAAATTTTCTCCTCTGCTCCTAAGATGTGCGCTTCCTTGTCTTTCAGCTCCTGAGTGACGAATCTTTCGGCATTGACCATGGTCTGCTTGCGAATGTATTCTGGAGGAACCTTGGCCAGATGTGGCTTGGTCACCTCGATGAAATAACCGAAGACCTTGTTGAAGCCTACTTTCAAAGAGGGTATGCCGGTTCTTTTTCTTTCCTGTTCCTGGAGTCCGGCTATCCAATCTTTACTTCCCTTTATTTGACTCTTTAAGGAATCCAGCGCGGGCGAATATCCGGATTTGATGATTCCGCCTTCGGTCAAAATAAAAGGAGGCTCGTCAACGATTGACCTTTCTATCAAATTCACTAATTCGGTCGTATCCGGGAGATTGTCTTTTATGTGATTTAAGAGAGATGATTTTGAATCATTCAGAATTGATTTCAGCTCTGGTATCAAAGAGAGCGAATCTTTCAGCCAGATCAGATCTTTGGCATTAGCTTTGCCATATCCGATCTTGCCGGAAAGCCTTTCTAAATCAGCAATTCTTTTTATCTTCTTTTCTAAAGAATCGGATAAGTCATGATTTTTGAATGATTCTTCAACCGCATCTTGTCTCTCTGTAATTCGATCCACATTCAAAAGAGGGCTGATTATCCAGCTTTTCAAAAGTCGCGCCCCCATTGCAGTCTTGGTCTTGTTCAAAAGTGAAAAGAGTGTATTCGTCCTCTCCCCTGTTCCCATTGTAGTCAAAAGCTCTAAATTTCTGATGGTATTTGTGTCCAGAAACATCCGTTCGCCCTCGATGCAGGGTGAGATTTTGTTAATGTGAGATAAAAAAGTCTTTTTAGTCTGCTTAAGATAAGCTAAAATTGCTCCAGCTGCAGAGATACCTAACTTCAAATTTTGACAGCCAAATCCATCCAGCGAGGTAACCTTAAGATGCTCGGTCAAAATCCTCTGAGCAAAATCATAATCGAATTTCCACATCTCCAGATTAGTCAAAATTACGTTCTCATCTGAGAATCCTAACTCTTTCTTTCTTTCATCTCCCCATGTCTCTGGACAGATGACTTCTGCTGGATTAAGAACTTTGATTTTTTCGATTATTCTACCGCACCTCCCTTCATCCACCTTAAATTCTCCGGTGGTCAAGTCTATCATAGCCAAACCAAGTTTTTCCTTATTCCCGGTTAGACTGACCAGGTAGTTGTTACTTGTGCCTTCTATCACGCCATCAACTGTGACGGTGCCGGGAGTTATTATCTCCACCACATCTCGTTTCACTATTCCCTTGGCCAGCTTGGGATCCTCCACCTGTTCACACACCACCACCTTTTTGCCTGCCCTCAAGAGCTTGGCTAAATATCTATCCGCAGCATGATAAGGAATTCCCGCCAGAGGAATCTTTTCCCCTTTGATATGACCGCGTGAGGTCAAAGCAATCCCCAGGATTTTTGAGGCAACTTTGGCATCCTCGCCGAACATCTCATAGAAGTCACCCATGCGGAAGAACAAAATCTCATCCGGATATTGGCTTTTGATCTTGAAATATTGATTCATCAATGGGGTGATCTCTTCAGGCATAGTCAAAAAACAAAATTGGAATTTTTGAGGTTAAGAAATTTTACTGAAGCGTCAAGCTTCCGCTTGACCTAAAGTCTCTTTGAAGACAAACAGTTTTTATCCCGTTCACCCAAAGGTGAACACTCCAAAGGCGGGAGAGCCCGCCATCGCAAGTGGCTGAGGTTTTTATATGTCAAATGAGTTCAATCTTTTGCATTGGGGACACTTCCACAAAGCTTCTGAGGATTTGTATCCACACTGATTACAAACAAATTCCCTGCGGATCGGCGAAAGGTTTTCAATTAAGCCATCCAAAAGATTCACCGATTCCTCCTTCCATCCCTTCTCCTGATAAAGTTTGGTTAAGCTCAACCTGGCAGATAAGAAGTTTGGATCGACGTCCAAGATCAGACGGTATTTCTCGATGGCGGAATCAATCATTCCTTTTTTCTCGTAGATTCTTGCTAAGGCAAAAAGAGCATGAATATCTTTCGGGTTCTGGGTTGATATCCTCTCATATATCTCCGTAATCTCTTCATATTGTCCTAACTCAAACATAGTTTTCTCGAGTTTATCGAAGATCAAATATGCAGCGGAGGGAACTGCGTCCAACAGTTTCTTCCAATATTCAACCGCATCATCCAATCTTCCATCTCGATAATAGGCTTCCCCTAAGTATATGTAAGCGGGTATGCAGGTCTCGTCATAATTTAATGCCTCTTTGTAAGCAACTCGGGCTTTATGAAGTTCATTCTTATCTGCCTTGGCTCTGCCCCAGAATACCTTATAGAGTGCTAAGGTTTTGTTAGCCTCATCATCTCTGTGCTTGGACAATTTCTTTTTTAACTCAAAAGCCTCCTCCCATCTTTCTGTCTCCTCATATTCCGAAATAAGCTTGTTGTTAACCCATTGGTCGTCATCGTTGGCTCGATGCAGGTCTTCTAAAACCCCCGTAGCTTTTTCGTGGTTTCTGGAGGCAATATAGTCTTCGGCCAAGCTTTTCCAAACCTCGGATTTCTCATCCGGGGACAAAGAGGGGCGTAAGGTAAGCTCCTTATGGATCTGAAGGGCTTTGTCAAATTTCTTCCTTTTTCTGAAAATATCCCCCAACTTCAAATAGGCGTCCACATTCTCGGAATCACTTCTGACCACTTCCTTGAGTCTTTGAAAGGCTAACTTTTCATCCCCGGCCAAAAGTGCCTTCAACGCATCAGTATAGTGCTTGGTAGGAATCTTTCTTCTTTCCTTTTTGGCTTTTGACCAGAAAAATAGTATGACGAAAAAGATTATAACGATGGCAATGATAATCGACCAAATATGACCTTGGCTCACCTCCACCTCCAATTTCCTAATAAAAATCTCTCACTCAAGTTTTATTTCACCTCGACGTCAATTCAAAGTCTCAAATCCCCAAATCCTCTTTTTCCTCTGCCTCTTCCAAGGGTAGATTGCGCAAGGCAGTCACTTCCTCCATCAACTTTTTGTTTTCCTTTCTCAAACTACGCAGCTCTGAGTGCATCCTGAAATAGTAGCTCACGCCCAAAACAAAGGAGATGAGCATACCTGTCACCAATGCCCAGAAAGCTACAAAAATCATGGGAACATCTATGTATTCCTGGCCATATAGATTTACCGAGAGTTTCTCTTCAGAGTTATAGATGGAGAATCCGACCACCAAAACGATGAGGACGATGATTACAAATGTTCTTAAGATCCACATGGTACCTCCTGCACTTCAGGTTTTTTTTCAACAAGCGAAATATTAACATAAAAGGAAGTGCTTGTCAATTAAAAAGTGGGAAAATAAAAAAGCCCCACCTAAGATGGGGCTTTGAACGATGAAGCGTTTCTTTGATTAAAATCTCTCTTCCGCAGGGGGTGCTCAGAAAGGCGAAGAGTCTTATTCGATAAACTTCCAAGATTTCATGATTTTTTGGAACTCTTCATTAGTAGGGGCGAAAAACTCCCGTTCGCAGGAAAACTGCACCACATAGATGTTTTTATCTTTCTTGAACAAAATCACGTGTCCGGCCAGAAAATCTTCAATGATCACCGAGCTTCCCAAAGGAGAAGTCCTCTCCTTTTCATCTTCGATAACCTTCTTATATTTCTGTTGCAATGTATACATCCTGGCAGGGAGACTATCCAGCATCACATCCCCAATTCCCAAATACTCGGCACCATGAATTAGATCCAGCTGCATGATATAATCATCTTCGTTTTCGAGCTTGTCACACTTTTGGAAAATGCAGGTCTCCACCTCGGCTACCGAAAGAGATGTAGTGTCGGCTAAAATCAAGATGCTAGGGATGGCGGTGGTATATTTGGAAGCTCCGGGAATTCTGCTCACCTTGTAATTTTTTTGCGTCATGAATACCCTGAGCAAGGATGGTTCCTTCCGAGTTTTCACTTTCCAGTTATCAAGAGCTGTAATTTGAAAGCCGAACTTGGTATCAGTGTAGACATTTTTCTTGACCTCACCGGCTTTTTTCTTTTTGGCAAAACAAGGGCTTACCACCGAGAGGATGAGAGCAAGTGAAATCAATCCAACCAATAGTCGTTTCATGACGACCTCCTTTTTGAGGATTTCAGAGTTTCTTCTATATAGTCAAATCCTTCAAAATAAAATTGCAACAAAAAACTTCCTTATCCAGATTCTTACCTATAAACAATAACGCAAGGATTAAGGAAAAGTTTCAAGATTTATTCTGATCTACTCAAAAAAATCTGTTCTGAGTTTTTTGTAAGACACTCTATTGAGATTTTTATCCTGGGATAAATATAAAATGAAAGGGACAGAGCCAAGAGGGTTGCAGTGGTCACTCTAAGCAGATGAGTGCTTTCTTTTATTCCCAGCATTTGTAATAAAACGTCGACCAGGATGGGAAGGGCCAAAAAAAAAGCAATTTTCCGGTTAAGCGGTCGCAAATTTTTTAGACTCAACAAAAGTCCAAACACAAACATGGAAGCAAAAAAGGAAAAACAGCGGGCGCAGATAGCGATCTGATGGTCGAAGATAAAAAAGGATCGGGAGGGAATTTGGTGACAGCTGATTCCGTAAAAAGCATAAATGTATTTTGCGATCCCTTCCTGTCCCAGATAACTCAGACCAGGAGCAGAAACCGACCCCAAGATAAATAAGAGAAGATGGAAATTTATAATGCCCAGCCAATGCTGGCGGATGAAGTCATAAACTCTTGCTCCCAGCCTCTCCGCATTCTTTGCAAGGAATAAATCTAGAGAAGTACTCCCTGTACTCGTGGTCTGACTAAATTTTTCCGATTTAGGAGGACTCAGGCTGGGCTGCTGGCTCTTCTCTCTTTCCCGCTCTATACACCTGTCCATATAAATAATAGATGGCTAAATCTGCCCAGAACACGGTAAAGAATATCCCTACCACCAAAGCTAAGGCTCCAAAGCTGGCAATTATTTGCAAAGCGATAGTCAACAAAACCACGATGATCAAGTTATTGAAATTAGCCTTCGCAAAATCGATGATTTCGTTGAAGCGGAAGACATCTTCGAAGCTTCCTGTCTGGGCATATTTTACAGTAATATAGGGCAACACAAAGAGAAGGGCTAAAAAATACAAGGGTCCAAAGCAATATTTCACGCAGGGGATAAAGGAAAGAACTATGCCCGGAATGGAATAGATGATCACGATGATGGTGTAAATTAAACCCCGGACAAACTTATCACCCAGATTGTCCCATTCGGGCAAAGGAAGCTCCTTACCTTCGGATGAATTTTTTGCCAGCTCTAAAAGATACCCGAAGATGAAGGGAATGCCCACAAGCACCAAGGTCAAGAGGTTGAAGACTGCGCCCAGAAGAATTTTCACTACCCAGTTTTTATCTTCAAACATGAAGGAGAAAGCTCTGCCTACTTGCAGTGAGTTTGTGGAATCTACGTTTGGCATATAACCCTCCGTGGTTTGGTGGTTTTTAATTTGCGAAACTTTTTGACTACATAACTACAGTATATTTATCGAACTTTTTACAGCATGCTTAACCCTGTAAAACTGAACAATTCACCTTTACTATACGCAGCCTTTAGATTTTGGTTCTCACAAATCTTTTAGCCAGCTAATCCATCAGGGTTTTGTAAGAAACTTACGCCTTGACTCCTATTTTGTAAGCCTCCGTGAAACAAAAACATTTGTGCAGACTTTTGACCATTTTGTTCCTTGATACACAAAAAGCGGGCGAAGGGAGTCGAACCCTCGACGTCAAGCTTGGGAAGCTTGCATTCTGCCGCTGAATTACGCCCGCTAATATTGAGCACCTTGTTTGCTTCTATGTCTTTTTTAATATAAACAAACTCTCCTGAAGCTGTCAAGACTGATTTTGTGAAATTGTTGCACTATTGAATTCAGCTCATACTATAATAAAAATCCGCTTTATCCGTTTAATCCGCTGACCTATTTTAACAAAACCATCTTCCTGGTTTGGGTAAAATCGCTTGCTTGAAGTTGATAGAAATAAACTCCACTGGCGACCTCATTTCCGTTCTGATCCTTTCCGTCCCATATCACCTCATAGATTCCCGATTCCTTCGGCTCATTCACCAATGTCCTCACCAACTGTCCCAGAACATTGTAAACTCTTAAAGCAACGGGGTCAGTCTGCCTGCTGCCCACTGTGTACTGAATTTTGGTGACTGGATTAAAAGGATTGGGATAGTTGGCCGACAAAGAGAATTCTGAAGGCAATTCCTCTTCTGCGACATCTTCATTCACGTCCGTCATGGGATGGTAATCAAACCAAAGATTCCAACCGCCCTCCGGAGTCATATCCTTCTTCCTCGGAGGTGATCCAGCATAAACGATTCCTGGATATTCAGACAGGTTTGAATAAGTCAGTTGACAGACCTTGCGGCCATCTGGCGACCAATTCGACAAATTGTCGTTTATTTTTTGATGGGGAGCGTGGAACTGGCCTGGGGATGAAGAAGAGGCCCAGGTGTAACAGACATCCAGAATCGGCTGGCGGATAGCTGCCGATCTGAGATAGCATAGGTCCACGTAGGTATGGGAAGATGACCGGTAGACCTTCAAATCCGCTGCCATCTCATCATACGAGGGGGGCACCGGTTCAGATGGGCAGATCACCGCATTGACCAAAAAATCTACCCCTACACCCCAGACATTAAGCATGGTGCTCCAATGATCACCTAACCATTCTACGCTGCGGTTGGATGTAAAGGAGCCATCGTCGCTCAGCATGCACAAGGTGTCTCCATCTATGTAGGCATGTCCGCAGCCAATATGGAACGACTCATTTGGATCAAATTCGATACCTTCTGCCCAGGTCTCAATTACTGTGTAATTGGGAAACCAGAGTATACTATCATAATCGACCTGGAAGTGGCCTATTGCTCCCGCAGGCGGGTCATTATCCAAAGGATAAAGCCCATCAGATGTCCATACATAGATATCCGGACTTGGGGTTCCTTGACAACCTTCTCCACCGGAATAGAAAGCGATTTCCACCCTCTCCAGGCGTCCGCCGCGGTCTGATGGCATGTCGAATCTCTCGTTGAAGAAATAATCCCCATACCGGGTCGGGTTTTGCCAAAAGTAGTAGGCGAAGGTGCCGCCCCAAAGAGTGTCCAGAGAAGCCTCACAGGGTGCGAAGGGGCAGATTACCGCATTGATCAAAAAGTCTACCCCTAGGCCCCACTCATCAAGCACCATACCCCAGTGATCACCCCACCACTCTGTGCTGCGATCGGAGCCTGAGGAGCCATCGTCACTCAGGCCAGTCAAAGTATCTCCATCAGCATAGACGTGTCCGAAACCGATATGGAACGATTCACCCGGACCAAACTCAACTCCTTGCTCCCAGGTCTCAACTACGGTATAGCTGGGAAACCAGATTATGTCACCATATCTGATATGGAAGTCAGCAATTGCCCCGGCAGGTGGATTATTATCTAATGGATAAACCCCATCCGATGTCCACACATACAAATCAGGGTCCGGGGTTCCTGCGGACCAACCTGTATAGAAGACGATTTGGACTTGGTCCAAGCGTCCACCGTACTCTGACGGCATGTCGAATCTTTGGTTAGCGTACGAATTCCCATAAGCGGAAAGGGGTGGGTACGGCCAGGCATAGGCAGCAGAGATGCCACCCCAGAGAGTGTCCGGAGTAGTTTCGCAAGGTTGCGACTTGCAATCCTGCTGCTCATAAGATTCAGTTGCATCGATCAAGGGGGAGTTATTAAGAATTTGATTCTTGGTCCAGTCGATTCCACTGTTGGTGCTGTAAGCAAATCTCAATTCTGTATTTCCAATCTTGGCGGGTCCCTCAGTGTGGTTGTAAACCACCCAAACCGTGGCGTTGTCGGCTGGAGTGGTATGCAAGGCAGCGACTTTAGGGTAATCGTCTTCGTAGATATCCGATGTGAGTGCTTCCCAGTCCCCCCAGGTGTCTCCATAATTGGTGCTGCGTTTGAATTCAATTTCGTAATCACTGCCCGAGGTTTTTTGAAAAACAACGTATACGTAGCCATCGGCGCCATAAGCAACATCCGGATGGGCGCCATCCGAGGCAACAAGCTCACGATCAAACCATGTGCCTCCGAAGTTTGTCGACCTGATGGAACTAAGAACCGGAGTTGGAGGCGGAGGTCCACTTTTGTCTACTTGATCTGCTTCATAAACCACGATCAGCGTATCTCCATCGAGGTTTGAGCAGGCTGAATAATAGGTGATGCTCTCTGAAACCTCCCCCTCGCCAACCACGAAATACACAGAACCGGGCGTTCCGTCGAGGTCGTATCGAGACACGAAGATCGCACTTGTCGCATCTATCTCGTCCAAAAAGAAGACATAAAGATAGTTAAATTCTCCCTTCTGGCATACTAAGAGTTCAGGATACGAAAACTGATCGTCGCCTATTGACGAGACTTCCCCAAAAAGTCCCCATTCCTGCCCCCCATTTGTGGATTTATAAATCTTGATCATGCCCCTTTGAATTCCATTGTCGGTGGTACATCTTGCCGCATACAAGTTCCCATCGTTATCGTATGTGGTGGATATCCCTCCTGCAACCGTCCCGGTGGCGATGTTTATATCATTTCCCCAGGTGGGCAACTTGAGGAATCTGTCCTCTCCTATAGTGGCTGGATCGACCCTAAAGTCTAATTTGGCTTCTTCAGATACAGTTTGCCTAATCCTTGGATCCGGCTCCATCGGAATGGGTTCTTGTCCTGAAGGATAGCTGATAATAGAAAATAGGGAACAGATTGTCAAAATAATGAAGAACGGGATAGTCTTTGTGTTCACGAAAGTCATTTCTTCCTCCTCGTGTGTGAAGGTTTTAGTTTAAGAAGATTCGCTAAGAATTAGGTTTTGGACCTCCTGTCTTTAACAAAAATCATGCCGATCACCCCTTTCTCGTCAAAAAGTGCTGAAGTTTATTGAAACCAAGTCCAGATTAACCAAGTTAGACTGCGGCGCTTTAGCATTTCTCGATCGCTACAGGCCCCGTGTTAAGCCTCGGTCCTTCGACAGTGAGCTCTCTTCGAGTCTGAGCCACCTCGGAGTCGAAGACAAGACGAACTGTGCGAGGCAACTGTCGCTGCTCAAGAATCCATCTATTTTCTCAGCTTGAACTTGCCATCTAACTTTTTCATCTTCTCCACTATTCCGCCGTACTCCAATTCGGAATAAGGAAGCATGGCACAGCCGGAAAAGCCCTGCCTTCTTATGTCCTGTGCCTTTTGCGAAACCTGGTCTCGAACCCAATCCCAGAAAGGTTGATCGAAGGCATCTGCGGGTTCGGTCAATTTTCCATTTCTCATGGAGAAGGCTTGAGCTGAAACCACGGGCGGTCCATCAAAGTATGAGATGGGCGAATTAGCCTTGACCGGCATCAAAGGACCGGTGTGACTTCCCCGCATAAAACCTGCCACATAATGACCAATTGAGAACGGAGCCAAAACTTCACCAGTGGCTGGAAATGATCCTTGCACTCTTACCAGCGCAACCGGGTCATCTTTACCCGTATATTTTCCTGCTATGTTGTGCAAGCGAGTGGTGGAGATCGATGCAGCGATCTCTCCGGTGTCGTTGGAATATATATGCTCTATAACGAATCTCTGATTGTCCCGCAAAAGTGAAGCGATGTCATATAAATTCTGCGGGGCGGAAAGCTCAATCACCCTATCCCCTTCGGTATGTGCCACATCCATGATCACAAACTTAAATCCTTTGCCCATCTTGGGAGAAAGAATCAATCCGGCACAATACATGGGATCGGCAAAGGCCAAATAGAAAGGTAGATTGTAAGCTCCAGGATCGGTCTTGTCCGCGGCAAATTGGATGAAACATTCATTCGGTCTTTCCTCAATTTCCATCTCAGCCACCGCCGGTCCCATGCCTTTAACATTGCCGGAGAATGCATCTTTTAAAAGGTCTTGTCCAGCACCATAGAGTCCTTGCTCTTTTGCTACTTCGGTACCCGCCACAAAAGCATCCCAGGCCAACTTGTGGATCTTTTCGTTCAAGGTTCCCTTTTCATGGGTCATCAGTATGGCAATGTCATCCCCGGTGCTGGAAATCCTGTAGTCAATCACGTCTTTGTTTTTGACTCCGTGTTCATTAATGTAATTTGACACGGTCTCTTTAAGCTTTTGGCTTGGTTTTATATGTCCGCCAATGCTTCCCACATCCGCTTTAATTACACTTACCGTGATCTTCATTTTCTACCTCCAGAAAGGTTAATGACTTTCTCCTAACTCAGTCAAGCTTTAATCTAATGGAAAAAAGCCAAAAGTCAACCAATTATGGTCAACGGTCTTTTTGGATGTAAAAAAGGCAGAAATGTAAGTTAAGCCGAATGTGCTGTTAAATAACTTTTTCGGGAATGTAAAAGCTTATCCTAAGGACCGCGCCCAGACAGGCACTGCAGTTTGGGTTTTTCAACAAGCCCCTTTGGCTCAAACCTGCGAACAGGGCTTTTCAGTCTACAAGAAAATGTCCCGGCTTCGATTTTTCAAAGCCGGGACAGAAAAACTTCGATAGGAATCCCACCCAAAAGGAAAATCAGGTAGTATGAACAACTCTACAATATGGCCTCTACGGCAAATATCACCACCACCGTGGCGTCAAAGACCTCTATGTGAAACGGAACGTTGGTGGCGATGGCGTACAGGTGAAATCTCCCCTCCATTACGAGATCTTTTATATGGTCAATTCTCACCATGTGTACGAGAGGAACTTCCAGGGTGTCGTCTGCGGGTATAACCAACCCGTCTAAGACCAGAGTTGCATTTGATTGAACTTCACTAACGGTGCTCAACGAGCCATCTTTATACACGTACAGCTGTCCCGTTGCCGGAGTGCTCTCGTGGTTAATAATGTACCCGTAAAAAAGCACGCTGTAAATCTCGTCAAGCTTATCCTCGTTGTCCTTCCAATCTTCCTCTTCGGTCAAGTCTATTGCCACACTGTTGAAAGACTCATCAGTGGAATAAATCCTTTCGTCTATGTCGTAGCTGAGCACCAGAGTAATGCCAAAAAGCCAGCAGCCGCTCAAAAACAAAGCTGCAACAAGTGCCACTGAAATAAGAGTCCAGCTTCTTCTTTTCATTTTCATCAGCTTCTCCTCCGCTTTTTATTCGGTGCCGAAATAATAATTTAGACCGCCCGAAAACTCCAGATGAACTTTTCCCCCGTCTCCCACTTTGATGGCATGATACTTGGCTCTGATCTCCAAGCTCAGCATCTCCTGGGGGAAAAACTCAAATCCAGTTCCAAACGCCACCCCTAATCCACTTTCGTCCTCAAGCTTTTCGCGCTTGTACGTATTGGAGTTCAATCCGGCCAGCCCATAAACTCTCATCTTGCCCATACTGGACATTGAGCCAAAAACAAGATCCGCCCCGAATGAGGTAATATCTCCGCCCTCCTGCGTATATGATTTTCCCCGGACATCGTCCACATCCTTGCCTCCATATTTGGCAAAACAGAAATTGGGCTCGAGTCCCAAAAATGGGAGAAGCAGGATTCTACCTTTTGCTCCAAAAAGAGCTCCACTGCTGGCATCGTCCTGCGCTATGGGAAGGTTTAATCCACCAAAGCCACCTATGCTGAATCTCGCCGCAGATGCTGAAGAAACCATGATTAGGAGAAACAAAGTTGCAGCCAACACTGAAATTGATTTTTTCACGTTTTTTCCCTTTCTCAGTTTGAATTTACTGGACTTCTATTTTCTTTTTCAAACCACTAATGTTTTCGCTTCCCTCCTTTCTGTGACAGTTACATCACTCTCTTATATTTTTGACAAATATAATCTGATTACATTGTCTGTCAAGAAAAATCTGTCAATATCAGTTGTATGGAAGGTCAATCTATTTGCTAGTAAAAAATAAGGTGGTCGGTTCTCTCAAAAATTGTAAAACGCAATGTTGAACCCAAAAGCTTATATCAATTCTTTAAGGATCAGATTTACCTTTTTGATTTTGGTCTTTCTTCTTAATCTCAATTCGATTTCTGTCCCCTCTTCCTGACTTAAAATTTCTCTAATCTTTTGCATGGAATAACTGGAGACCGGAATTTGGTTGATGGATAGAATCTCATCATTTATCTTTATCTTAGCCTTTTCAGCTGGAGAATTTTTTATGACCTGATAGACTATAATTTTTCTACCATCTTGAATTAACCGGATCCCACTGGTATTATATCTATCCCATAAATGATAATTTGTGTTCTTTTCCAGAATCATGCGATAATGAGGATAATCAAGGATCACCTTGAATTTTTTGAGTATACCTGCTCCTATCCTCCCGGCGATTTTGTGAGAGCCAAAAGGACTTCCATTTAAATAAAATCCGGTCAAAGGTGACCTGACAAGGAAGCTTCCCAATTGGAAGCTTTTAACCCTCCCTACTACCCCTTCCACGGGACCCGTTACTCCAAAGCCGATAGGCGTTTCTAAACACCTCGGATATCTTTCTGGGAATTTGTGCTTCTTGACGAATGGGGCGTACAAATCCAGACTATTTCTGTTTCCGATATCTATTTTGAATATCCCCTCATACACACCATCAACCACCGCTTTGATCTTTGGAATATTCAACTCCAGATTGATCTTAAACACCTCTCCGTCTCCAGTATAATTGAATCTTTCCGGTTCATAGATAGTCAAGATATGGTTGATATAATCTATCTCCACAACGAATCTCTTAAAGAAATCGTAACCTAATATTCCATCCAATTTTCGTCCATCAAATCTCTCTACCTGACTTAAAGAGATGCCAGTCACGGTCTGATTAAACAATGTTAACCTCTGTTCTTGCAAAAAGTCTGGTCCATGTTGATAATGATTTATCGAGCCAATACTTATTGAATCTAACTGAAAGAAAGAAATATCATCAGAGCTGTCAACCTCTCTAAGCTTAAGCTCATCAGCTTTAGAAAAATCTAGGTAGCTTGATCGAGCACCAGTGTCAAGCAGAAAACTCAAATGATGAGAGCCCTCAACTTCAGCCCTTAAATAGATATGATTGCTCACCAGTTCAATGGGAACCTTAATAAATCCGGTGTTAAATCCAAATTTATAACCCTTTTCCATGATTTCAAGTTCAACAAATAGAGTTTCTGGTAAAGTATGTTTCCTCAGTATCTCTTCCGGCTTTTGAGCGAAACACAAATTTGCGCAGAAGAAAATCCACCAAAAAATATTAATTAAGCCTAACACATGATTATGCATTTCTGCACTTTTCCAGAAATTGTATTTTCGGTGATAGATTGGCTCATACATTCTTTTTCTCATCAATTCGTCTGACCCAATTTAGGGACGGCTTTCCCTTTTGTCAATATGAAACCTGGAGAATACCTTTAATCCTTTATTTTAAGGTCAAAGTTTTTCTATTTGCTGAGGAGGGGATGCTCATTATATTTATTAAGATATGATGTAAGAAAATTCGCTTGAAGGCTTAGCATCTATGAACCTAAATCAAGGGCGCACGCAAATGACCGGTCATAAAACTTCATTAAGCTGTTGTCTCAAGACGGCTTTATTTGTTTTTACCATACATTTTTTTACCCTTCTTCCATCCTATCTTTGTGGCTGGGAGAAAATTGATTTCAAAAATACTCCAACTCCGGCTATGTTTCCCGAATCGGATGCGGTGGTGATCAAAAACGAAGGGCAAATGGAGATCAGGAGAAACGGAGAGGCTCTCTTTACTGAACATAAAATCATTAAAATCTTTTCGGACACCGGCCAGAGATATGGCAGACAAAGCTTGCCATTTAATAATAGCGTGGAAATTGTAAGCATAAAAGCCCGCACCATAAATGAAGGCGGTAAAAAATTTATTCTCGATGAAAATCAGATTACGGAAAAATCAATGTTTTCCGAATATGCTCTCTACTCTGATGCAAAGGTTAAGGAATTTAACTTTCCCAGAGTGGAGAAAAACTGTATAGTCGAATATGAATATAAGTTCCTCCTGAAAAGTCTACTTTATTGGCACGACTGGTTTTTCCAGGATGAGGTTCCGGTGATTTATTCAAAGTATGTTCTGAAAATTCCCAAAGATCTCGGATTCAAATTCAAGGTGGTCAATGACAATATAGAGCCTCAAATTAAACCTGATGACGATGGCAAGAAACTTGTTTTTACTTGGGAGGCAAAAGATAAAAAGGCTTTGAAAAAGGAAACTTTCATGCCACCGTTGTCTGACGTTACCTCAGGGCTTGCCTTCTCCCCTTCAGCATTCAAAATGGATGGTAAAATCTACCCTTCCAAAACCTGGGATGATGTTGCCAGATGGTACAGAGAGCTCTCTTCAGAAAGCGTCGTCGGTGGTGAGGACGTTAAAGATTTAGCTTCTGCACTTATCTCAAACTCGGAGTCAAAAGAAAAGAAAGTGAAAGCCATATACCAGTGGGTACAAGATAACCTCAGATATGTACTGGTGGCAATTGGTACCAGTGCTTTTAAACCACACAACTGTCAGAGCGTTTTGGAGTACAAGTATGGCGATTGCAAGGATATGTCCTCTTTTTTGATTGCTCTTTTGAAAGCCATTGGAATCAATGCTTTCCCCACCCTTATCTCAACCAAGGGACATCCAATGGCGCTGACCGACATGCCCAAGCCAAGGCAATTTGATCATGTGATGGTCGTAGTTCCTCTGGATGGTGAATATCTTTGGCTGGATCCAGCTTGTCGAAACTGCAAATTTGGCGAGCTTCCTTTTGAGGATCAAGGAGCAACTGCGCTGATTGTTAAAAACGATGGAGGTGAATTGATTACCTCTCCAGAAAGCTCATTTGGTCAAAACCTAAGCCAAACTTCTTGGGAAATCAAATTATATCCTGACCAGTCCACCACAGGTAAGGTTATAATTAAGGCAGAAGGGCAGGAAGATTTGGCGTTTCGGAATTCGTTGTCAGAACTCAAACCAACCAGAAGAAAAAAGGCTCTATTGGATTTTGTTTCCTTTTGGTTTGTTAATGTCGATCAGGATAGATATGAATTCAAAAATCTTGAAGAAAAAGACTCAAGTGTTTGCATAGTAGGAGAATTTGCAGCTGAAGAATTAGGGATAGAGACTGGAGGAAAATTATTCCTTCCTGTTAATTTCACTATTCAGAGAAATATAAGCCAAACCTTTCCCAAAAAAGAAAGAGACTTCCCCGTCCTTTTTGATTATAAATTCAGCAATACGGACGAAGCTACCATAGAGATACCAGAGCAATTTGAAATCGAATTTCTGCCACCCAATATCTCTTTGGATGAAACTTTTGGATCTTTTGAATCCAGCTACGAAATAGTGGATGATAAGATTTATCATAAAAGTGTCTTTGAAAGAAAAGAGCTCTTTATTCCGGTTGAGAAATACGGTCAACTGAAAGATTTTTACGATAAAGTGGCAAGAGAAGACAATCAAAAGATAATATTGAAAAGAAAATTTCAAGCACGATAACGCAAGTTTTCTATACCCATCTCTTTAATCTGTTGGGAAAACTGATATCATGCTTAAAAGAACAATTCTGTTTGTTTCAACCATATTCTTCCTTTATCAAGCTGAAATTGTCCCCTTCAATACGAATTGGGTAGAGGAATTGCCTCAAGGATGGATAAGATCCTTCCCAGAGGAGGATCAAATTCCTTCATCTAAAAATCACCCCAATGCCGGGGCAATATACCTTTTAGATGAGGATATCTTATACCTTTTTGACAAAACTCAGGTGAAGGTGGTGATAATGAAAATTCTCAACCGGAGGGGATATGAATATGCGGAAATCACCACTCCCATTTATGGAGAGAACGAATCCGTCGAAATCAGAGGAAGAACCAAGAAAAAAGATGGCTCAGTGGTGGAATTGAAAAACAATGATATACACGAAGTATCCATTTACGCGAATTTAAAGAAGAAGAAATTCTCCCTTCCTGCAATTGAAGATGATTGTATAATACATTATGAAATAGTATATCATTCAGATAGGTACCCTCTTGTCGGCATTAGATATTTTCAAAATGATGAACCCACTCTCTTATCCAAATTTAGTTTGATTCTACCCAAAGCGCTTCAGCTTGTATACCACGACAGTCCTCCTGGAATAATCGACACTACCAAAGATGTAGTAACTGCCAAATCCTCTCCGGTATCGTTGCATACCTTTTCCAAAAGAGACTTGCCTGCATTGGAAACTGAGCCATTTATGCCTCCTTCGTTTGAGTATCTTCCCAGTTTGGCATACTCCATCTCTGCATCTGGCGGCAAGGTCGAGGATCCCGCCCTTCGGTCTGAGCCCTCAGGGTCAAAGACCAAAGGCGGGGAGGAGTTAAAAGCTTCCTGGGAGAATATTTCTAAATGGTATTTTGAAACCGTAGAAAAAAAATTCAAACCGGATGGTGACATCAAAAAGGTGGCTAAAAGCCTTGCCAAAGGATGTGAGAATGCCGAGGAAAAACTTGAAAAGATATTTTATTTCGTGGAGGAAAACTTTAAAATCAATTTCCCTTCGCGTTTTGTCTTTGATGAAACTAAGAGAGTTTTTGACCGCCGAAATGGTACCAGTGCCGAAGTGAGCGGAGTTTTATATGCCATGCTCAAGGCAGTTGATATAAAAGGCACTCCAGTTTTAGTTCCGGATAGAAAAAAGGTATCCAAAGTTCCGGACATCCCCATGCTGGACTGGTTCGACCATTTGATTTTAAGGGTAAATTTAGCCCACCAGGAGATATGGCTTGATCCATCTTATGAGACCAACAAAATCGGACACATAGCAGAAATATACCAAGGAGTGGATGCTTTGCTTATACAGAAGTCCAATGGAAAGCTGATAAAAACGCCTTCAACAAACTATCTGGAAAATCTGAGAACTTGCATAACGGATATGAAACTTGCAGAAGGTGGAAAGATCAATTGCGCTGTAATCGAGACCTATTCTGCGCCCAGAAGTGCTCGCCTGAAAAACCATCTCAAGGGCAAAAATATGACTGAGCGAAGCGATGAGCTGGCAGAAGAGATTTCAAGGTATTGTCCCGGGGCTTTGTTAGATACAAGCCATTTCGCTGACCTGTATGATTTTGATTCGGACTTCAATATATTTTATAAATTCCATTCCCCTTACTATGTCATTCACGCAGACGAAATGCTGTATATAAATCCCAATATCTTGCACAGAGATGAAACTGCCAAAGAATTTTCCCAGCCCACACGAATTTTTCCGATTATGTTTGACCAGGTCAAAATGGACATCGACAGCGTGAATATGATCATTCCCTCAGCCTATCAGATCATAAGCCTTCCCGAACCGATCAGTCTGAAGAATGATTTCGGCGAATTTTCCACTCAATATCAAGTTGAGGACGGCTTGATAATCTACAAAAGAAGATTAGCCATAAGAAAATTGTTGATTCCTTCAAGTTCGCACAAGGAAGTGAAAAGCTTTTTCAATCAGGTTTTCGAGGAAGATCAAAAAACGATCATTCTTAAAAAGAAAGAATAGATGATGTGCTATGAGGGGTCGGACCCTTACAAATCAAAAAAGCCAGCCAACTACGAGGTGTCAGAACCCCTGTTCTGACACCTAATCCCAAATCTCTCTCACCACAAAGTGCAAAATTACCACAACTCTTATGGTGAAAGACATAGCGCACATGTTTATAGAGAGACCATTATACATAAAAGATATTTGATATGAACCATCTAATTGACACAGAAGACAAAAAAGTCGTAGACCCTGAGTTTTGTCCAACCAAACAGCCTAACGACCTCAAGCTCTTAGAATTACTAATCGACGAGAGCGTTAAAAGATTAGAGAACAACTCCTGTGAGCCCAAAATTCAGGATGCCTTGAAAGCCATCCACCTTAAACAGAAAGTAGCCAAAACCTCGGAGGCCGAAAAAATCTTTTGGCAACAAATTGAGGAAATAAGAAGAGAGGAATTGCCAAAACTTTATCCTGAACCTATTCAACCTAACAGCTTGGAGGCTCAAATTCTGAAGACCATCTTAGGGCTAAAGGATCAAGTAAAAAATGGCATTCTTCCGGTTAAAACCATCACCGACACTTTTAATCAAGAAAGATCCAGCGAAAGTCAGCTTACTTATCAACGGGTTGGACGGACTTTATCTGCCATCGGATTTTCAAAGAGAAAAACAGGAAGCGGAGCCTCCGCCATCATCTGGGAGGAGCAATTTCTC
>Ga0209427_10001694_pt1 | contig 25535 bp, 27 predicted proteins | sample DeeMarSWOR136_30_FD_187465 | JGI IMG/M metagenome (GOLD analysis project Ga0209427, IMG submission 187465) | Marine sediment microbial communities from White Oak River estuary, North Carolina - WOR-1-36_30 (SPAdes) (version 2) | ecosystem: Environmental > Aquatic > Marine > Intertidal zone >...
TGACCGCTGGAGTGCCACTGTCCATCCTCACCTTGAAGAAGTAATCCGGGGATGGAGGGGATGTTGGGAAAGGATTGAAGGTAACGATGCCACACCTCTTCGCCTTCGCCTACCACACCCACGTCAAAGTCTCTGTGCTGAAGCAGAAATCCATTTTCAGGCATGATTTCAGGCCCACCTAGTACAAAGGTACATGTGGGAAGGTAGCGCTTGGCCTGTCTTGCCAGATGGAGGCTTCGTTCCGTATTCCACTGATAACAACTCAATCCCACGAGGTCAGGTCGGGCATCCAACAAAAATCGGAGAATAGCCTGGTCACTTCCATAAGACATCAGCGGGCCGGGCAGAAGCTCTGCCTGGATTCCTTCCAGCCCCGCAATCGCCTGGAGATAGGCAGAAGCCAGTGGAATGTTTTCGTGACTGAAGAAGAAGTCATGGGACTGCAGGGGAAGCTGGAGTAAAAAGAGTTTCATGCTACAGTCTCTGGATGAGGTAAATGAAGGTTGGAAGATGGCTCTCGATCTTTAATTGGTTGAATTTTCTCACCAGCTCTTTTCTTCTTTCTCTCTCTTTCATCCCTCCGCCCACAAGAGGTGACAGGTAGAGGGCTCCTTTATTACGGGAAGGAACCCATCGGCGGGCCAGCAAGTCAAAAAGCGAATCGAAATGCGTCAAGGGAAGATCGTTTCCGAATACGAAATTGACAGTGACCTCGATGTTTTCATATCTCCTGTTTACCTCTCCCACTCTTGAGAAGGCTTCCCCCACTTTTTCAGCAGAGAGAGGTTTCTTCAGTGAAGACAGCGTCGCTGGATCGGCAGACTCAAGACCAATATTCACGTAAGTGAGATAGGGCAAACAGTTGATGGATTCAAAGAGCTTCTCTTGCGATTGGAGAAAGGAGTCAACACTGCCAAATAAGAAGAGATAGGCCTTTTTAAGATAGGATCGCTTAAATTCGAAAAGTTCGTACCCCTTTGCTGCCGCAAACTGGAGGAGGTCCAAGCCCGCATGAAGGGCGTCATGCTGACCCAAAAATAGGGAATTGTAATTCGGAAGGTCTTGGCCATAAAACCGTTTCAAGTTCATCATCTGTTCAACTATGTTTTCACGGCTCCGAGGAACGAAATTTCTCCCCGACTTCACATGACAGAAACCACAATTGTAGAGGCAACCATCCGCTATTGTCAGGGGGATGACATTGTAGTCTACATGGCGCGTATCGGGTGGAAGAACCGTGACCGGTCCTCCAATGAGCTCATGAAAATGTCGTGCCCTCTGGCTCAAAGTTTCCTCATCCTTTTCCAAGATGGCCTGCAGAAAATCGTGCAGGTTTCTGGGCATGGGGGGTGAAATCCGTTCCTTGATTTCAGTCCATACTTTCTGCAAGGATTCCATGGCCAGCTGGACCGGCCTCTCGCCAAAAGGATCTCCTTCGAGGATGGAGTTGCTTGAGTAGGACAAATAGGGATAATAATATTCGCCGATGAGGTTATGAAATCCCTGATAATCACCGGCTGAATAATAGACCCAATCATTTCCCAAAGTACGTTTCAGCCATTCAGCGGGAGGGAGTCCATGGATGCCCCTTCCTTGAATAAATTTGATCTCTCCATTTAGGTTAAACTGAAAGAGGGTATCCTCTGTTTCAATTTCCGAAAAAAGGCCGTAGCGAATGGGAAAACCCACCTTCACATATTCTTTTGCCCCTTCTTTATTGAGCGTGATGCGGAAGTGACCGAGCTGATGAGCTTCCATAATACCTTTTGATGCCTAGTTTATTATATAGCTAAGAATGAGTTCCTATCAAATTCAAAAAATGGTTTCCTCGTCCGTAAACCCTCAGAAGGTCCCCTCGGCCCCGCTGTTATCTTGACAATTGGATCCTGTTATTATACGTTGCCTCCAGGTCTGGAGAGGGGTCTTTCTCCGTAGATCATGGTGCCTGACAAGGAGGAATGCTATGAATTACCGTACGTTTGTAGATGAGCAGATTGCTTCCATTAGAGAAACGGTAGGAAACGGCTTTGCGATCAATGCCCTCAGTGGAGGCGTGGATAGCTCCGTTGTTACTGTACTTGGACATCGAAGCCTGAAAGACAAGCTCAAGACCCTATTCATTGAGAACGGGCTGATGCGGCAGGATGAACCCGAGCAGGTTGTGAAGACATTTGCTCGCATGGGAATTCCAGTCGAATTGGTGAACGCCCGTTCCGAATTCTTAAGTGCCCTCGAGGGATTGACCGATCCCGAGGAGAAGCGAAACGCAATCACCAAAACTTTCTATTCCAATGTATTTGGAAGAATTGTCCGTGAGACAGGAGCGAAATACCTTTTGCATGGAACGATCCTCACCGACATCGAGGAAACGGTGGCCGGCATTAAGCGCCAGCACAACATTTTGGCCCAGCTCGGGATCGATCCTGAGAAAGAGTATGGCTACCAGGTCTTAGAACCGTTAAAGACGCTTCGAAAAGATGGGGTCAGAGAAGTAGCCAAGGTTCTCAGGCTCCCAGCAACGATTACCAAGAGGATTCCCTTCCCCGGTCCTGCCCTTGCGACGCGCATTGTGGGCGAAGTTACGGAGGCAAGGCTTGATATGGTTCGCGCTGCCACGGCTATCGTTGAGGAGGAACTGAAAAATAGCGGTGCCTTTCAGTACATGGCGATCCTTCTTAACGATAAGGCAACCGGAATCCGTGAAGGCAGAAGGGAGTTCGGGCAGATCATCGTTGTACGATGCATTCATAGCGTGGATGCGAGAACCGCAACACCCGTCCAGATCCCGTGGAAGAAGCTTCACCGAATATGCAAGCGCATCACCGCCCTTGAAGGAGTCAATCGTTGCCTTTATGACCTAACCCCAAAGCCCCCTGCCACCATTGAGTACGTTTGACGAAGAAGCTTATTGTCTAGCCTTCTTCATCAGCGCTTTCAGTCTTTCTACCGCCGGAGGCAATACCTGGCCTATCTTCTCATCAAAGCGCAGGTGGCAACTTGCATCCAGAGGGGTTTCTCCCTTATTGAGGATGACCAGGCGGGCGCCTGATCGAAGGGCTACCCTCGGCATCTCGTTTGCCGGACTGACAACGAGGCTGGAGCCAACGACAACAAAGAGATCGCTTTCGCCTGAATGGTAGAAAGAGTCATCCAATTCTTTGGTGGGGAGGGGATCCCCAAAGTTCACGACACTCGAGACGAGGGGGCTTCCACAAGAACAAGTCTTCAAACCCAGAGATTTATCTACCTGAAGGTTACACCGTGAGCATCTAAGTTTCGTCGTATTGCCATGCAGCTCTGCCAAGAGGTTCGGTTGGATTCCTGACTGAAGGTGGAGGTTGTCGACGTTCTGCGAGATGAGAAACCTTAATTTCCCCAACTTCTGAAGTTCGACGATGGCATCGTGGCCCGCATTGGGTTTGACTTCAGAGAATAGGCGGGGTGGGGGAGGGAGTCCTTTTTCCTGCCTGGTCCAGATGCCATCGGGTCCTCGAAAGTCGGGAAGTCCCGATTCGGTGCTGATGCCCGCCCCAGTAAAGACGACAAGATAGTTGGCTTCAAACATCCACTGGGCTAATTTTTCAATTCTCTCCTCTAAGTTCCTCATCTTCCCGCGGATGACCGAGATCCTTGCCCGACGTTAAAAGGATCAACGGATATAGGTCGTCTTTTCCTTCACCTCTTTCCTCGGAATAGGTGGAGGAGGATTGCTCGGCTTTCCCAAGCATATGAGAGCGAGGGGCGTTTTCTCTGGGGGGATGCTGAGGATTTCCCTCATCGCCTTCCGATCGAATAAGGTGAACCAGAGGCTTCCAAGGCCAAAGTCGTGAGCAGCGAGATGCATATTCTGAACGGCTGCTGCACAGGCGGCTTGGTAGCCCACGTTGCCCTCCTCCATGAACATGTCCACTCCGGTCTTCTTTGGATCTCCTACCACGGCGATGAGGACAGGTACGGACTTCAGAAAGTCGAGCTGATAGGGTCCCAACCATTTCCAGCCGCTCTTTTCAAAAGCCCACTTCCGGCATCGGTCCGCCTCGGAAAAGATCTTCTCTTTCGTTTCTTGACGGGTGATCACCATAAATTCCCAGGGCTGACTGTTCAATGGAGAAGGTGCCCAGGTGCCAGCTTCCAGAATCTTTTCAATGGTTTCCTCAGGGACAGTGTCAGGCAAAAAATTGCGACAACTCCGTCTCCCTTTAATAGCGGTCAAGAGATCCATTTCGCTCCTCCTTTCTTTCGGAAGATGATTTAACGTTCGACTTCCCGTCTCTTCTGGGTGAGTATGGAGAGGTGCCTGATTTCCTCGTTGATCAGAAGATCGATCTTGTCTTTCCCGAGATGTTCGGGAACGACTCCTTTCATTGCGGTGAAAAAGACGATGGAATCCTTTTCAAAAGCGATAGCAAGATCCAGAGCCTCTGCAGGGGTCTTGCAACTGGATGCCAGTCCAGAAGTATCCTTATTTTTTACGAAGACGTGACTTTCAGCCATGGTTTTTAGATAAAGAGACTGTTCCCCTTCAGGATCAAATAGAGTTTCGCGCTTTGCCGAATCAGGCAGGGATTTTCTCAGTTTTTCAAAAAGGTCTCGGTGTACTGATTCCCATTTTGAAAGTTCTGAAAAGAGTTTTTGAACAGAGGGATCGGAGGTATTTTTTGCCACCTTTTCGTAAAAATTCTTTCCGTTGGTCTCAATCTGGACCCCGAGTTGAAAGATCTCATCGGCATTGAAATCGATTGACATCCACATTCCTTTCTTGGGTTAATGGTGAAAGTATAAAAACGAAAGAGAATATGTGTCAAGAAATAAAACACCTATTCACGGATGGGTTCAAAACGATTATAATCGACTGAACCCGGGCATGTGTTATAGCAAACTGACTAGCCGGATGCGTGTGCAACTGCATCATGAAGGTGTTTCCTCTGTTTTTTGGGAGGAGGTGCGATTTCCTAAAATGGATTGGAAAAAGAAGTGGACTTGGATGGAGAAGGAGGTCGTTCTTTTTTTCATTTTTGCATTAATCAATTGTGCGGAGCTGCCCGCGGCTCCCGAGAGAATGCAAATCGGGGAAGTTCCTTCTCCTTCGTATGCTGGCTTTTCAGAAATCAATTTTTCGAAAAGACATTTCATTCTTGTGGGAGACACGCAAAGTACGAGTCATTGGGAATTCTGGCGAGAAAGAAATGATAGGGAGCGCAAACAAATCATCGATGAAATCACCAGGCGCGAACCAGCCTTTGTCGTCCATCTTGGAGATCTGACCACTCGCGGCAGTTCGAAAAGGCACTGGCAACAGTTCGATGATTTTCATAGGAGAATCCGGGAAAAAACGATTCCCTATTTCCCAATCCTTGGAAATCATGAGTTTTACGGAAACGATGAGAGAGCACTGGATTGCTTTTTTGCACGGTTTCCTCACCTCGAAAAAAAGCGTTGGTATAGCTTTATTTGGAAGAATGTTGGACTGATCTTACTCGATTCGAATTTTCCTACTCTGACACAGGAGCAAATCGAAAAGCAGGCCGAATGGGTTTTAGGCGAACTCGCGAGATTGGAGAGAGACGAGAGAATAGATACCATCATCGTCTGCTGTCATGAACCACCTTTTACCAACAGCCGAGTCGTGGGCCCCAATGAGAGTTCGAAGAGATACTTTGCAGATCCTTTTCTTAGATTTAGTAAGACGTCCCTATTCTTTAGCGGCCACAGCCATACGTATGAACGTTTTCAAAGAGATGGGAAGTTCTTCATCGTTTCCGGTGGCGGAGGCGGACCCAGGCATAAAGTTAAGAGGGATCCCCAGAAATGCCTCTATCAGGATCTCTTTGCTGGACCTGAGCTTCGCTTCTTTCACTTCTGCGAAATAGAGATCGATAAAAGAGGTCTTGCTTATAGAGTCGTCCGCCTTGAATCCAACGAGACCTTCGCAATCGTCGATCCTCTTTATCTCACGAATCCCAAGAAATAAGATTTTCGTTTTTCAAATTTCATTTTGAAATGCGATGTGGTATAAAACCTGTCGCATGTCTCAAAAGAGCCGCTCTCTCTTTTCTTTTTGTGCTTTTCACTTCATTGATGATGGATTTACTGATTCCATCTACCTCCTTCTTCCTTTCATTGCCGCGGAACTAAACCTTTCCTTCAGCCAGGTAGGGTTTTTAAAGGGGATCTTCTCTGGAACCATGAGCCTTGTTCAGTTTCCAATGAGCCTTCTGGGTGAAAGGATCGGTGAGCTGACTGTTATTGCTTTTGGAACGTTTGGTTTGGCGAGCGGGTTCTTAATCCTGAGCGGGGTTACCACCTTTCCTCTCATTGTTCTCTCTCTCATCTTTGCAAAGGGAACGGGTGGCGGTCAACACGGATTAAGTTCTTCGCTCCTTTCCCGTGTTTTTGAGATCTCCGGGCGAAGGGCAGCCATGGGGACCTATAATTTTTCCGGTGATATGGGAAAGGTGTGTTTCCCTTTTCTTCTGGCACTCATGATCAATTGGTGGGGATGGCGGGAGGCGGTCTTCAATCTTTCTATCATCGGCCTCATCGCCGGCGCGGTTCTGTGGGGTTTGGCAAGGAGGAATGCCCCTGTCATGCCCCGATCTAGAGAGAGAGTGGTTTTGAAGAAAGGGGACTGGGGGATTCACAACGTGAGAAGCTTTTCTGCGCTTCTGACCATTGGGATTATTGACATCATGACCCGCAATGCCTTACTCACCTTTCTGCCTTTTCTTCTTCTGCAAAAGGGAATTCCAGAAACTCAGATCGGTTTTGCTCTTGTTCTTCTTTTCGCAGGTGGAGCGGCTGGAAAGTTTACTTGCGGAGTTCTTGCCGAGTGGTTTGGAGTCATCCCTATGGTGGTGGGGACGGAGATGTTGACCTCGGCCGGAATTCTTTTATTGGCTTTCCTTTCACCTCCAGCAATCTGGATTCTTCTTCCATTGGTGGGAGTTGTTCTCAATGGAACCTCCTCCGTCCTTTATGCCACCGTGGCAGAGATCATCTCTCCCCTGGCCCGTTCGCGAGGTTACGGCCTCTACTATGCACTTACCCTCGGTTCTGGTGCCCTTTCTCCTTTCCTCTATGGTCTCCTCACTGACGCTCTGGGCCTTTCCTTTACGATCATCTGTGCAGCTCTGATGGTCCTCTTAACCCTTCCTTTGAGTCGGTACTTATCAAGACCTAAGGCTCATTCATCGTAAATCGTCAATCCGCAATCTAAAATCTAATCATCCTTCCCTCCCATGAGAAATTGGTTATAATACCTGTCGGTTTAGACTGATTGAGAAAGGAGAGGGAATGAATCACGAAGACTGGGTGCGACAGGAATTCAGAGAATTAACCCACTCGCTGGGCTTCCGGTATACATCCTTCGAGGAGATAGAGACGCGTTTGGATAGAGTAAGAACTTACATGGGAAAGCAAGAAATGGAGGCATTGCTGGTAATTCAAAAAATGGACTTTTATTATCTCTCAGGAACCACTCAGGATGGTCTCCTCTTTTTACCTTTGGAAGGAGATCCCCTGCTCATGATCAAAAGGGAATTAGGGCGGGCCAAAGCGGAGTCACCCCTGAAAGAGGTCGTGGCATTGAGATCACTTCGTGAGATCCCCACGCTCATCCAGGCCTATCGGAATGGACTTCCCCGTAACCTGGGATTGGAGTGTGACGTTCTCCCTGTGAATGATTATTTGAAATTCCAGGACCGTTTTCCAGGTCTCAGGTTCATGGACGCCTCTCCGATCTTGCGAGAAACCCGGAAGATAAAGTCTCCCTTTGAAATTGACCTCATGAGAGTGGCGGGAAATATCGGGAAAAAGGTTTATCAAGAGGCCAAGAAGATCCTCAGAGAGGGGATGACCGAAATTGAGTTCGGTGGCCTCTTGGAAGCCGTTGCCAAGAGACATGGCCACGAAGGGCTTCTCAGAGTGAGGTCCCTTAATTACGAAGCCTACACCTGGCATGTTCTGAGTGGGCCAACGGGGGGAATCGTTAGCCAGTCGGATTCTCCCATGGGTGGACTGGGCCTTTCACCAGCCTTTCCTGTTGGAGCAAGCCTCAGGGTCATGAGAGCCCATGAGCCCATTCTAGTTGACTTCGGGACGTGCTACCATGGCTACCAGACTGATGAGACTCGCATGTTTTCTATTGGAAAATTGAAACAGAAATTCATAGATGCCTACAAGGCCTGCCGAGAGATATACGATGCCGTCCTGGAAGAAACCCGGCCAGGGGCGGACTGCGAAGCCATCTTTATGAAGACGATTCAACTCGCTGAGAAGCTGGGTTACGAGGACAGTTACTTGGGACCACCCGGACTTCAAACGCGTTTCATCGCCCATGGCATTGGTCTGGAACTCAACGAATTGCCTTTCATCGCCCAAGGGCAATCTTATCCTCTGGAAAAAGGAATGACGTTCGCCGTGGAGCCCAAGATTGTCTTTCCTGGGGAGGGATCGGTAGGGCTTGAGAACACCGTGCTGGTCACGGAGAACGGTTACGACATCCTTACGCCAGTAGCACAAAGCATCTTTCAAGTGTGAAGTAGTCGTCCCTTCCCGCCAACAATTCTGTGTCGTGTCATCCTGAGAGACACAATTCAATGCTTTTTTCCTTGTCTCTGAATCCAAATTCTGTGAATTGCCCACCATGCCACGAACGTCGAAAAAGATGTGATTTTAATCGTTGATGGATTGGTGATGAAATACCCTACGAATGCTTAAGGGGGAGAAAGGAAAGAAAAGCGAGAGGCCAAGAGGCAAGACAGAGTCTCAAGCTTGATCTTGTGGGTCGTGAATCATGAAGAGAGGGCTTGCCTTGACTTTTTGTTGAAGCTTGCTTTACGCATTTTTCTCCATGCCGATGCTTCAGACTGCTTAACCCTCTTTTTGGTCAACCCCCAGACCTCAGCGATCTCCTCTGAACTCCATCGTCCATGGATCAGGCAACAGCAGTTGCCAATCTCGAGGGCCTTCGTTGAGAGGTGAATCTGGTCCGTCTTGAGTTTCAACCCTTCCCAAAACAGATTGTGGGAACATTTGTAATTGAAACAAATTTGATGAACGACCAATTCTCTGCACATAGGTATCACCTCGCCAGTGGGATCCCAAACCCATGTGAACGACTGTTGTTCAATGCATATTCGAGCAGTCAGTACATGGGGGGCGGATTCATTTCATGGAAGTCAATTTTCCTTTTTCTCAAAGTTAATTAAGTTTGTTGTTACAAACGACGTCAATCTCAGCATTTCAAACCCCCGTTCCACCCGCATGTACTGGATGACATCATCGATATTCCGACTTTTTATGACAATATCCTGAACTGTCCCTCGGCCATAAGATAGCAGACACTCCATGAACTCCTCATTTCGTATCATCGTACACCTCCCTCCCGAACAGAGCCGTAAAGCTCCTGTCAAGAACGATACAGACCCTGCCTGCCTCTTTTCTTCCAATGAGTTTTCCAAGATGGTATTGGAACGATAGGATTTTGTTGATGATGAAACTCCTCATGGCCTTTGACCTCTTTTCCTTAAATCAAAAACCGGATTGCCTTTGAATGGGAGCCACGGCAATCCGGTTCTTTTACTGTCTGACTTCGGCAACCCGGCTGTCCCAGGGGGACCCGTGGCTTTCCGCCCCATGATTACTCATGGTTTGGCCTTATCGGCTTTTGTCTTCACTGAATTAAGGGATTAGCAATTACCATACCAGTTGGATTCAGATTCGATAACTTACTAAATTCTATAAGATTTTTATAAATCTGTTCTATGAAACAAATCTTTTGGAGTTCCGAAAATTGTCATTACTCTGATTTTTTGAAATAGACTATTTGCCCCGTCACTCTCTGGGATAAATTGGGGATAGGTTCATATTCTTCAGACCCGTTTCATCACCCGCGGACAATCTTATCCTCTAGAGAAAAAGATAACGTTCGCCGTGGAGCCCAAGGTTGTCTTTCCCGGAGAGGGATCGGTAGGGCTTGAGAACACCGTGGTGATTACTGAGAAGGAGTACGAAATCCTAACCCAAGCGGCACAGAAGATCTTTGAAGTGTGAAGGGGTCACTCTTTCACTTCAGTGTCACTTTCGCCTCCTAGGTTTGATCCTGAGGTAACGATTGCCGGAAGAGGTCTTGATTAAAGAGTCTTCCTTTTTTTCCTCACGAAAAAAAAGAAATAGCTGAGATTGATGATGCCAATGAGAGCTAAACAGAGGAACATGATCGGATAGCTGGCCGTATGGAGGATCATGCCCATGATGACAGGTCCAAGGCTCATTCCCAAATCTCTAATGGCTGTGAACGTTCCCATCGCTGGACCCGGAGAGGAACCCACAAGATCGAGCACATAGGCCACCAAAGAAGGGAAGAAAAAGGCATGTCCAATCCCCCAGATCACCGCAACAAGAATAAACATGGGAAGCGTTTTTGAAAAAGCGAGAATGACCATCGCAATGATATAAGCGGCGAGACAAGGCAAGATCACTTTTTCTCTGCTATAAACATCTGGAATCCACCCGCCTAAAGAACGACCCAAAATGAGCATGATGGCAATTGTGGAAAAGAAAAACCCGGGATTGGCCACCCCATGACGGATTGCATAAAGAGGGAAAAAGGCCGTTACAGCCGACCAGATAAAGGAGAAAAGGAAATGAATGATAGACGGTGGAAGGGCCTTCCGACTGAATAAGGAACCGTCCTCGATGGAAGGATCCTGTAGGGGGACGACTTGTCTCATTCCCAATTTTTTCGTAATCATGAGGGAGCATAACGATAGACCTAAGCAGGTCAAGAATAAAACGTTGAAACTAAAGTGGTTGATAATGAACATTCCAAGCGAAGGCGCTAAGGCGCCGGAGATGTTAAAGGTTAGAAAAAAGTAACTGACGCTTTGCCCGCGATAAGCTTCTGGGCTGACATTTGCGATCAATGTAAATATGGCCGTAGAGAAGAATGCGAATCCAATCCCTTGGAAGATCCTCACCACCAAAAAGGGCCAAAAAGGGGGGGTGAAAGGGAAGGCAGCGGACGTGAGGGCAAAAAGGAGGGCCCCTGCGGTCAAAAAGTTTTTTTCAGGAATTTCTAAAAGGGCTCTTCCCACAAAAGGTCTGAGAACCAATGAAGAGACAGCGAAGATGCCAATGAGACAACCCACTTCTACTTCATTAGATCCTAACCGGGAAAGGTAGATTGGGAGCGTAGGGGTAAGAGTGAAAAAAACGGATCCTAAAGCGAACTGAGCTAAAGAACCGAGAATGAAGTCACGGTTGAATATTTTTCGTATCGTTTGTGTCGTCATATCCTGTCTTGGGTGTATGGTAATTCTTCAGTATTCTACTTTGTAAAGCTTTTTTCAACCTATTCTTTTTGCCCGAATTTTGAAAGTAAAAATATTCTTCTATCTTCTTATTGATACTTCGACTGCGTCAAGCCCCGCGCTTCAGACCGGGGATAGTCGAAGGGTTGATTTTACTAGATATGAATGTCCTAAGATCGGGACATTTGGGTTTCTTGACAGGCTTGGAAGTAATCTTCGAGGATTTATTTCAAAATCTTAGTAGGACATTAGATCTTGGGTGGGAATCTGGTCGAGAATAATGTTCTGCTTGGTGTTCTGAGGAATTGACAAAGAATGTGGGGTGACTAATAGAAAACCAGTTAAGAGAGGCTAAATCTAGCAGGAAGAGAAAAAGAGAATTCATTTAGATCTGTTATCGTATGGATCGCGGTTACTCTTGAAGGATGACTATTTGTCAAAATTTGAAAAATTTATCATTTTCTACACTCTTCCATTTTACAAAACTTATTTAAAAATAAATACTTATGAATTCTCTACTTTGGCATCAGAAATGCAGAATATCCAAGAATTCAATTCAGAAAAAAGCCATCCAAATAGAATCTAAGTGGGGTCCGATGGTTCGTCAAAACCCCAAGCAGTGATAAAAAAATGTCTCGACTAAAATATTTTTTGGATTTAATCTCCGTTCCAACCCTCATTCTCTCCTTGAAGCCACGCCAACATGGAACGATTGCGGCAGAGAGCCCTGTCCATTTTGAGCCGACGAAACTGAAACTAGCGGGAATGATCGAAGATATCATCGCTATGGGCACGAAGACGAGGACGAGGATCCTTAACTTTGGTTTTGTTCATCCACCCAAGAAGGTACGAGAGAATTTAGGACTGAACGGGGAAGCCAGGGTTCTTCGGATTGAGCGGATAAGGTTCATTAAGGGACAACCGATCTCTTATATCGTCAGTTATATCCCTTCTGATTTAGGAGAAAAGATCAATATCAAAGATCTACTTGTTCAACCCTTAATGAACGTACTAGAAGATAAATGTAACGTAAAGATTGCAAGGGGAAGCCAGGTCATCGGAGCAACCCTAGCGGATAGTCGGGTAGCTTCTTTTCTTGAAGTCATGACAGGTGCCCCGCTGCTCAGAATCGAAAGAGTCGCCTACGATACGAGAAAAAGACCGATCGAGTATATTGCCATGCTCTATCGATCAGATCGTTATCATTTTACCATGGATTTCATAAGAAAAAGATCTGAGTCAAAAGCTCAGTGGGATTACATCAGTCCGTAATGACGATGGGCTAACTCAAAGCAAATTTCGGTGACCATGAAGCAAAGCTCAGAACCAATCAACGTCTTTTTGGATAAGGATTCTGTCTTTGAGGGGAAGATGACCTTTGAAGGGATCTTTCGTCTCGATGGAAAAGTGGAAGGGGAAATCTGCAATAGTGGGACGTTAATTATGGGTGAAACGGCTGTCCTTAAAGGGAGGTTGGGAGTCCGTACCCTTATCCTCAATGGTAGAGTGGAAGGAGAAGTGAATGCCAAGGAACGAGTAGAGATCCATTCTAAAGGGAAGATCTATGGAACCATTTTTTCTCCTATTCTCATTATCCAGGACGGAGGAATCTTGGAGGGAGATTGTAAAATGGTGACAGCATCTGGAGAAGAAAGTCATTTAGAAGATGCCAGAATTGAGATGTAATTAGATCTTGAATCTGAAAGGAGGTCATCAAAATGTTTATCAAGAAATTCTTAGGGCTTTGTCTAATCGTTGCTGTTTCTTGGTCTTTCGCTATTCCCTTTTCAGTTTATGCCAAGGAGAATTCCTTGGAATACCAACTGCTTGATCATGCAGGCAAAACCTATTCAGGGGCTCAAGACCCTTCTTACATAGACTATGATTTAGCCTTGCGCGAGTATATGGTCGATCGAATTAACAAGAGATTTGGTGTTGCACTTGATCCGAAAGTCTATTCGGGGTTTGACCTCCTTGAAATCGAAGCTTATTTCGAATGCAAAAAACCTGCAGAACCTTTCGACATCTTTTTAAACATGTTCCCTAAACATCCATAGGACTTAGGTTGGCATTGTTGCTATCGGGGGATCGGGTCCCACATCGTACGATTTTATCCCCCGAGCTCTTGAAATATGTGGAATGATATGGCAACAACCAACAATAAAAGAAATACTGTCGAACCAGAGGAGGTTTTGTGATGAGGAAAAGAACGTTGGTCATCATATTTGCTGGGATGATGCTTCTGATGAGCCTGGGTACCTCAAATAGAGTCATTGCCGAGGTGACTGTCAATGTTGGGATCAATGTTCCTCCTCCACCCCCTCTTGTGATTCCTGCACCGCCTCCCGTGATCGTGGTGCCCAAGACATACGTCTACTTTGCACCCGAAGTGGAAGTAGACATCTTTTTCTATCACGGATACTGGTACCGTCCCTATCAAGGACGTTGGTACAGATCCGGAAGCTATAAGGGGCCCTGGGTTTATATCGTGACTGGGAAGGTGCCGGCTGTTTTGTTACATCTGCCGCCCGATTTTCGGCGTGTACCCCCCGGACACCAACGAATTCCCTATGGACAACTTAAAAAGAACTGGAGGACATGGGAAAAGGAAAAATACTGGGATAAACACGACTACAGATATAGAGAAAAAGCAGAGCATAAACAGGCTAAAGGTAAGGGCAAAGGAAAACACAGTAATTAAATTATAAAATAGGCTTTGGCGGGCTAGACCAGCGATGAATTGATAATTTCACCAGAGAAACGGGGTCTATTTTCTTATTATGTCAACAAAATACAAGCGGCCCCAATTCTTTGAAATACAGAGAATGGAAGTCTATCCCCGGGGTAGATCAACGTCTTCCTAAAAATTGAAATCGAGGGCGAGATAGACTCGATTCCGAAAGTCCCTCTTAACGCCCAGGTTCCATTTCTTGGCTGCATTGGCTGACCCGTAGATATTTCCAAAATAGAAAGGTAATCCAACGCCAGCCACGATGCCGGTAACCGCGTAGTATTCTGCATGAATCCCGCCGACCACCCCTGCAATCCATAAGGCATTGATCAGGAAAGCGGTGATTCCATCACCCAGACGGCCCGCATAGACATAGCCACTTCCGGGGAGAATAGCGGACAGAATAGCAGCCACGGTTTTTGACTTTTCAGGAAGCCCCTCGTACTGGCGGATCAGTGGAATCGCCTCCTTTGCATTCGTTGAACCCGGATGCTCGGGATATCGGTTGATCAACCGCTCCAGCCGATCGGTGCTGAGAGGAATATTCTCTTGCTCAAGGCCGACCAGGGAGGCCGCAACCAGAGCGAGCGGGGCATGCTCGGATCGCGGAAAATCCTCTGAAAGCGCATCAAAGGCGGTCCTGGCTTCCTCAAAACGCTTCAGCTTCCAGTAGCCGAGTCCCTCAAAGTAATACCCTTTTGGGATATAGCTGCTCTCGGGATATTTATCCCTCAGAGCAGAGAAAGAGCGCACAGAAGGCTCGTACTCTTCCCCATTGTAATAAGCGATACCTATCCTGAAGAGAGCGTAGTCTGCCCATTCAGAATCAGGGAACAGGACGAGGAGTTTCTTATATTCGGTGATGGCCCGGTAGTATTCTCCCTCTTCCATGAAGGCTTCGGCCACCTTGAGTTGAACCTCATCGGTGATAAAGATTCCTTTTTCCGCAGAGTGGGCCAGGGAAAATGGACCGAGAAGGAAGAGGGAGAGTAAGATAACTAACAGTGGGAATGGTTTAATCGGGGTTTTCATCTGTCAAAAAGAAGGTTTTTCGAAGGCGGATCGTAGAGCTTTCCGTTGGGAAGCAAGGTATAGTCCGGTCCGGGTCCCTTAAAGAGATTGCAACGGGTCAATCGGTCTGCCGTCATCAACAGGCCGATCAAGGGTCCCTCTTCTTCGATGGCGGTGTATCCATAAGCCGAACAGGACGGACGAAACCCGCATCGGTCTGGGCCGCCGGTGGATGAGATCCGCTTCTGATACAACCGGATGGCCCCGAGAAACACAAGTTTCACACACGAGGTCTCCACGGCTCGATCCACGTTCTGTTGGTAAGGGACCCTCTTTCTCGGCCCCTTCATGGCTAGATCCGATGCGAGGGTAGAAGAAAGAAGGCCTCCCGCAGAACACAATAAAAAAAGAGTAAACAGTAGGATGGCTGTGGCCCGTGAAATCATTTTTGGTAAGTCAAAGTAAGTCGAGTAAACCCGTTTCTTCCGATACGACAGGATGATGTTTATTCTCTCTGTTTACGCTTCACCCATGCAGTTCCCCACAAGAATGCAAAACTCGATTCTGACGGTCGGCTAACTTTCTATGGCTTGCTTCTCTAGAGGATCCTTAAGACCTTGTCTGGCGCACCAAGAAGTGCGTTCGGGTGGGTTGACTATATGAAAATAGAGGTAGTCTGTCAACAAAAAACGACCACAATATACGGCAATGGCCTCATTATATTTTTGAGCACCAACCCGGGAAGGAGAAGGGCATGAATCAGTTCCAATGACCCTGATCCTGTTCCAGGGCAAGGTTCAAAACGACATTTTCAACTCACTTCAAATCTTCCTAGCTAGATGTTAGTTGGGAAACTGGTCCGAAATATGAATCATCAAGAGCGTTCCAAAGGATTGATCACAGATCCCTTAAAAAAGTTAGCAGGTTCGTGTTGAAGATCTCAGGCTGTTCCACATTGGTGAGGTGGCGGGCGGATTTAATGATCACAAGTTTTGCGTTGTGGATTCGCTGATGCATGGCCTCTGAGGCAGACACAGGTGTTCCAGGATCGTCCTCTCCTACCATGATGAGTGTCGGGATTTTGATTTCAGAGAGTCGATCCAGGTAATTGAGTTTCCGAATTGCCTCGGTGCAGCCGAGAAAACCTTTCGCTGGAGTGGCCAGAAATTCCCTTCGGATGACTTCCAGCATAGGAGGATTTAACTTGAGAAAGGATGGAGTGAACCAACGTTCCAAGGTGAGATCCACCAGCGACTCGACACCTTTCTCCCGAACGGCATCGATACGTTCCTGCCATAGGGGTTGAGCCTCTGGTGCGATGGCAGCAGCTGTGTCACACAGGGCGAGGCTGTTGAGTCGTTTGGGATAGTTCAGAGCGACGGACTGTCCGATCATTCCACCCATGGAAAGGCCAACCCAGTGGACGTTATCGATGGCTAAGGCGTCTAACAGTGCAACGGCATCCTCTGCCAGCAGGTCAAGTGTATAAGCCCCTGGTGGTGCCTCGCTTCTTCCATGCCCACGGACATCGTAGCGCAATACCTGGAAATGGGGTTCCAGAACCTTCCTCTGGGGGTTCCACATCAAAAGACTGGAGCCAAGGGCATGGCTCAACATCACGATAGGACCATCCTTCTTCCCCGAAAGTTCATAGTTCATTTGAATGCCATTGGCCTTGATGAACATTGTTTTTTCTCCTGATTACAAAATCGCTCCTCATCCCAAAAGCCTGCCTGCGGCAGGCAGAGGAGAGGGGTGAAGCGGAAGTCTATGCTTCGAGCACCTTCGATGCCTCGTAAGCAGTTACCTTCACAATAGATATGCCATTCCTTCTTGTCAACAGAAATTCTTGAGAGATTGTAATCCCTCAGTTTTGGGGGTGAAATGGGTCGTCCCGGCAGGAATGCTTCCGAAAATCTTAGAATGCGGGTGGCATTAATATCCGTGATGGTAGGGTAATATTCACTGATTGAATGGAGTGATGAAAAGCGTTGGATGGACGTCTGCAGTTGAGGGGCGAAGCTAAGGTTGCCGCTCTAAAATTTTCTCCAGCATCCCTGTCGGTCCTGTTTCGTACCTGAGAGTCACGGGTCACGAGAGGTTAATCCTTCACCCGGTTCAACACACCTTCATGGGATAGGCTCAATGTTTCACCGAATTTCATGAGGATAAACTGTTCTTCACCAACGCCATTCTCCCTCAAGGCCTTCCCCAAATAGGCAGGTGGCTCTCCGAGAGGTTCATCTGAAAGTTTGAAGGTCCCCCAGTGGCCTGCGATCGCTCTTTCGGACCGAGTATCTTGCAGAATCTGGATCGCTTCCGGAGGATCGACATGCACAGGCCCCATAAACCAGCGAGGCCTGTAAGCACCAATGGGAAGGATCGAGACCTGGAGAGGCCCAAAGCGATCTCCAATCTCCTTAAAGACGGGAGAGTAGCCCGTATCCCCTGCGAAGAAGATCTTGCTTGATTTACTTTCAATTACCCAGCCTGACCAGAGCGTTCTATTTCTATCAAAAAGGGTCCGATTTGAGAAGTGCTGAATAGGGACGGAATGAAACCTTATACCGTGAAGTGAGGAGGTTTGCCACCAGTCTCGCTCGATGACATTCTTTATCTTTTTCTTTTCAAACCATCTGGCAATTCCCAAAGGAACAAAATAGGTGGGTCCATTTCCCAAACGTTCCACGGTCGGAGCATCCAGATGGTCATAATGATTGTGACTGATCAGAACCGCGTGGATAAGGGGGAGTTCTTCAAAAGGGACTCCTGGAGGGGCAACTCGTTTAATCCCTAAAAAAGAGTTGGGTCCGCAATAGTCACTGAATTGGGGGTCGGTCAAGATATTGATGCCTTCGATTTGAATGAGAAAGGTGGAATGACCGATCCATGTGATCTGTACCTGGTTTACGTCGGGTTGTTGGATGAGGGAGATCGCCGGTTGAGCAACTTCAGGTCTGTAATTGGAGACTTCCTCAGGAGGGATGGGAGGTATTTCACGAGGGCCGAGACCGAACTGCCAGCGAAGAAAATCACGCAAACCGCGTTCAGAAGGTCTGTATGGATTTTGAAATCCTTTTGGGGTGTGATGAGCAGGTAAAGGATTTCCTTCTTCAGACTGCTCCAAGCTCGCACAACCCGCTACGAGATAAAGGATCAAAAAAATGATTAACCACATGACGGAATGCGTCATCCTCTTATCCAATAAAAGAATTTTAATATGGGAATGGTGGCCCATTCAACATATGAGACAAAATCTTTTAGCGATACCCTAACCAGATGGGATGTCTTAGTAAAATTTGGTTTTTTCGAAGATTTGACAACGGAGATTTTTCTTTGTATGATTCCCCCTTACGAGATCCTGTGAGGGAGTCATTTGAAAAAAATCAAAAAGGAGGAGAAGAAAGATGAAAAGGAAGGTAGGAATTCTAATCTGCATTTTTGCATTTCTGGTAGCGGGCAGTGTCCTTGCTCAGACCCCCAAGAAAGGAGGAACACTCGTATTTGGCCGTGGCGGTGACAGTGTGGGGTTGGATCCAGCCTATGAGACGGATGGGAACTCTTTTATGATTTGCGACAATGTCTATGAGGCTCTCGTTTTCTATAAGGACGAGTCCACAGCACTGGAGCCAGGGTTGGCTACCTCTTGGAGCATCAGTCCCGATGGTCTCACTTACACGTTCAAACTCCGTAAGGGGGTGAAGTTCCATGATGGCACCCCATTCAATGCCGACGCGGTCGTCTTTTCCCATGGCCGGATGATGAAGGAGCGTAAGGTCAAATTCTTCGGCAAAGGCTGGGATATCCCGAAGCAGGATCGTCCCCCTGAATACTGGGTTTCCATGGAGATGGATAATACGATAGACGCCATCGAAGCCGTGGATGAGTACACGGTCGTTTACAAACTCAAAAGGGTTGAGGCACCCTTCATAGCCAATATGGGCATGGACTTTGCCGATATCATCAGCCCGACAGCCTTCATGAAGGATCCCGCTGGCTTCGTTCGCAACCCCGTGGGGACAGGTCCCTACAAGGTCTCTAAGTGGATCAAGGATGACCGGATTATTCTTGAGGCCTTTAAGGGCTACTGGGACAAGGCAAAGGGACCCTATTTGGATCGGGTGATCTTTCGGGCCATTCCAGAAAACTCTGTCCGCTTTCTGGAGCTGAAGGGTGGGAATATTCACATCTGCCAGTTTCCCAACCCGGCCGATATTCCTCTGGCCAAAAAAGATCCCAAACTCCAGGTTCCTACCCAACCGGGCATGAACATTGGCTACCTGGGTTTCAACCTCAAGAAGGAACCGTGGAAGAGCAACATCAACCTGCGCAAAGCCATTGCCCACGCCATTAATCGCAAGGCCATCGTGGACAATATTTATCAAGGCATGGGTGAAGTGGCTAAGAATCCTATTCCACCTACCATGTGGGGCTACAATACCGAGATACCTGGATATCAATATGATGTTGAACAGGCCAAGAAGATGCTTGCCGAGGCTGGGTATGCAGAAGGCAAGGGCTTGCCCGAGATCACGCTCTGGTCAATGCCTGTTCCGAGGCCTTACAATCCTGAAGGACTGAAGGTGGGCGTTGCCATGCTCGGCGACTTGAGTAAGATTGGCATCAAAGCCCGTGTGGTCAGCTATGACTGGGGAACCTACCTCAAGCGGCAGCGCGAACAACCCGAAGATATGGATCTCTTCCAACTTGGCTGGACCGGTGACAATGGTGACCCTGACAACTTTCTGGCCGTCCTCTTCGATGGTCTGGCTTCACCGGCTATCCGCACTCAGTGGCACAATGAGGCCTATCATAAACTGATGTTGGACGGTAAACAGACCATCGATCAGGCAAAGCGTACGGAGATTTACAAGAAAGCACTTCAGATATTGTACGATGAGTGTCCGGTCATCCCCATTGCCCACTCCATGGTCATGTGGCCAGCTTCGAAAAAGGTCCAGAACTTCAAACTTCATCCCACTGGGTCCGTAAGGATGAGAAGTGTATGGCTCCAGTGAGCTCACTTTTAAGCCCGGGCAAGAGTGTCAGCCCTTGCCCGGGCTCCAAATCCCAACCGCATGAACTGACCTTTTAACTCATGATCGGCTTTATCATTCGGCGAATCTTAGTTGTCATCCCCACCCTTCTCGGGATAACGATCATCATCTTCATGATGTTGGCGATCACACCTGGTGATCCCGCTGAATTGTTATTAGGGGAACGGGCGACCCAAGAGTCTCTGGAGGCCATGCGGGAGTATTTGGGCCTCAAAAAACCTCTTTATGTCCAGTACGGCATGTTCCTTAAACGAGTGGCTAAGTTCGATCTGGGCGAGACCATTTGGACGCGTCAGAAGGTTTACATAGAAATCATGGAGCGCTTTCCAGCGACCATTGAGCTGACCCTTGCGGCCATGATCATCAGTAGTTTTTTTGGAATCCTCCTTGGAATCATATCCGCTACAAAGCAGTATTCCTGGTTCGACTATACCAGTATGCTGGGTTCGCTTTTTGGAGTCAGTATGCCCGTTTTCTGGCTGGGATTGGTGCTCATGCTGATCTTTTCACTGACCCTGGGCTGGTTCCCCATGTCTGGCCGGTTAGGGGTAGACGTTGAGCTGACCGTTATCACCAATTTTTACGTTCTCGATGCCATCCTCACTAAGAATTGGGCAGCCCTCAAGAATATATTGATGCACCTGGCTTTACCAGCCATGGCCCTGAGTACAATCCCGCTTGCCATCGTGGCAAGGATGACCCGATCCTCCATGCTGGAGGTGCTCAGACAGGACTATATCAAGACAGCAAGAGCCAAGGGGCTGAGCGAGGTTAAGATCGTTCTCAAACATGCCTTGAGAAACGGGTTGATCCCGGTGGTGACGGTGGTGGGTCTGCAGTTTGGCATCCTCCTGGGGGGAGCGATTCTGACTGAAACCGTATTTGCCTGGCCCGGGGTTGGCAAGTGGATGTTTGATGGTGTCGTCAAGCGGGATTACATGGTCATCCAGGGTGGAACCCTGCTCGTCGCCACCACCTTTGTCATGATCAATCTTGTCGTGGACGTACTCTATGCCATCATCAACCCTCGGATTAGTGTGAGGTAAATGACGAAGAAGAACAACCAAAGAATAAGCCTGTGGCAGCGAGCAACCAGTCCTGAGGACCGCCACCCTTTCTTCGACCAGATCGAGAAGCTCTTCAAAAACAGGACCGGCCTGGCTGGCCTGATCATCATCACCCTGTTCACTTTGGTTGCCATATTTGCCCCACTGCTCAGTCCCCACGATCCGAATGAAAATGCTCTTTATGACCAACTGAAACCACCGATCTGGAACATTGGAGGGTCAGCTAAAAACCTCCTCGGCACGGATGACCTGGGTCGGGACATGCTATCCCGTTTGATCTACGGTGCTCGGATATCTTTGACTCTGGGCGTTGTTAGCGTAGGAATAGCCTTTCTGTTTGGATCGCTGATGGGAGCCCTCGCTGGTTACTATAAGGGTTGGCCGGACAACCTGATCATGCGCATGATGGACATCATTTTGGCCTTCCCCCACATTCTACTGGCTATCGTTATCGTCGCTTACCTGGGACCAGGGTTGAGAAATGCTATGATAGCCATTGGCATCATCAATATCCCTCGTTTTGCGCGAATCGTCCGAGCCTCGGTCATGGAGGAATTCGAGAAGGACTACGTGACCGCCGCCAGGGCAGTGGGTGCAAGCAACAGGCGGATTATCTTTAATGCCATCTTCCCCAACTGTGTGGCCCCAATCATCGTTCAAGCCAGCTTGGGTTTTGGAGCCGCCATTCTGGATGCTGCTGGCCTAAGCTTTCTGGGTCTTGGCGCTCAGCCTCCCCTTTCAGAGTGGGGAGCCATGATTGCTCAAGGCCGAGCCATGATCCTTCGGGCCTGGTGGGTCATGACCTTCCCGGGCATTGCTATTTTCTTGGGTGTGCTCGGCTTTAACCTACTCGGCGATGGCCTGCGCGACGCTTTAGACCCCAGGCTGAGGGACTGAAGGCATGGGCGCCAAACACCTTCTGCAGATCCGAAATCTTAAAACCTACTTCGACGTTCGCGGGGGAGTTCTCAAAGCAGTGGATGATGTGAGCTTCACAATCGAGGCAGGAGAGACCTTGGGCCTTGTGGGCGAATCCGGCTGCGGCAAGAGTGTGACTGCCGCTTCCATCATGCGCCTTGTTCCTATCCCACCCGGACGCATCGCAGGAGGGGACATTCTCTTTGAAGGGGTAAACATTCTGAAACTCCCTGAGTCCGAGATGAGAAAAGTCAGGGGCAACAAGATCTCTATGATTTTTCAAGAACCCATGACTTCTCTCAACCCAGTGTTTACAGTGGGCGATCAGGTTGCCGAAGTCGTCAGCCTCCATGAAAGACATTCCCAACGAGAGGTTCGGAACAGGGTCATTGAGGCCTTTCGCCTCGTGCGCATTCCAGCCCCTGAATCGCGGATCAAGGAATACCCTCATCAGATGAGCGGAGGCATGCGCCAACGCGTCATGATCGCCATGGCCTTGGCCTGTCATCCCAAGCTGATGATCGCTGATGAACCGAGCACGGCTTTAGACGTAACCATTCAAGCTCAGATCCTTGATCTGATGAATCAACTTAAGGAGGAGACAGGGGCCTCGATCCTGTTCATCACTCATGATCTGGGTGTGATCGCCGAGATGGCTCAAAGAGTAGCGGTGATGTATGCCGGAAAGATCATGGAAGAGGCTGACGTGGATACCCTGTTCAGCGAGCCGAAGCATCCCTATACCATCGGTCTGATGAATTCGATTCCCATTTTGGGTATTGGGAAGAAAGAAAAGCGACTGAGTACGATCCCTGGAGTCGTCCCTTCTCTCTTCAGACTACCTCGAGGCTGTCTCTTCCATGAACGCTGCTCAGTCGCTTTCACAGAGTGTGATCAGTTGGAACCTCCAATGATCGATCTGGGGAAGGGTCACATCGTTCGGTGCCACCAATATGCCTGAAGGGAAGAAATCTATCAACACCGCCCTGGTGGAGACGAGAAAGATCGTTAAACATTACCCTATCATGGGAGGCGTTTTACTTCGCCAGATTGATTCGGTGAAAGCGGTCGATGGCGTGAGTTTGAGCATCCTGCCTGGCGAGGCTCTGGGTTTGGTAGGAGAATCCGGTTGTGGCAAGTCTACTCTGGGCCGATTGATCCTTCGTCTGGAAGAACCGACGAGTGGCGATATCCTCTTCGAGGGCAAAAGTATCCTCGGGTTCGATGCCAAGCAGATGAGGGCCCTACGACGAGAGATGCAGATCATCTTCCAAGACCCATTTTCCTCGCTCAATCCGCGAAAGAGTGTGGCTCATATCGTGGGGGAGCCGCTCTTTGTGCACGGCATGACTGACCGACATGAGAGAGAAGCTCGCGTGCTTGAGCTTTTGAAAGTTGTTGGTCTGATGCGCGAGCATATGCGCCGCTACCCTCACCAGTTCTCAGGGGGCCAGCGCCAGCGAATTGGAGTGGCCCGCGCACTGGCCCTCAACCCAAAGCTGATCATTTGCGACGAGCCTGTCTCCGCCCTCGACGTTTCCATTCGAGGTCAGGTCATCAACCTCCTTCAGGATTTACAGGAAGAGTTCGGATTGACCTATCTTTTCATCTCCCACGATTTGAGCGTCGTGGAGCACATCAGTGACCGAGTGGCCGTCATGTACCTTGGGAAGTTGGTGGAACTGGCTGATTCCAAAACGCTCTACAAGGTTCCCCTCCATCCTTATACCCAAGCCCTCCTCTCCGCAGCACCTGTCCCCGACCCTAAACGAAAGAGAAAACGGATCATTCTGTCCGGAGATGTTCCCAGCCCCATCCATCCCCCTTCAGGGTGCCGTTTCCATACGCGATGTCTTTATGCAAAAGAGGTTTGCAGTCGACAAGAGCCATCCTTCCGAGAGGTGAAAGAGAATCATTTGACCGCATGCCATTTTGCGGAGGAGATTTTCGGATCAACTTTTTCTGCTTGAAGGCTTTCCTAACCCTATAATCCGCGAATGAAATAGTAGGCCATCATCCCTGCAACGCCCAACCTCAGAGCCGTTCCCAGGAGTGTTCCGACCAATACTCCCCATCCTGCTTTGAGCGCCTTCCCTTTCTCTTTTTGGACAAACCATTCAACGGCCATCGCACCGATCAGTGCACCCAGAAGCATGCCGAAGGGAGAGAAGAAGAGTCCAATCGCCATTCCTGCAACCGATCCCCAGATTCCCCATTTTGATGTCCCATATCGTTGAGCACCCCAGAGGGGAATCAAATAATCCCCAACGGTCACCGCAGTAGCGATCACAGCCATGACAATGATGAGCGTTGGAGTCAGAGGAGGTGAGAAATGCTTTAGCAGGGCAAGTAACAAAAGACCCAAGAAACTAAGAAAGGGGCCTGGCAGCATGGGAAGGATGCACCCGGCTATGCCAAGGAAGACTAAGAGGGCTCCGACAATAATCCCAATAATTTCAAACAAGGCCTTCCTCCCTTACGCTTTCCTACTTCCTGATCAGTTCGATCTCGACAGAGATGTCCACATCTTCTCCGACGACGACCCCACCTGTCTCAACCACTCTATTCCATGTAAGACCGAAATCCTTACGGTTGATTTTTGTCGTGGCCGTTGCCCCACGCCTGAAATTACCCCATGGATCCTTGATCTCAGAGGTGGGCCCTTCCACGTCTACCGTGATCTCTTTGGTCACACCGTGAAGGATCAGGTCTCCAATCACTTGCAATCTTTCCGGACCAGCTTTCGTTACCTTTTTAGAAACGAAGGTAATGGTTGGATATTTTACCACGTCGAAGAAGTCTGGTGCCCTGAGGTGCTCGTCCCTCTTTGCATGTCCTGTATCCACGGAGGCCGCATCGATCGTGAGTTCTACCTTCAAATTGGTGATGTCTTTTTCGTCAATGGTGACCATCCCTTTTACTTTGTTGAAATGTCCCTTCACATTGGAGACCATGAGATGGCGGACCTTGAACTGGAAGCTTGAATGATCAGGGTCGATCTGCCAGGGTGCGGCCTGACTCAAAACAGGAATGGTGAAGAAAAGCAATGCAACTATTGGAATGACGTAACGTTTCATAATTTTGTCCCTCCTTGTAAGAACGTCCTCCCTTTGTAAGAGTGAAATATAATCACCCCGCCTTTTCTTATCTACTTCCAGGATCAAGTTTGAAGATAGAAAGGACATTTTCGTAGCCAATTTTTTGGGCAAGGGCTGGGGGTAGAAGGGCCAGCAGATGTTCCGTTCCCTCGCCCTCTTTTCTGGGAGGACCGATCCGGATATTGGCTTTTGGGGAGACGTAAAAATGATCGCTTCCGATGATGAATCGCTCGGGATGGGCGCTGATCAGATGAAGCCATTCCGGTTTAATCATGAGATCCTCATTCAAGGGCCTCATTTCTGGGATGCTGTCCGGGCTGATCTTGAAGCTCATATAAAGG
>Ga0209427_10001696_pt1 | contig 25527 bp, 26 predicted proteins | sample DeeMarSWOR136_30_FD_187465 | JGI IMG/M metagenome (GOLD analysis project Ga0209427, IMG submission 187465) | Marine sediment microbial communities from White Oak River estuary, North Carolina - WOR-1-36_30 (SPAdes) (version 2) | ecosystem: Environmental > Aquatic > Marine > Intertidal zone >...
ACCTGTCAGAGTGTAGGTGTTGCCGTTGCGTTGGATGTTGACTGTTCCTTCGACGGTCCCATCGGCATTGATTCGGATTCCCTCGGGCACTTGTTCTGGTTGGTAAATAAAATTTCCGGAGACGTTGCGAATAGGCAATATTCCGATTACTATTGGTAATAGAATCACTGAAAGGAATGCTACGGTGAAGAGCGTTTTCGGTCTCAAATTAGCAGGCGGGCGCGCTTTGCGTTTCTTGAAGTAGATCAGAAGAGCTAAGCCAGCAACTGTTGCTAATGCTGTGGGAGCCATGATTGTTGTTGGGAAAGACTGAGGTTCTTCTATGCTGAAGTGGATTGTTTCAGAGGTTCCGGTGTTTCCTACACCGTCGGTTGCGTAAACCGTTACGTTATGCTCTCCAAAGAGCAAGTTTGTCAGGGTGGTATTTCCAGCAACGGTCACATTTGTTTGTCCATCCAAACTGTAAGCGATTTGCGAAACTGACTCAGTCACAGTGAAGATTAATGACAAATCTTTCTGCTGATGCGTTTTGTTTTCAAAGGGCAAAACTGTAACTTTTGGAGGAGTGGCATCGATCGTGAATCTAACAAGCGCGACAGCGGTTATGTTGAAACTTAGGTAGTAATATGCGTAGCTGATGGCGTTGAGTCCAGAACCTTCAGGACCACGATGTGTAATGTATCTTCCACCTTCTACGGCATAAATCACAAGATCGTGATTTCCATCGGGAACCCCAGCAAAGTTAATGGTTTCAAAGAACTCAGTTTGTGATATGCTTCCATTATAAATTGAAAATTTGGTTGATAACCAGTCTGCCTCACAGTAAATCTCCCTTAGAAATCGGGAAGCAGCAGTGTTTGAATCTCCGACTTTCACTTCCAAGTTAAGAGAGACTGTATCTGTCGCGTACACCTTTTCTTTCTCGGGAGAGAGTACTGAAATTTCAGGTGCTTCTGTACTACTATCTGGATAAGTATCGCCCTCACAAATCCAAATGTTATGATATGGATTTGCCCTTCCCAAGGTGACAAATCGTGCTCCAACCACCAGTAATAGCGATAGCGCTATTATAAGTGTAAGCGCCAATGATTTCCTTTTCATGAGCGACACCTTTTACGTTTCTTGAAATAGACAACAAAACTCACCCCCACAACAACAACTGATGCTAATGGAGCTATGGCCATTGCAGTTGTGAAAGGTTCGGGTTTGGATACGGTGAAAGCGACTGTTTCTGAAGCCCCAGTGTTACCAGCATCATCAGTTGCATAAACGGTAACTTTGTGCTCTCCTTCAGACAATCCAGTCAAGATTGAACCTCCAGCAAATGTCACATTATCTTTTCCGTCCAAGCTGTACCAAGTCTGTGAACTTGACTCGTTAACTGTAAAACATAACGGCACATCGGAGGAGTCGTATACCACGTTCTTCATCGCCAAAACTGAGATTTCAGGTGAAGTGGTATCGATAGTAAAGTTGATTGCAGAAGAACCAATTGTTTTGTAGCCGACATAATATGTTGTAGAGAAAATGCCCTTAATTCCGTGGCGGGTTTCATGTGAAAAACCTTTGGCGACAGCGTAAACTTCTATCCAGCGAGGGCCCTCAGGCACCATCATTTTGATTGAAAAAGTATTGTGGCCGCGCGTTTGAAGCTCAACAGAGGTGTTGCTTGACTGCCAGCTTAATCTATAATATACTTCTGAGAGACTGAGGGAAACCTCGTTCGATTCTGGCATGCTCACGTTGAAAGTGAAAGAAACATTGCTTGATGCATTCGCTGTGTTATTGTTTGGATTGAGGATCGTGATTTCAGGTGGTTGTGTTCCTTCAGGTGGAGACACTTCTCCTTCCAGCACATAATAATGGATGAAAGGGTTTCCCCGTCCCAAGGTGAAAAATTGTGTTCCTGCTACTGCTGAAAACAGAAGAGCCGAAAGGATAATTGCTATTATAATTGGCCTTTTTTCCATAGCCAATCCCTGACCAAAACAACCTTTATTTTCGATAAAAGCGTTTTTGTCAAGGTTTCTTGACCAAAACAAGCCCGCAGCGAAGATTTTTAGTAAAGATTTCTTGACCAAGCACCCAAAAAGTTAGTCAAGATTTCTTGACAAGGTTTTTTCATCTATTTAGGCTTCTTTTCTCTTCTCTTTAAGCTGTCTATATCTGCTCTCTCTATGCTCTACTCCCTTCTCTCTATAAAAATACATAGAAAAAATATTACTATCAGCAAAACTTACACAGATTCGGGGCGCTTTATGTTCAAATTGGTCAAGTACGCGATTGCAACTAATTTTGTTTTAGGTTTGCTTTATGTTTTTTCAAGTCTTTATTTGTGGGACAGGGTTAACAGTTGGCTTGGCGGTGGGAGTGGGAGCATGTGGTCTGCGTTTCAAATAACACTTTATCCACTCTCTGAGAATTGGCATATGGTGCCCGTTATACCAGTAATTAATGTGCCTTTTTGGCTATTCTGGGTTACGATTGCAATTAACATGTATTTAATGATTAAACTTCGGAGTGGCAAAGAAGCTAAATCTTAGTTTAACCGGAAAAGACGTGGTGTCGGCTGGCGGTCATTCCTATGTTGGTTTTTGACTGCGTTGCCCTTCAGTATATAGAGGGCAAAAGTGGTCTATTTCAGAGTGCATGGATACGTGTTTTTCATGCACGCTGTTTTTTTTATATTTGTAGCTATTTTCTTTTAATGAGGTAGATTAGCAACCCTAAACCAGCACCTATTACTATCGCTGTAATTACTGCGCCAACAACTACTTCCAGATCCGTTTGTTGTGGTTCTTGGTAAGGTGTGGAGCTGGGTGGCTGTGTTGGCGTTGTGGTAGGTGAAGGTGGACTCGTAGGAGACGGAGTAGATGTGGGAAAATATGGTGCTTCTGGCGCGGTGGGATTCGGCTCATTCAAGTACGGAACGAAAATTACTGTACCGTATTTGTAATTGTTCTCGACATAATAGATAGACTGCTTTATTGATGTTTGGTCTGTTGTTCCCCACCAATTATTTGTAGCATCAACGTCACTTGTAGCTTCTGAATAGAGATTAAATCGACCATTACCGTAGATGTTGTTGTTTCTGATAGTTGACGACGGAAAAGGGTTCGTAATTCCAATGGTATTGTTTGTGATAGTGTTGTCCTTAATTGTTACTTCTGACGAAATATCTATTCCGGCTTCTGTGTTATTGAAAATCAGATTCCTTTCAATCGTTGCAGTACATCCTGTTCCTCCTTGAATTCCGTTTGTACCACCAGAGATGACGTTGTCGGATATGTGAGCGGTAAGATCCTTGTTTCCCCCAAGAGCAATTCCAGGGTATATTACGATGCGGTCTGGAATTATCCAGACAGAACTTTCGATCAATCGGGTAGGTGGGCTAATCACGTTGTTCGAGATTATGAGTGAGCCATAATACCCCTTGTATTCGACTGTGCCTTTAATGGTGTTACCCGTAATAGTAGGCGAGCCTCCAACAAAGATATCACCATATACGGCGTTGTCTGAAATTATGGGTAAGCCCTCGGCTCCGGAATAGCCATTACATGAAATTTTGCTTATTATGTTGTTTGTAATTATGGGTGGTCCATTGCCGATATTGATGGCGCCACCTTTGTTGTTGGAAATTATTGGTGAGCCCCAGAAAACATCTATTATTCCACCAATTGTATTGCTATTTATCTTTGGAGAAACGTTTTTGATCTCTATTCCGCAAACAAGATTGGCGTTCTCAATTATGCATCCAGATCCAGTCTGTTCATTCCAACTGGAACTAGTTTCTGTAAAAGAGATTTTTCCAACATTGATGTGAATCTCGTTATTATCGCTGCCAATTGCTACCAACGTGCCATTTACTTCTATATCTGATTGACCATTTACAGTAACGCCTGCTTCAATAGTTAAAGTCACTCCGCTCTCTATGCCAACTGGTCCTATAAGTGTGTAAGGGCTGTTAGTTTTTGTCCACGTGGTGTTTGAGATTAATATTCCGCTGACTTCTGTTGCAGCTTGAGCTGTTCCATAATTAGCAGAAACAGCTAGCGCTGAAATAAAAAGTGCCATTATGAAATATGCTCTTAGCATTTTCACCCCAAGCACCAAATAACAATACGTTAAACTATCACTTATTTTTTCTTCCCAAAAGAAAGTGCTTTTCTATTATCAGCTACTTAGTGCTGTTAGCGCTTGAATAATCGTACTCATTACATTTGAATAGTGCTTGAATTTGTTGCTTTCATTTTCAAAAGTTTTCTGAAGATTTCTGAAATCCTCTATGGTCTGGTTTGAAATATACTTACTTTTTAGCTTCTGCAATGTTTCTCGCTTCTGCTACTGCATATCTCTCTTCTTTGTTTACTATTGCTTTTCTTGCAGGATCTTTTTGTTTTGGCATTTCTGAAGTTGGAGCAGTAGGCTCGGGATAAATCTTGATGCAAGGGTATGCTTTTGAATAAGCTTCTTTCAATTCTTCATCGGTTGGCAAGCTGTAAGCGTCTCGGCTGTTTATGAGTTTGTGCCCAAGTATTTGGTCTATCCAATTAGAGTTTATTCCAGCTTTTTCAAGGTCCGTTTGCAGTTTCTTCCGTAAGCTGTGAGCAGACATCTTATCTTCTTTTACATTTAGAAAGGCTTGTCTAAGAAGAGTAGAGAATGAATGTCTGGATATTCTTCTAACTTTTCCTCTCCTCCAAATTTTGAACAGTGGACTTTCTCTTGTTATTGTTTCAGGAGCTACATTTCTAGAGCCTTCTCTCCTTTTTTCTAGATATTCTTTTAATGCATCGATTGCTTCCTTTCCGATGAAAGTCTTAGCTAACAGTTTTGTTTTCTGTGTAACAACGTGGATTTCTATTAGGTCTGTGTTAGGGTTTTTTTCCAAAGCGTCTAAGAAAAAGGCACATTTTAGACGTATTACGTCGCTTACCCTTAATCCAGAGTCTTTTATAAAAAGAACTGCGGGTTTCGTTGTTATTTTGTTTCTCGCTTTTTTATTGTCAAGCACTTTCAGTATCGCTGTTTTGGTTGCTCTTTTTACACCTTTACTGTCTCCTTTTGGATAATCTACTCTTCTAACTCTTAGGGGAAAATAGTGCATCTCAAAGAATGAACGTATTGAAGCGTATATTATTTGTAGAGTTGCTGTTGCGTATCCTTCTTTTTTCTTAGTTGCAATGTATTTTAAGAACTGGCTTTCTATTCTTCGTTGGATTTTTATATTAGGGTTCAGCAAATCCTGTTGTCTTTGGACAATTAGCTCGTCTGGGTTCATGTTTATGAATTCAAGAAAATCTGCAAATTTCTTCTCGTATATGGCTTTTGTTGTTTCTTCTTTGGCTGCTAGTTCGTCTCGCCAATACTTCAGTGCTGGTGATGCTACGTTGGCTTTTTCAAAACCTTTTGTTTTATGTGGGCTGGTGTGTTGGACGTAACCCGCCTTTTGTTGACTGTGGCATTCGGCTAATCGGGCTACCCGCGCCTTTCAGGTAGATTCCTCATCGGCGCCTGTTTGCCCTTTCCACTTGCAGGACGGCCGTTTCACCGTTCCAGCCCAGCACACTCAACATTACGCATGTCTCATCGCCAAGTCCGGGTGGACGTGTCGTTTCTGCTCCGTAGCCAAGGCTCTCGCCTTATCCCGAAGGGACTGCAATTCTACACGTGGGCGGAGTTTCCTCATTCCCTGAAGGGAACGACAGCCACACACCAACTCGCCAGCCCACAAAGAAATGTGCATCCGCAAGCAATAAATATACCCGCTAAACAAAATGAAATTGGGTTCCCTGAAGCCCACATTTGAGACAGATTAGCTATTGCGCGGTTATTGCTGCCAGAGCTCAGGTTTATTTAAAGTGTCACTGCAAACAACTTTTCCTGAAAAAGAGCCAATTACGTCTGGGCGAAGCGCTTTAACCATCCACGCGTTAGCGTGTATTTTGGGAATTGGATAAGGTGTCTCGAACCCGCGTTTGCCTGCTGGTGCAAATCCGTGTCGAAGGTAATAAGATGGATGCCCCACCACAAACACCAATTCAACACCTGATTTCGACAAAAGCTCTAGTCCCTGATTCACGAGGCTGTCGCCAACACCCTGTCTCTGAAACTTGGGTACGACCGCCAGAGGAGCCAAAAACGAAACCGCAATTTCGCGGGAACTGTTCAGAAGGCGGGCTTTGGTGAATAAGATGTGCCCTGCAGGTTGATCATTAATAAACGCCATGAGCGATAGAAGCGGTTTTGCGGTGGGATCAGCCAACAGGTCTTTTGCCAAATCAGCTTCTTTGTTGGAATTGAAGGCTTGACGTTCCACAAGCAGTATGTCTTCTAAATCAGCATCTTTTGTTTCTCGAATGTACATGTGCAACCACTTCTGCTCCAAGCATAACATGCGTATTAACCTTTATAATTAGAGCCATGAAAAACCTAAAAAACAACAAAAAAATACGAAAAAAATCCAATTTGTTTTTCCAACCTTTTCAAAGCAGGCGCAAGCAATAATTATCCACTTCGCCTCAATAGAAAAGACATGAACAAACGCGTCATCCTCATAACCGGCACACCCAGCGTCGGAAAAACCACAATAGCCAAGCACCTCACTGCCAAACTGGACGCACTCTACATAAACCTTACAGAATTCACCATCAAGCAGAGCCTAATTCTTGGCGAAGACAAAAGAAGAAAAACTAAAATCATAGACGAAGAAAAAACGCGCATAAAAATCACGGAAAACATAAGTGCCACCGAAAAAGCCAACATCATTGTTGACGGACACTACGCTGCCGCAGTAGTTCCAAAGCCCTACGTGACCCGAGTGTTTGTTCTTCGCCGAAACCCCATAGAGCTGCGTAGGTTCATGGAAAAACGCGGTTTTTCAGAAGCTAAACTGTGGGAGAACCTTGCCTCCGAAATCCTTGATGTCTGTCTCGTTGAAGCGCTTCGCGAGCAAGAGAAAGAAAAAGTTTGCGAACTAGACGTCACAGGGAGGACTCCGGAAAACGTTGCTCGCGAGGTAATTGTGATTTTAAAGAAACGGAAAAAATGTTCCGCAAGCGGTGTGGACTGGCTGAGCATGCTGGAAAAAAAGGGATTAATTGGCGAGTACTTGAAAGTCTAAGCGGATTCACCTGAGGCTCATAGCTATCTTATGACGCGTTAAGAGAGTGATTTTACGCCTGTTCGAATAAGACTTGGCGTGGTCACTGAACTTTTCACCGATAATTATCGGGTTTGACAAGCCAACGTCATCTGAAGCCGTATCCAACCCGATGATCACGTTTACGCCTATAGTCCTGTTCCAGTCGCGTATCCACACGCCTTGCTCTGTCCTGCCCTTCTGGACGATGAGGTCAAACCTACGGGAAATGCCACTGTAACCTTCAAGAATACTGCTCTCAAAGTTTATTTTGTAGCCTTCTTTCTTGAAATACTTCAAAGCTAAATCCAGTAAACGCTGCTTAGATCGCAGTGGCCGCCCGCTCATTACACCCTCATCTTCCCTAAACGTTATCTAACTGTTCGGGGAAAAGTCTTTCGGAGGCAAACGCGTGGCAACCACCCTAATCATCGTATGCACCCGATGTGGCGGCTTATTCCTAGCAACAAACAACCAAAAAACAAGAACATGCCCTTACTGCGGCACACGCGTGAACGTGAAAAAAGCAAAAAAAGTTGCCTCAGCTCCAAACGCCTTCGAAGCCTCGGAAATGCTGCAGAACATCAAAAGCAGACAAGGCTTCAGTCGTAAATAGAATCAACCAAGCTGCTTTAGCAGTTCACAAGCCCTACACAAATCTGAAGAGGCAGGTTCCCCGCACTTAATACACTCTTCGAAGTCACCTTTCCCCGCAAACCCGTCCAAAGCAAGTCTTATACGCTTTATCGACTTGAAAGCCGCGAATTTTGTTCCAGCATGCTTCTCCTCTATCCGATTAAGCATATAACGAATATCATTTCGCAGGGCTTCTGAAGCGTAAGGGCACGGCGTATCCTGAAACCTAAAGTTCTTCACGTATGCGTACAGGGTGCTTTCTTTCTCTGGAACCTCACAGAAAGGCTTAACCTTCCGCACCAGTCGCGGATGTACCTCATCAGTAACGGGTTTCTCTCTAGCCAAACGCAAAAGGTCACCGCGGAAAATGTTCATCAAACCCGTTTGAACCTCATCATCCAGAGTGTGCGCTGTCGCAATCTTATCCGCGCCTACGTCACGCGCAGCTAGGTTAATCGCCCTCCGCCGCAAGACCCCGCAGTAGGCACACGATGTCAGCTCCCGCTCACCTTTCCCCCCAGCCCGACTAATTATCTCGTCAAGCGTAAAACCATAGAGCTCCTTAAATGACACCACGTGATGCTCTATTCCAAGTGTTTTGCAGTTCGCCACTGTAATTGCCAAAGCTTCGTCCCTATAGCCCTTGATTCCTTCATCCACGGTCACCGCTACAAGCGACGCGTGAGGATGGGCACGCTCCGTTTTAGCTAGTGTGTGGAGTAGGCTTGTGCTGTCCTTTCCGCCTGAAGCAGCCACTGCTATCCTATCGTCGAAACCAAACATCTGGTATTTGCCGATGGTAGCTCTGACTTTGGCTTCGATGGATTCAACAAAGCATTTTTTGCAAAGTTTTTCGCCAGAGTAAGGTCTGAAAAAGAAGGCTTTGCGGTTTTTACACGCGGTACACATAAGTGAGGTAGCGTTCTTTCTCATTGAGTTGTCACGGTGTAATGTTTGATTGGCATATTACTAATAAACCATGTACTAATACTTCTTAAAAAGAGATGATTCTTGTGGCTTTGAAGCCAACGAGACGCCATGACTTCAGAGAAGTAGCATATAACAGAGTCCGCTGGGCTTTGCTGGATGAACTCCGAGAAAAAGCCATCCAGATAATGGCTGCTTTGGAAGGCTTCCGTTTGCGCACGCTGGTTTATGGAAGCATAGCCAGAGGCGACGTGAACAAAGACAGCGACATCGACGTCTTCATAGCGGAGCCACAGTCCTCCTTCCTAGTGGAAACCGCTTTGGAAAGAGCAGAGTTGCCAATTAACGCTCGATTGCTGACCCAGGCTACGCCGAACTACGCTATGAAAGCGTACATAGAAGTAGATGCTGGGGCAAGTGTCTCTTTTCCCTTAATGCACATGCGACGGGTGGAACGCGAATTTTACAGATTCGGCGGTGAAGCAAACCTCCAAAAGCTGAAAGCAGGCACTCGAATAACAGGTGTGGACAAGCGGTTGATGCTGATTGAACCAACAAAGAAAGGGCATGTGGAAAGCAGCATTATCGGTCGTGAAGAAGCTGTTGCCAAGCGCCTTGGGGTGTCTGCGGAAACTGTGCTAGATCGTGTTCACGCGCTTTTGAAGCGAGATGAGGTTGGCAGAACAGGAGTTTTCGTGAAGAGGGAGGTGTCTCGGGATGAGACTTTTGAGATGGTGCTTAAGCGTCTTGCGGATGAGAATCCGGCGATCCGTAGAAGAATGAAGTAGGGGTTTATTCTTCGGGGTAGTAGATTAGCTCTTTTTCTTCGAGTAGTTTTTGGATTCTAGCAACTGCCTCATACACTTGTTCTTCTTTCTTTGCGCCGACGCACACCAGCTTTCCAGCTGAAAAAATTAGGAAAACCACTTGCAGCTCGTCCATTCTGTAGACGGCGCCCGGAAATTGTTCGGGTTCGTACATGATTCTGTTGAGTTTGTACACGAGGCTTTCAAGGTCTATCTCTCCACCTAGCTCTGCGGAAGCCACGATATTTTGAATGGTAACAAGGGGCTTTTCAGTTATCGGAATTCCTTGGTGCCTGAGTTCTTTGACGACCTTTTCTACCGCGCTACGGGATTCTTTCTCTGATTTCGCGCCAGTGCAAACCATTTTGCCTGTTCCAAAAATCAAAGTAGCGGTTTTAGGTTTTTTCAGGCGAAAAACGAGTCCGGGAAACACGCTTGGATTATACTCGGTTTGAGGGAATTTTTGCACTATTTCCTGCAGGTCTATCTTTTGGTTTAGAGATACTGAGGCGACTATGTTTTGGATTTTGATTATCGGTTTTCTTTTACTCATCTAAATTCCCGTGTATAATAAATGTAAGAAACATGGGGTATATAACATCATTCTTTTCAACAATAGTTATGTTTGTTTTCTTTTGTTGGACTTCCACATCAAACAGGCATTCAAAAACTTTTTTCCCAAGAAAATACTGCGTTTGCGGCTATTTCGAAACGTCTATAGATAACTATTGATAAAGCTGAAAACCAATAGTGGCGCAAACGCCATTTTCCATCGCCAAATCCAATGCTCCGTCGAGTTTGGGCGTGCGCTCCTAATATAGGATTTACCAGCTACTTTGCTACCTTATGCGTTTTTTCCCATTCTATTCTGGTTTGCTTGATTATTGTATCTTTACTGTTCTGTTCGGAAACGTCTTGGATTGCGTTTTCTATTTCATATTTCACTAGACGGGTAATCTCGTTAGCTCTTAACGGGTAGTTTCTAGCAGCCTGATACGTTTTCAATGCACGCAAACCAAACTTAACGAGCAAGTTTTGCAGTTCCATCCTCAAACTTGATAACTCATCGAGGCTTTCCTTCATTTTCTGATCAAAGCTTTCTTGATCCCACGGTTTTTTTTCTTCTGGCATTCCCACACTATCCTTTCAAAGTTACCCATATCAGATTTAAAGTCTCAATTATAGCCTTTTCCATCTTATGTTCTCAAAGGTGTATCCTAACTTTGGAGCAATCCTAAATCGGCGGTTTGACATGACTTTTCTCCGCCAAACATTTCCGCATCCACTTCTTAAACTCCCTTGACGGGGGATTTTCAACATAAAGCGTTCTCCGCTTCGACTCCAAAAAATTGTTTTCTTGACCAACGAACTCGGCCGCAGTTAAAACCTTATGCCCACTCTCAAAGGCTGCATTATAAACCTGCCTTGTCCTCCGCTGCCACGACTCATCTCGCAAGGCGTGATGCTCTAAAATGGTCACGGGTACAATTTCAACCACGGCTATCAGATTTTTCAATCCCAAACGCAATTGAACTTCGTCAACTTTGAAGCCGCTGAGGTAGAAGGGTGGTCCACCAATCATGATAGCCTGCGGCTTTGCCACTTTAATTAGTTCAGGCGTATGTGTGGACATGGGACCTTGAACGTCTGGGGCGAACATAAACCGCTCATCTTGATATTCGACGATCGCCATGACAACCCAGCCAAGCATGGAATTGTCAGATCCATGAGGAACGGCTTCTGAAAAACGCAAGACTGTGTTTTTTCCGAAAGTGAAGGTTTTGCTATCCGCGACCTCCAGCTTCTTAGCGTGTTTGCCGCCTGTCTTCTGGAAAAGCCAAGCTCGCTTTCTTTGGCTGGCGTTGATTTTCTCTCGCGGATTCTTTATCAGCACAGTTTTGTATTGGTAAATCTGCCGTGCTGTTTCAAATTCTTCAGTCCAATTGACCAGCCAATCTTCATAGGAAGGCGTATGATGGTCAAAATGATAATGGCTGATGGTAACCACTTCTGCCTTGTCAGCTCCTTCCGCGATGCGCTTCCGAAGCGTACGGATTGTTTTGAATTCGATGGGATGAGGCGGCAAGCCGAAGCGGTATGGGCAAAGCGAGATTCCAGCATCCAAAAGCACAGTCACATCAGCCGTCTCAACTAACGTGCACATAGACCTAACGCCGAAACTTTCAGCCGCTAAGGGCGTTACCTTAATCTTGCGTAGCATAGACTTTCGCTCCACCGTTCACTTTAAGCACCCTCAAATATGGCGTGGACATGCTTTTTCGACAACCGCTAAAGCGAGCAGGGAGAGTAAAAACGTTGCGCTGGCGCTGCACGTTTTGTGACTACATCAGGGCGCAATAAAAGAATAAGTGTATGCTACACATGAACATTATAGTATTCACTCCTGCACAAACTGAGAAAACACAATTCACGTGAAAAAGGACTGTTAGAAGTTTATGAACGAGGAAAAAGTAAAAAACAAAACAAAAGAAGTTGCTACGTTTGCTGGAGGTTGCTTTTGGTGCACTGAAGCGGCGTTCAGCATAATTAAAGGTGTGGAGAAAGTTGAGCCTGGCTACACTGGTGGCTCGGTGCAGAACCCCACGTATGAGCAGGTCTCTACTGGGACCACTGGGCACGCTGAGGCTGCCCAAATAACTTTTGACCCCAATGTGATCTCTTACAAAGAGATTCTGGAAATATTCTTCGCTTCACACGACCCAACAACACTTAACCGTCAAGGTCCTGATGTTGGCACTCAATACCGTTCGGCTATTTTTTACCATAACGAAAACCAAAAAGCCACCGCTGAGAAAGTTATCGTGGAACTGGAGAAAGAAGGAATTTGGGATGCGGCAATAGTTACGCAAGTGGAGCCGTTAAAGAATTTTTACAAGGCTGAAACCTACCACAAAGACTACTACAAGAAGCATCCCAATCAGCCATACTGCCAGCAGGTAATCGCGCCTAAACTTGCTAAGTTGCAGCATCGATTCTTGGATAAGCTGAAAGTACCGTGAAAAATGCAGCAACAAACTCGACCAAGAAAATCCCATGATGGGGGGGAGAATTTGAATAAGAAAGAGAAAATACTAAGAAAAATCGAAAAAAGGCAAATAAAGAATTTCTGCCGATTATAGATCCTGAAAAAGGGCAAGTTCTAGCTAGGGAAGTCAGAAGAGACAAACCAAAACGCGTCTTAGAAGTTGGCACGTTAGTAGGTTACTCCGCTATCCTAATAAGTAATGAACTGGACGAAACAGCCCATATAATCACCATTGAGAATCACGCGGAAGAGGCAAAAACAACTGAGGAAAACATATGCAAGACTGAGATACCTCCAAAAGTGGAGGTGATAACTGGTGACGCAATTGAAATAGTACCTCAGTTGAAAGGCGCTTTTGACTTTGTCTTCATTGACGCAAAGAAAACCGAATGCAGGGATTATTTGCAACTGGTTGAAGATATGCTGTGCAAAGGCGCTATGATAATTGCGGACAACGCGGGAATTTTCGCCAGAAAAATGGCGAATTATTTAGAGTATGTAAGGAGTTCGGAAAAGTACAGCAACACATACATTCTTGTAGGCAAGGACGGACTCGAAATCACAGTCAAACTGTAAGTAGACGAGGTCTTTGCTATTGCCGAGGCAAGGTATACACTCTAAGCGTTCTAATTTCGGCAGACTATCCATGTTCTATGTACGTTGTTTTTGCTGCTTCTTGCTTCATGTACTCCCTAAGTTTTTCTTCGGGTATGCACTCTCTTAGTCCTGGGCAATGCTTGCTAACGTGAAAAGCTAAAAGTTCGGAGAGAGGTTCCAGAACCTCTTTGTTCAAAGTATAACGCTTCTCTTTTCCAGAACCTTCTGAGAGGATTAGTGCGCAGTGCTCCATCGCCTTAAGGTTTTCCTGTACAACTTCTGGTTTGTGCTTCAGGGCGGTTGAAATTTCGGACAGGGGTTTGGCGTCTTCTTTTAGAACATCGATTATAGCTAAGCGTGTTCGATTTGCTAGGGCTAAGAAAAATAGATAGTAAGCTTCGTTTAAGAAATCTTCCATTTTAGTTTACCCCATGCAGAACTAATTTATAATTTAAATTCACTTTAAATTATTTAAAGCTGCTGAATTCTACTCTTTTTATCTCCTTCACAGAAACACTAGAAAACAACTGTACAGGTTAAGATTAAAAAACGGAAACATGACTACTTAAATTTGGTTGAAATAGTTAAACGGTACATACCTTTAAACCGTAAATGTTTTACTGCATTTGGGGTTTCGGCAAAAAAACTTGCCCGATGGTTTCCCGTGAAAACTGCTTCTCGCAGGCTTTTCAAAGGAATATGTGAATTGAATTTTATCTGCAGGTGCAAATTCAAAAATCCAGTGACAATAAAGAAAATTAAGGGGAAGTTTAGCTTTAGCCACAAATACACCCTTACCTACTGTTATGCCGCTTCTGAGTTAAGAAAGAATATAATGAAGGCCGGCTAAGAGAAAATGCATAACCTCAAAGTTTAAACGCGGGAAAAAGCAGAGTTCTGTTCTGGTGGGCGATGACGACTCTGGCCCCGAAGACCTTAGGATGATTTGGATCTTGAGTGTGAGACGGCAAAAATGATAACTTTGTGGTTCGATTACCGTCAAAGAGCCCACTACTCCAGAACCATACTGAACCTTCTAATCATTTTCGCCTAGATGGGCTCCTATTGAAAAAAGGGGTTGTTGCGGCGGAGATATAAAGTTGAGATGCTACCAAAAGCCTTAAGCAAGCAAAACTGGAGAAATCTCTCTCAAAACTCCCTTTTTTTCTTAGTTAAATAACTGTTCCTTTATGGAACAGAAGTGTTCCGCCACCAGAGCTAATAAACACTTTTTGGAAAACATAATTAGAGAAAAAATGAAAGCCAGCCTAAAACTATTAGCTATTGCTTTAACTGGTCTGATTACAGGAATTGCTTTTGCTACTCCTCTAATGATATCTGAACTTGAAATTAGACCATATATTCGACATATCCAAGGACCAACAGCAGATTTTGAAATTGAGGTTATCTTTGCCAATTTTACAATTCTTGATCAAACCCAACCTGCATCAAACGTAGATGACCTCTCTCTTTCCTTCCAAATTCTGCTCAGAGTGACAAATCCATCTGATTTAGGTGCTACTCTTTTACATGTTATGTTTGTAGCAGCAGAAGAAATCAAATCTCACTCAGGATTTCCTCTTATTGGAACAAACAGTTCAGGTGGATGGGGTTGGGAGGCAGAAGGTGCATGGGTTGATGGCAAATGGTATAATCTCACATGGGTTAATGGTACTTATCCCTATTTTGATAGAGATGGCAACATGGTGCCTCCTCCCTTTGAGATTCCTTGGCAAACTAGCTATTGGATGGAAGGGGTTCAACTTTATCAAAGACATGTAAATGGAACTATTGTTGGTACTTATATGAATATGAATGGAACATGGGTAGATGTAACAGGTAGAATAGAAGTGGAAGAGCCAGATCGAGGTAGTGGATTCTCCATAAAAAATGATGTTGTGCATCAAATGAGAATATTCCAAGATGAGGTGCTAGATTACTCTGAGTCATCAGATTCTGATGGGAATGTACATCATATTCCTCAAACAGTTCGTGTTATGACTGGTGAAGGATATTTCAATAATCTGTGGGAACCAGGAGAATCTAGAATTATTTTGCTTGAAGGCATTCAAGAAATTGGATCTCTTTGGAGTAATTCTGATGCTGTTGAAGTGTTGAATTCAGGAAGCATAACTTTGAGGACTACAACTTTTAACATTGCAGATAATGATTTTGAGCTGGTAAACAATACTGTTAAGGATTCTTGGTCTTATGCTACTGAGCTAAAGACTATCACGTTATCGAGAGAAGGTGACTACTACATATTCAACATAGGCTTGTTAGAAACTTATTCGTTCAAGTTTGATCAATGGAATGCTGAAGTATTTCTTGAGCCCAGGTGAGGGAAGTGCCAAAACAATTAGCTGATGAACTTGAAGGAAATACTCTGCAGGTTTATTCTTTTGTAGTTAAAGAAGATAGACCTGTTGGGCCACGTGAGGTTATGAGGGGAGCAGGTCTTAGCAGTCCAAGTGTTGCTTATAGACAATTGCAGAAGCTTGAATTTCTAGGGCTATTGGAGAAGAATCTTTATGGCGAGTATATCGTGAAGGAGAAGACTGGTGTTGCTGGTCATGTTTGGATTGGTCGCAACTTGGTGCCAAGGTTGATGTTTTATTCCTTCTTTTTTATGGGAGTTTTAATGGCTGAGATTTTTATTGTTGTTGGCCAATTGTTCTTGTTAGATCAGGAAGTTAGCTTGGGTGTTTTGTATGCCATAGCTATAACAACTGTTGCTATGGTTATGTTTTTAGCAGAAGGGGTTTTGTTACTTAAGAAAAGACGAGTTCAGAATGAATAATTTGCTCTCATTAAATGCTTCTGACATTTAAAAAGAGAAATAAGAGTAATACTGAAAATGTATAGATGGGAATTGCATCCCCTGTCTGTGGAGATATCTCCCTAAGCTTCCTTTTTTCATAAGGAGGGTAAATTTATATTTAATTAACTATGTTCGAGAGGCTATTGGTATCATTCTCTCAACATACATAGGCGAAAGAGTTATGCGCCCAGATTTCGGGTGTGGAACAATTTTCCTACCATAAGAAAGGTATAGATGAGTATTTAACTAACAAGAGGCGGGGGATGGGAATTGCATCCCATGCAAATGGAGTTATCTCCCTCAAAACTCCACTTTTTTATCAATCAAATTAATTTTACAATTTTGGATTTGAAAAGTTATTTGTATAACATATGCTTTAATTAACACATCAAAGTGGGAAAAGAGTGACTGGATCTTTCTATATCAGATTTTTTAACAAAAATCATAAACACTATCATTTGGCAATGATTTTTACTAATATATATCATGGAGTTATTTTTTCAATAATTGGATATACTGCAATTGGAATTTCTGAAATTTTTGCTCTTCTTTTTTTTCTTGCGAGTTCTATTTCGATTATATCTGGGTTTTATTATTTCTTAGATAAAAAAAAGAACCTGATTCAGTTAGATATTCGACAACATCTTTAGGTTTTTTCTTCAATATCCAAAGTATAATAGGAATCGATATTATTGTAACAATAAGTCCCAAAAGACCACCTAAATCAGGTTTAATTGCCCATGCGTTAATCATCACTCGTTCCCCTCAGTTTTAGATAGAGCAGGCAATTTTTGAATTTTTTGGTGATTAACCAATCTGCCTTATAAATTCAGATAGAAAATAGTTCTAGTAAACATCTACTTTTTGGATAACCTTTGAAAGACGCATTTTATTCTCTATGTTAAATTTTTAAAAAATGTATGTTCCTAACAGAAGGAGAGTTGCTGCGGTTCCGAATAATATTGGACATATTTTGAAGGGAAACTGTGAGGTTCTGGCTCCAGTCGCAAGGGATAAAAGTGCCATAGAAAATAGCATTGCTGCAGATAACCAGTAAATTAGTGAAAGGTATAAACCCATTATTGTATTAAGTATCACAAGTAATCCGACAAAGATTAAAGCTAATCCTTCATTCACCCACTCCATGGCAATTATTTTTTTATTGTCCTCAGAAATGTTCCCAAAGGATTTAACAACAGACTTGGTTGGAAAAAGATGCGCCGTTCCCCAAAACACTGGTAATATCCCTCCGATATAAAGTAGGATTTCATTCATAGGTTCTTCTCTCCATTCCATTGTCTAGCTATTTACCATTTAATAAAAGACTTTTGTGTGTGTTTGGGGGTTCAGCTGCAATTTTCATATCCCTTTCCGAGCCTAATGAAAGATGTTCACCATTCAAATAACCCTCGAACGTTTCAACAACTTGCGTATGTACCCAAGCCCTTTCTAGAGTCATACGTTCATAAACGATTAGAAATCGAATGCCTCGTCATACTGTCCAGCGCGAAGCACAAGAAATCGCACTATAGAAGAGACAGAGACAAAACATATTGTCGAGCGGTTCGTAGCCGAATAGGTAGTTATCTCTATTGTTTCACGACGAGCACGTTGCAGTCTGCGTTAGAGGCAACCTGTCTGGATACGCTGCCCAACAGTATTGACGCTTTACTGCCTAGTCCTCGGCTTCCCACGACGATTAGGTCGAAGTCTTCGTGTTTAGCGGTATTCTGCAAAGCTCTAGCTGGATTTGAACCGAGAATCGCGGATAACTCATATTCAACTTCGTTTTCCACGTAAAACTTCGCGTGCTCCAAGATCACTTTTGCCTTCTTTTCCATCCCTCTACCGTAAACTGTGATCACTTTAACAGACCCTGAAAACTTCTTGGCAAGAGTCGCAGCTTCAAAAAGCGCCCTGTCAGAATGATTAGAACCATCAATCCCCACTAGTATTCTAAGATTGTCTTTCATGGATTTACCCTACCTATTTATTATTGCATTTCAGATAATACTTTTTCTGAACAGCTACTCTAAGTTTCAATGGTTTCCGAAGCAGTCACGTTCATAAGGCCAGGGTTCTTGTGTATTCCCCTTGCTAAAACAGGTGGAAAGGCAAGCGTGGTTATCAAACTCATCGCCACTAGAGCCGAAAAAACGTCAAGAGGTATTAGACCGAATTGCTTTGCAGCTAAGGCTATAACCAACTCGGCTGCACCTCGGGAATTCATCGCCCAACCCACGTAATAAAGCTGCTTCAAGGACAAACGTGAAAAAGGCTTTGTCAAAAGGCACCCGACAATTTTTCCAGAAAATGCTATAACAACTGTAGCTGTCAACAAGCCAAGGCTGGAAAAAAGGGTGCTAGAATCAAAGTTTATTCCGACGTTTGCAAAGAAAAAGGGAACAATGAAACCCAACGCAATAAGCTCAGTGACTTTTGTCATATCCTTCCGGTGACGCTCATGAATGCTTCGCATGGCAATCTGAAGAATAAAACCACCAGCAATCGCCCCAATCAAGTAGCCTATCCCTAAACTCTCAGACAGAGCAGCAAGAACCATAATGAAAATAACCACCAGCGAGAAAATCTCTGCTTGATTGCCATCACGGCTTCTGTCAAGATAACGGAAAATCCTAGACGCAACCTTGAAGAACACAAAAGCCATCACCCCAAAAACTACGATCTCCACAGGAATTGCAGCTAGCTCAATCAAACCGCCACCACGACCAATTACCGCAACCAGCGCCAAAAACAAGACCTCGAAAATGTCATCAAGTGCGCCAGCCGCCAGTAAAATAGCACCCAAATGAGTATTCAAACTGTTCAAATCCATAAGGACTTTGACTTTTGTTGCTTCCGACGTTACCATCATGGCTCCTCCAAAAACCAAAGCTGTTAACCAACCGTAACTTGGAAACACCAGCATCATAAATCCAAATCCGAGACAGAAAGGAAGAAGAGCGGAACTCATCGAGATAAGTAGAGATTCCCGTGAAGTTTCCTTTATTTTTTCAATGTCAATCTCTAAACCGGCTAAGAACAGCAGAAAAACAATCCCCAAGTACGCCAAGAAATCGATAATAACCAGCGAAGATTCAGTGTCGAAAAGAACGGCTTTCAAAAACGGAATACCCAGCAGAATTCCCGCTAAAATTTGACCAACAACTGCTGGCAAGCCGATACGTTTGAACAATGAGCCCATTACAAAGGTAATTATCAGGATTAAGGGCACTAGGATAAAAATTTCCATTTTTCAGTTATTTCTCCGGAAAGCATGTTCGTCAGCACATCACCGCAGCGATAGCCAACCCTAATATAATTTTCCGTGATTACACTATTTTCAATTATAAGCTTTGTGTCCTGAACCAAAAAGGTAAAGCAACTGGCAATTCTAGCAGATAAGGTTCCCTATTGAAAAGGACGCTATTTTTCTTCTGGTGGTTTCTCCCATAACTCCAGCTTTTGCTTCTTGAATTCGCTGCGTTTTCGTTGCAGGTACTTGTAAACCGTGTGGTGTTGGCTCCCATTGACAAGCATCTGTACTGCGTTTCGGGCAACATCAACTTGTTCAAAATTCCCGATAAAACCGATTGTGTGACCGTAGACAACCACGCTCGCTTCAGTTAATTCTTCAATAAGCTTGCGCGTTTTGCCGTTCGCTCCAATCACTCTCCCTTTCACGCGTTTGATGTCAGATTCAGACCTGCCAAACATAGTGCGTAAATCTATGAAGTCGAAAATGTCGTCCTCGTTCCGAAGCAAGCGGAACGCTTTTTCGGGCGAGAAACCCCTGCCAATGGCTGTTACGGTGTCTTTAGCCTTGAAAAGCAAAGACGGATCAGTTGCTTTTTCTGAGAGTACAATTGTTACTCCACCGGATACGCTTTCAATATCAAGCACAACCGTGAACTTTTCCTCTATGCGCTGCTTTACTTTTCCGTCTGGGCCCACGAGGACGCCAACTCGCTCTTTAGGGATTCTAACAAACATGTTCGGCTTCGACATTTTAACCAACAACCTTCTTGTAAGCTTCGTCAACTGATAGGACTTTAACGCCTAACCGCTTAAAGAATCTATTCACGTTAGCTATGTCCCTGCGCAGGAAGAACTCAGCCATAGGATGCGAAGTGGGAACAGCCTGTGCCATGTCAAAAATTACTGGTTTGCCGTCCCACATCATAATATTGTACTCGCTTAAATCGCTGTGCACAAGTTCAGCCTTGCAATAAAGCCGCTTTAAATAAGTTAGCAGAACCTCGTAGACTTCTTCAGGGTCACTTGGCACTTGCTCCTTCAACGATGAAGCGTTAACCCCGTTTTTCCCGATAAATTCCATCACCAACACGTTATTTTTAACTGCAACAGGTCTAGGTACTCGCACTTTCGCTCGGGAAGCCTGCTCCAAATTCCGGTATTCTTTCTGAGCCCACGTGAAAATTAACGAACGAGTATCACGCTTAACACCTTTAAACCTGTAATCGCCCTCAATATATTTGAGCATACCCTTGCGGAATTCAGCAGAAGCGGTTAAGTAGATTTTCACCGCAAAATCTTTGCCTTCTTTGTTCTTGCCCCAGTAAACTCTGGCTTCCTTGCCAGCGTTCACAATACCATGTACTTCGTATAATACGCCGCTTTTCAAGAGCTCGTAGATAACCATAAGTGTGGCTTGGTCAAAAACTTCCTCGAATGTGGCTCTCTCAGAAGAGAAATCGTGCTCCAGCATCTTGTCTCTTCTTTCCACTCTCTTTTCCTTGTGTGCAAGTTTTTTCTGAGCTCTTTTCGACATCAGTTTTCATCATGCTATTACGTGCGAAGTATTTAAAACCACTTGGCAGCACCTGCTTCAACTGGAGGCTGGAAAAATTAGGAACAAGAAGTGCTATATCGTAAGAATGCCTTTTCTGCGTAGATTTTCGACTTGCGCGTGCGTATAGCGCCATACCACGTCACCGCGTTTGTCACTTTGAAACTCCCAAGGAGAAACGATTACGATGTCACCCTCGCGAATCCAAACGCGTCTCTTCATTTTGCCTCGGATTCGGCAGAGCCGTTCTTTGCCGTCTTGGCATTTAACCAGAATTCGATCGAAACCAAGCAGTTTCACCACTACACCTAAAACTTCGCCTTGAGCTGGGTACACAAGCTCGCCTATTTCGCCTTCGCTTAAGACCTTTTTCTTGCCCAAGTGCGGCCCTCAAAGTTCATTTGGAAAAAGAATGAATGAGCTTCCTTAAAAGCATGTTTATCTAACATGGCAGTGTTGAAAGCTTGGAAGCAGTAATTTTAGTTGTTGGTTAAGCTTTAATTTTCACGCGGATTATATGTGTGTGCTGGAATAGGAGTTGATTTGTGGTGTCATACATTTTTAACATACCCTTTCGCAACAACATCAAGCTAAAACATGTTATTGATAAGGTGAAGAAGGACACGAAGCTACAGACTTATTGGCGATGTGCGAACGTGATGGCTATTGATCGTATGGGCTATACCGATCATGGTCCTACGCACGTGAAAATTGTGGCTAACTTGGCGCTTAAGCTGATGCGCATACTAGTGGATAAGCAAGTTAAGCCCAGTATAGTCAGGTATTATAGCATGAGAAATGAAGACGCGGAAGTTGTGGTGGTTTTAGGCTCGATTTTTCATGATTTAGGTATGGTGGTTACGAGAAATGACCATGAAAAGTATAGTGTGCTTATCGCCTTAGAATTCATTGAAAAGTGTTTAACACCTATATATTCCGAGGAAGAGCGTGCGATAATAAGCAGTGAAGTGCTGCATGCAATAGTGGCTCATGAACAGCCTAATAAGCCTCTGACCGTGGAAGCTGGAATAGTCAGCATTGCTGATGCGTTAGATATGGAGTCTGGAAGAGCAAGGATTCCTTTCGAGTCTGGAAAGATTGACATTCATGCAGTTTCCGCTTTGTCCATCGAAAAAGTGGAGATAATAGAAGGAGGGAAAAAACCGGTCACCATAAAAATCACGATGAGCAATTCTGCAGGCGTTTTTCAAATTGATGAGTTGTTAAAGCCGAGAATTGAGAGTTCAGGACTTCAAGGATACTTCCATGTTGTGGCGGAGATAACGGGAGAAAAAGAGAGGAAAATCATCGAGAAATTCGAAATCTGAATCACCCTTTAACACATATACACTAATTTGGCTGCCTATTATGACAGTTTCATCACGAGATTGGATTCTGAGAATTACAGTACCCTACCTTACTTTGCTTCGACAGGAGGCACCTAAGGGAAAAAACCAAAAATTATGGACATTGCTTTCAAGTGTTCCTATATTTATCCATCAACAGGCTATGGAAGCAGCATGCACTACATGCATTTTCGAGATTAAGAACTTGCCCGGGCTGCTGTTGCTTGCGTCCATTTTGGTTTCTTGCTCTTCAAAGCTTCCGTAAATTGCTGTAGTTCACTATTGTTCGTTGTCTTTACCTGAATTTAGGCACTGCTAGTAGCTTATGTTGTTCATGTGTCTTTCGATCGAATGGATTTTCGATCAGGTAGTTGCGAACACGCTTGATTTGGTGGAAGTTGTAGATGGTAAATTGTTTCGGGACGCGAGGTCTCATTGGTGCTTGATCTTGTTCTCCTTTGCTTATAATTTGCTTGAGTTTGCGGATCTTTTAGGCTTCAAAAGAAAAGCTATGAACAAGCATATTGAATTCGTTAGAGAAGGTTAACTCAAAAAGAGTTCTATTCAATTTTGTAGAGAGTACTAAGAAATACTGGTACAGTCGTTGGTGCCGATCGTGCTCTACTTCAAGAAACGCAAAAGATGATGTTTATTAAAAAAACAACATTAACGCCAAAATTACCTAAGTTCAATAAACTGAACGATTTCTTCAACAATTACTTCTGGTAATGTATCCCTGCTTTTTTGCGAAACCGTAAACATCTCTGAGTCTACGAGCTCTTCGGCTTTAATTATCAGCTTGTCTCTTGCTTTCCAGTGAACAACTGCTAAAACGGGCTTATAGCTCTCCAGTGCTTTTAGCACGGCTTCTTTAAACTTTTCAGAAAACAGTTCCATAGGTCCGATTTCGTCAATGGCGATGACATCGCAATTTTCCACGGCATCTGCAATAGCCTTCGCGCCAATAAGCTCTAGATCGCTCAAGTTCACATGATACCTGCCGACCCGTGGACCCGTTTTCTGGTTTACATGCGCGAGCCATCCGCGTCTGCCGCTGCTCAAGTCCAAAATCTCGAAGCCAACCCGTTTTCCGCCTGCACGTGCTTCTCTGCTTAGCATTCCTCCTACCCAAATTCCCTTCTCTTTCAAAGCGTTAACCGCCTTCATCAGCACAGTGGTTTTTCCCACGCTAGGGGCGCCGGTTAGAAGCAGCACACGCTTTCGCAAAGCCATTTGCACCTTACAGACCAATAGTCTAATATGCCCATAAATTTCTTCTCATATCAAGCGAAAACAAGGACAGAAACCCATGGCAGACCCAGATACATCGGATTTTCCAATCGAAACAATACAGGAAGGCAAAGCAAAAGTCGTAGTTCCAAAGCTCAAAGCTTACAAGATACAGCCCTCCGATTATGCGCCCTCCAAAGCACCAGTGTTCTATAACCCAGTCATGGAGCTGAACCGCGACTTAGCCGTCTTGGTTTTTCAGGCTTACCAGCGCCTAGCGAATAGGGAAATAAGTCTCTGTGAACCCTTAACCAGCACGGGCCTTAGAGCCGTCCGTCTGGCTATTGAAATCCAAGGCGTAAAGCAAATTGTGGTGGGCGACATCAACGAGAGAGCCTACCATCTCGCGGAACAAAACGTGCAGTTGAACGGGTTGCATGATCTCGTAGCCGTAGAGCACAAGGACGCTAACTGCCTTCTGAGCTGCCACGGCGCACCCCGCAGAAGATTCGACGGAGTGGACGTTGACCCGTTTGGCTCTCCAGTGCCTTATCTGGATTCAGCAGTGCGCGCCATCCGCAACAAAGGTCTTCTAGCAGCGACAGCAACTGATTTGGCTCCGCTGTGCGGGGTTCATGCGAAAGCTTGTGTCCGCAAATACGGGGGAAAACCTTTGCGCACTGAGTACTGCCATGAACTAGCGGTCAGGCTCTTGGCAGGCGGGATAGCCACGGTCGCCGCGAAACACGACATCGGCATCAGCGTACTCTTCAGCCACTCCAGTGACCATTACATCCGAGTCTACACGCAAATCCACTACGGCGCAAAAAAGGCAGACGCAAGCATCAAAAGCCTCGGCTACGTGCTGCACTGCTTCAACTGCCTGCACCGAGAAACTACGCATCGCTCCTTCGACTCGCGCATAGGGAAATGCCCTGAATGCTGTTCCAAAATGGACTGGGCTGGACCAATGTGGCTGGGAAAAATCTTTGATGCACAGTTCTGCGAGAGGATGGCGCAGGAAAACAAACGCAGAGCGTTGCGAAACAGCAGGAAAATCGGCGAGCTTCTTTCTTTAGCAAGGAATGAGGCGGAAGCGCCGACCACTTATTACGTTATTGACCACATCAGCCACAAGCTAGCTTTACCTGTCCCTTCAGTTTCTGCGATGCTTCAGAGCCTGCACGATAAGGGTTTTCAGGCATTTCCCAGTCATTTTAACTCTCGAGGCTTCAGAACGGATGCCCCTGCCTTGAAGGTGCAGGATTTGCTGCGAGAGTCCGTCGCAACTGCTTAAGCAGTAAGCTTTTTCTACGAATTGTACAACAAAGATTTAAGAGCAGAATCCGGGTAGTTAAAGCAAAGAGGAACTTTCATGGACGATAAAATTGCCGTGATAGGCGTGGGAATGATGGGCTGTGCTATAGTGAAAAGCCTACTGAAAAGCGGGTACAAAGGCAAAATCACTGCCGCTGATGTCCAACCCGAAAAACTGAAAGAACAGGAAAAGTTGGGCGTAGCTGTAAGCACGGATAACCGAAAAGCTGTATCAAGCGCCGACATTGTTTTTATATGCGTCAAACCGAACAACGTGGAAAACGTTCTGAAACAAATCAGTAGCAACGTGAAAGGAAAGCTGGTAATTTCTATAGCTGCCACAGTACCTCTAAAGTTTTTGAAGAAAATCATTCCTGAAGCTAAAATCGTCAGGATCATGCCGAATGTTGCCGCGTTGGTGCAAGCGTCTTACACTGCTTATTGCTGCGGAGAAAACGTGACCGAAAAGGATAAAGAGAGAGTTAGAGCGCTCTTGATCCACATGGGCGTATGCGAGGAAGTTGACGAGAAGCACATGGACGCCATAACCGCGTTGACCGGCAGCGGACCGGGATACATTGCAGTGATAATTGAAGCTTTGATGTACGCGGGATTAAAAGTAGGGTTGCCTCGAAACGTGGCGCTGTACGGCTCGGCACAAACGGTTTTAGGCACGGGAAAGCTTGTGCTGGAGTTGAAGGAGCACCCTGCAAAAGTGAAGGATATGGTTACAACTCCAGGCGGGACAACAATTGAAGCCATATACGAGCTTGAAGGAAGCTCGATAAGACAGTCGCTGATGCGCGCGGTTGAGGAAGCAGCCAAGAAAAGCCAGCGAATCAGAGAACAG